>ERZ778026.4808-NODE-4808-length-10163-cov-101.976553_pt1 | contig 10163 bp, 15 predicted proteins | sample MGYA00375756_ERZ778026 | MGnify/ENA primary metagenome ERZ778026 (study PRJEB29350, sample SAMN05389820) | bioreactor metagenome | isolation source: Ammonium sulfate bioreactor | place: South Africa: University of Cape Town | collected 2014-02-18 ... | reverse complement strand
CTCTCTCTCTCTCTCTCTCTCTCTCTCTTGTTCTTTTTTCCCCGGCTCGGAATCAGATAGCAAATTTGCTCAATGTTTTTTGCAGAAGACTTAACAATGCCCAATATTATCATCAATACTTGTAGTTATATATACACAAAGGAAAACGCGAGACGAAAGATGAGCCGAACTGTCAGCTGTCGGGCTTTGTTCTCTTTTTTTTCTTTCTGTCTTTCTCTCCCTTCTTCCCTCTTCTTCTTCTTCTTCTTCTTTTTTATATTTATATATATCTAACAACACAATAACAACAACACCAAAACTTCATGTTAATGATAAGTTTTGCGTCGAACATAAAAAAATATTTTGTAAGCTAAAACTTTCTTTCGATTCTCATTCACTCGGTCAGACACATTTTCATCGCGAGTTCGTCATTTGAATTTAAATGATATTCCATTTCTCGAGAGTATATACTCTAGAAAAAAAAACGAGAGAGAACACTTCTTTTTCTTCTTCTCCTTTGAGACGAAGGAAAAACATTGAGAAAACATAAAGTGTGCGTTTGCATGTGTTCTTTTGTTTTAAGTAAAAATTTTAGTAAATAAATTTCTATCAGCCGTACTATTGCCTCCTTTCATCTCTTGCTAAAAAGAGAAACATCAGGAAATTCTATTTGGCATTGATTAATTGAATTAGAATCAAACGAAATCTTTTTCTTTCATTCTTTCTTTCTTTCTTTCTTTCTTCTTTTTGTAGATGATTAAAATTTGATAACAAACAACTAATTCTTGTTCGTTGATTCAAAATGAATTCATCATTTTCAACGATATCTACAACAACAATCAGTAATGACGATGATATCAATGGAAGTCTTGTCGATGATTGGGAAAATTATAAAGCATTTACAAGATTCTATTATATAACCGATGAAATTTTCTTATATGCCAATCCGATTTTAATTATTATCGGTAAGTTAAATAAAGATTGAAAGTAAAACGAGTGCTTTTTCTTTTGGTATCTCTAGGCATTCCAACGCATGCATTGTCAATGATAATTTTTCTTCGAAAACGAATGCGTCGTTATCCCGTATCGGTTTTCATGGCGATGTTATCATTAGCAAATATTTTAATTCTTGCCGGTCCTATAACAATGCAATGGTTAAATCATAAAGTTTTGATGGGTTTTGTTGTTACGGGTCCGAATTTTCTCTGTGGATTTCATGTTTATATTGATCTTGTTGGTTCATCGATTAATTCTTGGCTGATACTAATGATATCTGCTGAACGTTATCTATCTGTAACAAAACCATTTTTTATTCGTACAAGTTTTAATCGTCAACAAGCATGGGCAATTGTTTTTAGTGTTTTTCTAATTGCTCTGATAACTCCACTTGGTCTTGCCATTGTCACATCGAAAGTTGACGGTTGTCGATTGTATTTCTCGCGAACATTTCAAATTATTGGTTCCATACAAATCTTTTTTATTTATGTTCTACCATCGATTATTATTCTTACATTAAGCATCATAACTGTACATAAATTAAGAAATCGAATACGTACGCGTGGTTCACGACGTATTCATATTAGTGTGATGTTAATCACCGTGTCATTTTCATTTATAACATTCACAATCCCATATCAAATCTGTTGGTATTGGCTGTTTTCGACAACTATTGGAAGTATAAATATGGACCTTAAAGTTAATATAATTAATATTAGTTTGAGATATTTAGCGTTGACAATAAGAAATTTAAATTATACATTGAACTTTTTTCTTTATTCATTAACATCGTTCGTTTTCTTGAAAGAAGCATTTACAATTGCACATTGTAATTATTTTCTCAATCAAAGTTATGTCGAACGTAATCATGCATTTCGTCGTGTACGACGATTATTTTCTGAACATGGCCAAACAAATGGTGGACGGAGTGAATTCGATGCTAATGACCAACAACAACGACAACAACAACAGCAACAACAACAACAAGAGCAATCGAATGCTTTAATTCAACGATCAAATCATCGTTCATTTAATCTCAAACAAATTCAACCGATAACAAACGAAAAAAAGAAATTAAAATGGAATTTAAAAGTAAATCATCAAAAAAAATTTTCACGTAATCATGTACAATTGAATCATATGCATAATGATGATGAACAACAACAACAACAACAACATTTGTCATCAAACGTTCATGAATCGAATATCAAAGTGCAACAATAACCATTTATTCTTTCATAGAAAAGGAAAGATCAGCCAAATGAACTTTAGTCGAATATGTTTGTTTTTTGATATTGTTGGTGGTACATCGACTAGAATCAATAAAGACATTTTGTTAATTGTCAGAAAATTATTTTTTTTTTTTTGAAAACAAAAACAAATGATATTTACGTTTGTTAGTTAGAAAATCAGACAAACGTTAAAGCACGTTACTTTTCCAATTGAAGATCAAATATTTATTAATCAAGGCATTTGAATAAAAAAAGAAAGAAAGAAAGAAAATAGCTACGTCATTTCATATTTAACAAACGGAAAATATAACTTCTGAACTTTGATCAATACATTTAAATAGGTTAATTAACTAATTCTCTTTTAAATGAATTATGAATGAAGTTTACATTCGCTAGGTGACACGTTGTCATGCAACAATAATTATAGGTTCAAAAGAACTAACAATTATAATTTTAAATCGTATTCAATCTGTTGAAAAAACTCATGATCAACAAATAAAAATAAGGCATGAATTCCTAGAAATGGACTCTCGTGGTTTTTTTCTCGCACAAATATTTTGTTGATATTTCGTCATTTGTATGAAATTTTAAGTAGTGTTGTTCTCTTTTCACACTGTCACAAATAATATCATGGTCTTTTACATCATATGCGTCATGATTCATAGACTGACTCATATCTATTCTCCTTTTTCATTCTATCGATCTTGCACAAAAATGAGTATAAAAGCGCAAGCAAATTATTGTATTTTTTATTTCAAATTTTCTCATGGGAAACACTGGTGATATTAAAAAAGTCGAAGTACCTTTACCAATTCCTGAAGATCGTGGAAAGTTAGCATTCATTCTTTACAATGTTTTTACGAAAGAAGAATGTGACGAATGGATAGCATTGACGGAAAAGTCTGGTTATTCTGAAGCTTTAGTTAATGTTGGTTCTGGACAAGTATCAATGCCTGATTTTCGAAATAGTGATCGATGTATCATTGATGATGTTGAAATGGCGGACAAACTCTTTCAACGTATCAAATCATATCTACCTGAAACATGGAAAGATTATCAATTAGTTGGATTAAATGAACGTTTGAGATTTTTACGTTATGATCCGGGACAAAAATTTGCACCACATCTGGATGGTGTCTATATTCGACCAGATGGATCAGGTGAACGAAGTTTTATTACAATTCAACTTTATTTGAACGAAGGTTACGAAGGTGGTGAAACAACATTTGTTTCTTTTGGTGCTGGAGGCAAAAGATATGCGTGCAAACCAGAGACAGGAATGGTACTTGTCTTTCAACATGCACTTTATCATGAAGGTTCATTATTAAAAGCAGGTCGAAAATATACTGTACGAACAGATGTGATGTACAAACCGTAATATTCTCAGTTCTGTGTTACTTTTGTAATAAAATCTTGTGGAAATCAAATAAATTGAAATGCGTTTTTTTAATCAAATTTAGATATTTGTTTACGAAGACTCACAAATATGTATTTCTATGAATAAACAGTACTAAAAAAGAAAAAAATGGCATACATATATATATTATTAAGTTTTAGAATTGAAAGAAATGTATCAGGCACAGACACAATCCTCTATGCAGTCAAAAGAGAAAAAAGAATGTAAACTTTGGAAAGGAAAAAATCGATTCTTCTTTATTGGATTAATTATTGGCATTTTGACAGCAGTTATTCCATTATTAGTTTTTATTCTACTTTTGATAAAACAACCTAATTCTTATAGGAGTTCGAGAACAAGTAAAACTTGAAAATCGTTGTGCTTTATTATTGATAATTTTGAATTATTTTACTCCAGATGTTTCGTCAGATATTCGATGGAAATCTGAGGGGATAACTGTGGCTGGCGTGACTAGTTCACCTGGTTCCGCCACCAATCAACTTAATTTGCCTCTTGATATTAAAATAGATTATTTACAATCAATGTATATCGTTGATAGACTAAACAATCGCATTCAAAAATATTTGAAAGATTCTACAACTGGCTCCACAGTCGCAGGACTGTTAAATTGTACTGCAACTTCGAGTCCATATGGTTTTAGTAATGCTTCACATGTGTTACTTGATTCCAATCAGAACCTGTACATTACTGATTCAGGAAATTTTCGTGTTCAGTTTTGGCCAAATGGTGCATCATTTGGCAAAACAGTTGCTGGTACAGGTGAGATATGAAAAAGTTGATTAATTTTTACAACACTTCTCGAAATATTATTTATCGTAGGCATATCTGGAACTGGAATCAATCAGTTGCGGTATTCTTATGGATCAACCTATGATCCAGTTACGAATAATCTTTACGTAGCTGATTATATTGGTAATCGTGTGATGTCGTATCCATCTAGTGCGACTTCAGATGTTCTTGTAGCTGGTGGTCATGGAGCCGGAATAAACAATACTCAGTTGAATAGTCCACTGGGAGTATATTTCGATCTGTTGACAAATAGTCTTATCATTGTAAATCATGCTGGACATAATGTAGTTCGATGGAAATTAGGTGACGATCATTGGACACTTTTGGCTGGTGATGCTCAAGGAACCGGTGGTACTTCGGCAACTTCATTGTCTGGTCCTACATTCATAACTCTAGATCCTATGGGCAATTTATATGTTGCAGATAGAAGTAATTATCGTATTCAAATGTTTGCAAATGGTGAATTGGCTGGTAAAACAGTTGCTGGTATAACACGAAAGTCGGGTAGTAATTCTACTTTACTGGATTGGCCATGGTCCGTCGCACTTGATAATCAACTTAATCTATACGTTGCTGATGCTTTCAATCATAGAATACAAAAATTTCTTCGATATTAAGATTCTCTATTTACAGTCGCCAAAGAACGACATCTAGACTCGACACATTCGAAGAGGTTATTTATTTATCAAAAAAAAAACTTCCGACCAATTTTTTTTCCTATTTGTTTTTTTCTAATCATATTGCTGCAAAGTGTAACTCGATCAGCGTTATCACAATTGTGATTGCAGTTTATTTATGATTCGTTCGTTATTAAAATAATGACGAATAAATAATTTCGTCTGCAGAATATTCATCACATGATGATAAGCAACACTTATGTTTGATTCAATTTTCTTTTCTTTTCAAATGATTCATTGATAGTATTTTCTATAAAAACAAAGGTCTTTGTTACAGATTTATCTAAAGTTAATATTAAAAAAACAGAAGAAACGTAAAGATGCAATTTCGATTCAAACAAACGACATCAGCTGGTAAATATTTCGTTTATTTCACTTCTATAGAGATTCAATTTATAATTTTCTTTTTTCTTAAACAGAAGACCGTAAACGAGAAGCGGAAAAGATTCGAACGAAATATCCCGATCGAATCCCGGTAAATAAAACTTTCTAATATTCTATTGAAAGTAAATTTTCAATTTAGATTGTTGTTGAACGTGTACCTAAATCAACAATTCCCGATATTGACAAACGAAAGTTCCTCGTACCAACCGATATAACTGTTGCTCAATTTATGTGGATCATTCGTAAACGTATTTCATTAGCGCCAGAAAAGGCACTTTTTCTTTTTGTCGACAAAACTATACCCTTGCAAAGGTAACCTTTGTGTTTTGACTTCTCGTCTCAAAAGTTAAGAAATAAAATGATTATGATTTTAGTGCAACAATGGGTGAAATTTACGCTGAATTTAAAGATGAAGATAGCTTTTTGTATATTGCCTACGGTGGAGAAAATACATTCGGTCAATAGGTCGGCTTATTTTCATTTTTTTTTCTTCAAAAAAACTGTTGATGATTATTCCAGAACGATTTATTTTTTGTATATTTTCAATATTTCTTTTTTTCTTTTCTGTGTAATGTAATTTCAAACAAGAAACAAAATCAACCTTTACTTTGCTAGTATTTTCCTCTGCATGAGCAATAAGATTATTATTTTTACATTTATATCTTCTAGACGAAAGAAAAAAAAACACCTTCGAATTTGCATTTTCATTCTTTTGTTAAAATGACGGATAATAAAGATACTCTTACGCCATTAGTCGAAAAGATTTGTACGATTAGTACAATTGGTTTGTTCTTAACTGGCGTGTAAGATGATCGATTTATTCCGTTAATCATATTGTTTGTTTTTCTTTGGTAGACAAATCTGCAATCGTATCTATCGTATGAATACAACAGGCGATATATCAGGTTTTCCATTTGTTGCAACATTGGTTAAGTAAGACATTGATTGATTATCGAAAATATTCGAATTCTGTAAAAATTGATTTCAGTTGTACGCTTTGGTTATTGTATGGTTATACAGCGAATATTTCGACGATTATAATCGTCAATTTTATCGGAGCTAGTTTGCAGCTAGCCTATGCATTGGCATACCTTCGATTTACACCCGATCGAGTAAAAGAAATTCGATGAATTTGAAAATAATTTCGTTTTATTTTTGGAATTTACAGACAACATACATGCGTTTATTGGGTTCTGCAATTGCTTTTCTTGCAATAGTAGCATTTTATTTTCAATATATTGTCACTGATCGTACTACAGCTGTTTTTCAAGCTGGACTTGTTGCATCTGTTGCAACAGTAATTATGTTCGGTTCACCTTTAGCATCTCTCGTATGTTGCGAAAATCAAAAAAGAAAAGTCACCATTGATTTGTTCTCGTTTTTTCAGCGAGATGTTGTACAAAAACAAAGTACTGAATCGCTCTCATTACCATTATGTTTCGCCAATTTTATTGTTCCGATCGAATGGGTTCTTTATGGCATTTTAATTAATGATAAATTCGTTCAAGTAAAAACGAAAAAAAATCTATTGATTGGTTTTATTTTTCTTTAAATTTAGGTGCCGAATTTTCTCGGAGCTATTCTAGGTTTTATTCAAGTATCACTTTTCTATAAATATCCACGTCAATCAAATCTTTTACCGAAACCAGCGAATCTTGGAGGACTTTAAAAAACAAATAATTACTTAATGACATTTTGAATCTCTTTCAATGTGATATAAGTTCCTAATTAATTCTTTTAATCGTTGTCTTTTCAATTCATAAGTTTTCAACATATGGTTACAGTATTTAGTTTATTTCGAAATAACAAAAACAAATATTCTGATAAATAAAAATTGACCGATTTAATCCAAAGCCAAATTCGTTGTTATTTAGTCTCGATGATGATTGATAGGATGCTAAAACTCATCTGCTTGATATCAACTGAAGACTAAGTGCTGTCAGGGGCGATCTGAGAGACTAAATTCGAATAATGAAAAAGAAAAATCCAAGAACGATTTATCATTGTTGTAGATGAAGTCGAATCTTTCGGCTTTATTTGATTCAGCAAAAAAGGTTGCACTTGTTAGTGTTCCCGAAAAACCAGAAACACCAGTAGAAGAAACTGTTGAAGAAGAAGAAGAAGAATCATCGACGGCAACCAAGTAAAATGAAATATTTAATCGAAAAGAGGAAAACATTGGATTTGTTCGAATAATTTAAGAGTCGAACGTGAAATCGAAGATCCAGAAGTAGTTAATGCCGAAACGGTTTTTGTTGGCAATGTACCAACGACATGCACACAAAAAGTAAGATTGTTTATCAATCGATTGTCTCTGATCTATTGATTTTGTTTACGTAGGAATTAAAAAAATTGTTTTCTCAATTCGGTACAGTAAAATCAGTTCGATTAAGAAATCTCGTAAGTGAACATTTTCATAGATATTGTTTTTCGAAATACATATTTTAAGATACCTCTAAATCCTAAACGTGGCAAACGTCTTGCTTTTATCAAGTAAGTAACTAAATAGTAAAATTTTCTTTCAATTAAACGTTTTATTATTATTCAGAAAAGAACTTCATCCTTTACAAAAATCAATTACAGCTTATGTTCGATTTGACAATGAAGATAATGCGCATAGTGCTACATCTCTGTAAGTTTTCTAATCGAAACACAAAAAAAGATTTCGAACTTCATCTCAGAAATGGCCATGTGTATAAAGATCATCATTTACGGGTTGATTTAACTCAAGATCAAACCAAAGAAACCAAAGTAATAAAATCACGAGCACAAAATCTGCTATTCGAAATTGATTTAGCATGATTTCAAACGAAGTATTTTCATTGGTAATTTACCATTTGATGTCACCGATGATGACGTTTGGAATGCATTCGAACAATGCGGTCAAATTGAAAGTACAATCTAACTCTAATCAGTAGTAAAAACATTTGAAAACGATTCGTTTTTCAGGCGTTCGATTAATACGTGATAAAGCAACAAGTGTTGGCAAAGGTTTTGGTTATGTTTTATTTGAGGTTCGTTTGGGAAAATTTTTTTGTCGTCAGAAATCAATGGTTAAGTTTTTTTTTATTAGGATGAAGCATCGGTTGCTCTAGCATTAAAATTAGAAGGAAATTGTCAGATTGCAAATCGACAAGTACGAATTAAGCCTGCTGTCAAAAAACCGAAAGTAAAATCGAACTTTTCAAGGTCAATTTTTGTTCGATTAGAAAGAATTTTTAGACATTCAATCAGAGAAAACCACCTGGCCAAAATCGTCGACCAATGAGACCGAAAAAAGCAACGCGTAGAGATACTGATAGTGAAGGTGTAAAGCAAGGTCGCGTTGAAAAACGACCTGCCGTAAAATTGAGAAAAGAAAAACAGAAGAAGAAAAAGAAGAATCTGTCGACAAAAACGAATAATTCACGTAAAGATGTTATTCAATTGAAAAAGAAAAAATAATTGTTGTTGTGTGTGTTTCTTTTTTTTGTTTTCTTTGAAAATAAAAATTGAACTTGTTTTGTTGTCATTATCAACATGTATCTTATCGATTCAAAGAGGATTAGACGAATTTACAGTTTCATTTTTCAAATATGTGCACCGTTATGCAAATAAGAATATTATCACTAGGGGAGATGATAACAACTTGTCTCATTATCAGTTTTACGTATAAATTGTGTGTGAAAAAAAAACGAAGAAAACGCTAGTAGAATGGGTTCACTATGTTCCTGCATTTGTGGTGAGAAATCAGCAGAGATTGACAGAGTCAAGGATGGTCAAGCTGAAACGATACCTAAACGAAAAAGTGCTCAATCGTTAAATGCTGATGAAGAAGTCGCTGCGATTCATGTCAATGATAATCAATCGACGAATACAGCCGAACAAATAACCATTGTTCATGCATCATCAGAAATTATTGATGAAGATTTAACGAAACAAATTACTGAAGCAATTGAAAAATATGTTCTAACACTTTCTGATGCATATAAAGTAAAACATAAACAAACAACAATCGAAAGGGAGTATTTTCGTTTGTTCATAGGCTCGACATGCTTATATTGTTAACACAATGCAAAATTCAAGTCCACAACAATATTTTGGTCTTCTATTTTCGGATTATCCCGAGAAAAATGGTCTACTTGTAAAGGAAATGGCTCGAAAAGAGGTTACATCGGAAGAAGTTCAACAAAAATTAGTCAATCAAATTAATGAACAAATCGATTCAATATTTCAATCTCGAACTGCCAATTGGAATGATGGTGATAAGCAAGCAGCACGAACAGATGTACAAAATTTGATCGAGAAAAACGTTAAAGAAGCATTTGAACGTGTTACATTTGATTAGGACTCGCTTTCGAATAAAAGAAAAACAAAAAGATATTAGAAAATTTTTTTTTTCGTTATTATATTCATTTGTTTTTTTTAAATAAAATCATGCATACGTCTATCTAACAATTGGGCACTGTATCGCGTCAAAATGACTTACTCATAGAAATTTCTTAGTAAAAACCCAACGACGCAAAGGAAGAAAAAGGTATACAATCCTATTGGACGTGAATATCGATTGACAGAGGAGATTGAAATGGGGAAAATTCCTGTTTATTTCTCTCTTAACCTGCATATCGCTTGCTATAAATATCAGTTGAAACTGTACAATTTTCTTTAAGCATGGCCGGATTTTTCTTTCCAGGAGTTACAACACTAGTT
>ERZ778026.4806-NODE-4806-length-10168-cov-9.942846_pt1 | contig 10168 bp, 7 predicted proteins | sample MGYA00375756_ERZ778026 | MGnify/ENA primary metagenome ERZ778026 (study PRJEB29350, sample SAMN05389820) | bioreactor metagenome | isolation source: Ammonium sulfate bioreactor | place: South Africa: University of Cape Town | collected 2014-02-18 ... | reverse complement strand
GAGCGCCGCGAGCGAAGAGTGAGCGATTGTACGAGCGTGCGCGTATCGCGACGACGATCGGGCAGGTGTTCGAGCAGCACCAGCATACCACGACCCAGAGAGCAATGACAGTGGCGATGGACCACTGGATGATGCTGGTGGACTGCTTGCTCTCACCAAAGAGCGGCTGATCGTCCATGGTTGTGTGGCGTTGGTGTGGCCTTGGTGCGGGCGAGGACGAGACAGCAAGCAACAACAACAAGCACAAGCGGCACCAGAGAAAAAGCAAAGTCGCAAAGGAAAACTCCTGCTGCTGCTTATCTTTGGTTGGCTGGTTTGCTGCGTGATTGTCGTGAGTGACTGACTAGTTACGGGTCTGTGCGGGCTTGGATGTGTGTGCGTGTGCCTGATCGTGGACGGGTCTTGGGGGCCCTGCCAGCCAAGTTACAGCATCACCAACGAAGGGGCCCTTCTCTCCGGAAGCCACCAAGCCCAAATCGTGCCGCCATTCAATCAATGCCGCCTCCGTCACTGGCCAACCAGTCACCCCAACCGAACCGAACCGAACCGAACTGATACGAGCGATCAAGAGAGACCCTCGGATTCGGTGGCGCTCCACCGCCAGCCTCGCAATTTGGTCGGAATCCACGGGAGAAGCGAGCGAAGTCTCGAGCCAGCGAGCGCCCTCGTTCCCTCTCAGCCTTCCTTCCCTCAGCGTCCACGTCATCATCGTCTTTCTCTGCCCGCCCGCTACCCCACGCCACCTCCAACCACAATCCCTCTCGCTCCCACTGACCGCCCGCTCTCTCCGCCTACTACCATCCACCGCACCCTACGACCTCCATGTCTTCCGCCGAAGCCGAGCAGTTCAAGAACCAGGGTAACGCCGCGTTGAACCGTGGCGACTTCCCCGAGGCCATCAAGGCCTACACCGAGGCCATCCGCCTCGACCCGTCGAACCACATCTACTACTCGAACCGTGCCGCCGCGTACACGAGCTGTTCCTTGATCGAGCAGGCCATCGCCGATGCCAAGAAGACCATCGAGCTGCAGCCCAAGTGGGCCAAGGGCTACTCGCGTCTCGGCGCCGCGTACGCTCGCCAGGGCGACATCGAGGGCGCGCAGAAGGCGTACGAGGACGGCCTCACGCACTGCCCCGACGATACCAGCCTGAAGCAGGGCATCGCGCACCTCGAGGGCATGATGCAACAACAACAGCGTATGTCTTCGGCATTTGCGTGGCCTCATACCCAAAGTCCCGAAGCTCGCTCGCTTGATATTGACTCGATCGATAGAGCAAATCTTTGGGCAGATGTTCCACAACCTGCGCGAGCGCCTCTCGAAGGACCCTCGCACCAGCGCCTTGTTGAGCCAGCCAGACTTTTCTGCCATGGTTGATGACTTGATCGCGAACCCGGGCAACGTCATGCGGTACGTGTGCAACTCTAACCAAGCAAGCTTCACGCTCGCGAGTGAACCTGCGCGCTGACTCTCTCTCTCTCTCGTGCGCACTCAATAGCCACCAAAGCAACCCGAACTTCAATCTCCTGCTGCAAGTAGCGCTCAGCAACGTTATCGTACGGCTCTACTCCTCATTGGCTGTTCGTTCGATTGTTGCAAGTCACCTCGCTCACACTCGCGCAATGCTGTTGTTGTGGCGATCGAACAGCCTCCTGGTGGCCGCGGCGCAGGCCCGACTCCCACGCCCGCCCAGCACACTGAGCCGACGTCTGCTGCTGCAGCTTCGCCGCCTCCAGCTGCAGCTGCAGCCTCGTCTTCGGCAACGCCTGCCGACTCCAAGATGGATGTCGAGAAGGAGCCCGAGCCACAAGAGCACGAGGAGGAGGAGATCGATCCTGAGGAGCAGGAGCGCCGCGAGAAGAAGAAGCTCGCCGTCGCTGCCAAGGAGGAAGGCAACGCGCTCTACAAGGCGCACAAGTTCGACGAAGCCATCGCGGCCTACAATCGCGCCATCGAACTCGACCCGAGCGAGATGTCCTTCATCACCAACCGTGCTGGTACGTGTACTGCTCCGCGTCGCTCATCGATGCGTCATCTCACTCAAACGCCATGCCTCGCTCTTCCCTTCCCTCTCGCGTGTCTTGTCTCTTCAGCTGTCAACTTCCAGACCGGCAAGTACGAGGAATGCATCAAGGACTGCGAGGAGGCGATCCTCGTTGGTCGCGAGCACCGAGCCTCGTTCGGCCTGATCGCCAAGGCTCTTGTGCGCATCGGCAACGCATACTACAAGCTCGGCAACCTCGAGGGCGCGCTCGACGCCTACCGCAGGTCACAAACTGAGGAGCGCTCTCGCGAGACCGCCAAGTTGATCAACAAGGTCGAGCAGGAGAAGGCTCGCCGCGACGAGCAGGCCTACCTCAACCCCGAGCTCTCGCTCGCTGCCAAGGAGCGCGGCAACGCCTTCTTCAAGGAGGGCAAGTACCCTCAGGCCGTGACCGAGTACACTGAAGCAATCAAGCGCAACCCGACCGATCCGGTGCTGTACAGCAACCGCGCCATCACGTACCAGAAGCTTTGGGAGTTCCCCAAGGCCCTCGAGGACTGCGACAAGGCGCTGGAGCTCGATCCCAAGTTTGGTACGTACTCACACTGTTGCCGACACTCCCACTTTGCTAACCAACCACGCGCGTCTCCCGCCATCGCATGCACCAATCTACGCAGCAAGGGCCTATGCACGCAAGGGACAGACCCTCACGATCCAGCAGGAGTACGCCAAGGCACTCGACGTCTTCCGCGCTGGTCTCGCGATCGAGCCCGAGAACGCCGAGCTCAAGGCCGGCCTGCAGCGCGTGTTGATGCTCATCAACCAGCAGCACGCCTCGGGCCAGGTGGACCCCGAGCGCGCCAAGCGAGCCATGGCCGATCCTGAGATCCAGGCTATCCTCAAGGATCCCGAGGTCTCGATCGTACTGCAGCGCGCTCAGACCGACCCACAGGCGCTCCAGCGCGCGATGGCCGACGAGAAGATCCGCCACAAGATCGAGAAGCTGGTCGCATCCGGCATTCTGTAAGGCGCCGTCGTGACTCATCGTAGCCATTATCCGTAGCATCACCATTACTACTCCCACACTATAGCACCATCACAACTATATCGCACCCGTCTCCACCACTCGAGTACTCGCTCGCTCGCTCTTGATTGATCGATATCGATAGATAGATAGTTAGATGGATAAAGGCCGTCGTGGTCGTTACTGTTCTTAACCTCGCTCGTTCGCTCATTCGCTTGCTGTCCTCGCCGCCATGCAATCTCCTCGCCTGCTGTTGCTGTTGGCGTTGCTGCCATTACTTTACGTCCTGTGCCATGAACCACGTAGGTCCCTCCCCTTTGATATGCAGCCACAGTGGCGTGCTCCTTGCTGACCAGGTGTGGTTGTAGGCGCCGCGATGGCAGCGAGCAGCCGACACTCGCCAGAAGCAGAGCGTGTGCCGATCTTCAACCACTGGCTGCGTGGTCCTCGAGCTGCCCCTCATCTCTCGCACTCGATCCGAATCGCCTTCTATCAACACAATCTCGAAGGCCTCGCACGTCTAGCGACCCATGTGTCGGATCCCATGCATCCAGATTACGGCAAGTACGAGCGACTCGCGCTCCCAGCATCTCTCGTTCGACGTGAATCGTATCTTGATGGCCCGATCCGATCCGATCCACAGGCACTTGTCGGTCAAGGACGTGCGAGCGTGGGTTGCTCCTGGGGCCGAGCGTAATGTTGCACGAACGCTCGAGTGGTTGCGTTCATGCGCCGCCAACAACGACTCGGAGCTCGCTTGGCAGCTCGCTGCCACTGGCGACTACTTGCGCGTCGAGCTACCGGTCGAGTGCATCGAGAAGCTCCTGCAGGTCGAGATGCATCACTTTACGCGCGATCATGGCAAGCGCTCACTGGTTCGAGCGTCAGCCATGTACTCGCTACCGCTCAACGTCATCGAGTTCGTGCGAATGATCGATGGCGTGGTCGACTTTCCGCCTCGAACCGTTCGATATGCGTACGGCATCGTAGCTGCTCGACTCAATCACGAGTGCCAGACTCATGACATGGAATCTGCGCTGGCGCGACCCGTACAGCTCAACGACTACCAAGTATCCTGGCGTCTCGATCGATCCCATTGTCATCAAGCAGCTCTACAACATCTCGCAGGCACGAGTGAGTCTCTCCGTGCACATATCGATGGGAGTGACTGACACTCGCTCACATCCCAGATGGGAGGCTCACCGCAATCGAGCCAAGCTGTGGCCGAGTTCGAACAGGAGTACTACTATCCGAGCGACCTCACGCTGTTCCAGAAGAACTACAGTCTGCCGATCCAGAACATCTCGCAAGTCGTTGGCTTGTGCGTGACGTACCTCTTGCTGCTCCTCACATGGCCACCTCGTACTGATTCGAGATCGCCACGGCCACCGCCAGAAACCTGCCATTCACTGGCGATCTGGGAGAAGCGTCACTCGACGTGCAGTACATCATGGGCGTCGGCACCAACGTCTCGACTTGGGTGTGGGAACAAGGCCCGTTCGACTTGGTGGAGGTTCGTTCGCAATGATGACTGCAACGCCACGATGTTCGATAGAAAGTACCAACTCGAACTTGAAATGGGGGGCATCCATGGTCAGTGGGGCCTCAATGTCACAGGAACGCCGAATGCGCCATTCGTGCACTCGATCTCGTTCGGCTCTGCTGAGAGTGGTTACTCGACTTCGACCAAGAACAAGTGCGTACCGCTTGCCACCTACTGCTTGAGTCGTTTGAATGCGAGAGTGCTCACATCCATCCATCCACACAGCACCAACAATGAGTTCATGAAGATGGCATCCATGGGCTACTCGATCTTCATTGCTTCGGGTGACTATGGAACCGGCCGTACCGGCATTGGCAGTTGCAAGTCGTACGCTACAACCACCTCGAACCCTCACTCACTCCCTCGCTCACTAATGGAATGAATTGCAACACAGCTTCGCGCCATTCTTCCCTGCCTCTTCGCCATGGGCGACGTCAGTCGGAGGCACGTACCTCGAGTCGAATCAAACGTACGTATTTGCGTCTATTGCTGAGTGACCATTCTCCTGAACCTAATAAGCTCTCTGGCAGTGAGATCGCCGTGTCGTTCAGTGGCGGCGGCTTCTCGGACTTCTTTGCGCGGCCGTCGTACCAAGACGCTGCCGTAACGAGCTACCTCTCCAACAACAACAACAATCTGCCATCGACCAAGTACTACAACGCCAACGGTCGAGGCATTCCCGATGTCTCGGCGGTGGCTACGAACTTTGAGATTGTCATCCAAGGCATCTGGGGTCCGATCAGTGGCACCTCGGCCGCGACGCCATTGTTCGCCGGTGTGGTGTCGCTGCTGAACGACGCCCGCTATCAGATCAACAAGAGCCGCCTTGGTTTCGTCAATCCGCTCCTATACCAATGGAAGTCGATCGGCACCGACATTACGAGCGGCAACAACAAGGCCACTGGCTGTCCGGAGGGCTTTCCTGCTGTCGGTACGCTCCACTCCAGAGTGCCACGAGTATATTGATGTAAGCTGGCTTTCTGAATCTCGTTGCTGTTGGTGGTGTTGCAACTGCTCTGGAGTAGTTGGCTGGGATGCAATCACGGGATTGGGTACACCAAGCTTTCCAATGTTGTTACAGTTGGCAGTGAACCAAACGCCATGAGGCAAGCAATCAATCAAGCAGCAATTGAGCCCAAGAACAGCTCACAGATAATAATCAGATTATATTGATTCATGTATATCTACAGCATCTTGACACGAGTGTACGAGAGTGTGTGTGTGTGTGTGTGTGTGTGTGTGAGAGAGAGAGAGAGAGAGAGTGCGTGCCAGATATAGGTGATAGAGAGGCAGTGTGTCACAATATCTCATCTAACTATCTATCTTTCAATGTCATAGTGAGGTTTGTACAATGGAGATCAAACGCAACTCTTCGAGTACAACGAGCATCGCCACAATGGTGGCCCATACGCGATAGGTCCACTTGGCGACGATAAAGTCGCGAATGATGAACGAGTTGATGATGACGATGATTGGTACCGTGATGGCGGTGATGGCGTTTGCGTTGAGGATCGGAGTACAGACCGAGGGGTCGCACGGCGGCAAGAGCAGCAAGCGTGGTAGCGTCTGCGACACGATGACCCACAGCCAGAGACCGTAGCCGTAGACGATGCGAATGTGAAACTCGGTGTGCAGCACGTCGAGGCCGAGGCTGAGGAAGGTCGAGGCGCCGAGAGGCTTCTTGCGCTTGAGCTGTGCGGCCTCGATCGAGGTCGAGAGGTGCAAGCGGTAGTGCGCGTACCACTGCAGCACGACCGGATAGAGCGCGGTACAGACGTACAAGAGGTTGGGGTAGAACTCGAACTCGTGGTAGAGCAGCATGGTGAGGTAGGCGTGCACGACGGCCTCGAAGATCACCTTGCTGAGGTTGGGCATCAGATGCGACTGGAGCGACAGGATGGCGAGCACGGTGGCGTTGGCGAGTGCGTCGGGGTTCAGCAGCGGCGTGCCGTTGAGACGCGAGAAGACCAGCACGTAGGCCGACTTGAAGAGCACGTAGGCCCACATGCCGAGCCCGCCGACCAGGCCGAGGAAGCGCTCGTTGATGGCCGAGATCAGCGTGATGACGAAGGCCTCGATGGCGAGCAGCATGTGCTTCATGTTGCCGCGGAAGAGCATGGTGATCGAGATGGTGGTGAGCGAGAGTGCAAAGCCGTAGTGTATCCACGAGATGAGCGGCCGCTTGAGGTTGGCCTCGAGCACACTCGAGGCGATGGCGTACAGCAGGCCCATGACGAGCGCCCAGCCCGACCAGTAGACGAACGAGTAGGCCGTGAACGAGAGCAGCAGACACGCGACGCCGCCCGAGGCCACGGTGAAGAACAGCACCGTGAGCTCCATGATGTAGGCCGCCGACGGCTCGTGCTCGGCGTACGAAAAGTACACGTACAGTGGCACGAGCCAGAACTGCAGCCACTCGACCACGATGGCGGCGCGCACGACGTAGCGCTCGAGGCTATTGACCACCAGCAGGTTCTGGATGAAGCACACGATCCAGCCGGTGATGGCGACCACGAACGGCAGCGCGTGAAAGTACAGCTGCCCGCACGCGCTGCGAGCGTGGTACACGAACAGCACCATGCCGGTGCCGGTGATGCACGACGAGTAGATCACCATGGCGATCAGGTTGTAGTAGTCGGCGAGCAAGAACGGCGCCGTCAGACCGCCGATCACGGCCACGAGCGCCAGAAACCACGCCTCGCTGCGGAGCGAGCCGATGAAGCACGCCAGCGTCAGCAGCACAAAGAACCAAATCATGCCGAGCTCGGCCGTCGTCGCCTCCTCCTCGTTGCCGCTTGAGTGCACGACACACAGCGCCAGCACCGTGGCGCACAGGTAGCAGCTACTGAACGCCGCCGCAATGTAGCACTGTCGCCAGAACCGGTAGCGGTCCGGTATCAACGACGCCGTCCACAGCAGGCTGCCGCTCAACGCCAGGCAGGTCGCCAGCGCCAGATCGTACATCTCGTACTGAATCGCAAAGTAGAAGCTGACGAACGACACCAACAGCGGAATGATGCCACCCAACGACACTCGCCAGCTGCGCTTGAGATCGGCGAGTTGTGCTGCACGCTGTATGCGATCGGTCTCGGCGATCGAGAGGCCCGGAATGCGCGAGAGCGATATGGTCGCACGAGCGCCATCGCTGTCAAACACGGACGATGTCTCGCGCAACGGGGCCGAGGGTTCAGCAGTGAACCGTGCCCTTGGATTCGACGGTAGCTTCTTCGAAGCAGGTGTCGTGGTCGTGCCCGCACCAGTGGCATTCGAAATGACTGGTGTCGGCGGCAGCGGTGTTGTCGTTGTTGATGGAGCTACTGGCGCTGGTGTATCGGCTTGACTGCCACTCGCCGGAGTGGTTGGAGTAAGATTGGCGAGCGTCGTTCGTGAGCTCAACGTCACCGTGTCAGCGCTCGGGGTGCGAGACTTGCCACGTTGTTCCTTCTTGGACGGCTTCTTGTCTCGCTTGCGAGTGCCTGACTTGTGTGACTTGCCCGACTTGCTCGATGAGCTGCCAGACAATGAACCCTCGTGTGTCGTTGTCGATTCGTGCTCGTCTGATCCAACAAGTCGCTCGTCATCCTCGTCAAGCAGAGCGTCGTGGTGATGACGGTGGTGGCGATGATGATGCCGACTTCCATGCCGATGTCGGTGTCGCTCGCCCTCACTGCGAATGTAGCGCTCGCTGCTGTCGTCATCGTCGTCGTCATCTTGGTTCTCTCGCGCGTCATAGCCCGAGAAAGGGTGCTGCTCGTCGGTGTTCAGCACGGTGCGAACGCCAGTGGTTGGATGTGAGGCGACCGAGTAGGCGCTGAGCACTTGGCGCTCGCTACCTGGTGGCGTGTACGATGCCGAGCGGAGCAATGGGCGAGGCCGCGTGCGCCCGGTACTCGCGGACCTCGTGTCCTGCTCGGTGGCGATTGCGGCCGCCACTGACTTGGGCGTTGCGCTCGGCGAACTGGGCCGTGGTGGCAGCGTCAGAATCATTCGATTGCCAACACGGCTCGCGGATGTCTTGCGCCCGAGCTCGGCCGGCGAACGTCTGCTCGCAACGTTCGCCGTGCCGATGGCGGCGCCGTCGTCGTCGTTCGGAAGCGTGAGTGGTGACGACGAGGGTCCGTCGTCGGGAGACGGCGTTACCTGCACGTAATCGATCGGCATTCGTGGCTTGGCGCCCTCGTACTCCTGGACGTCGACCGAGTGCGAGAGCATGGTCTTTTTGGTGTCGAGCTCGATCAACGGTGTGAAGACGAGCGTGTTGGGGCTGGCGTGATTGGCGCCGAGAAGGCCCCTTCTTGTGGCAGTAACCCGCGGCGACTGCGACGGTGAGCAAGGCAGCGAATGCGTCGGCTCGCCGGCGGCCGCGCCGTCAATGGGTGACACCGGCGTAGGCACGCTCTTGCGCGAGGAAGGCACACTCGATTGCAACGAGCTGTCGGTCGAGATGCCTGGTGCCTGTGGCAAGGTGTTACCGCGAGCCACCTGTGCACGCAGGCTCTCGAGTTGTTGAATCCAACTCGAGGCTTGCTCGAGCGTTCCAGCATGGAACTGTCGTGAATTGTTCGAGCCATCAAGAATCTACACACGCACGCACGCACAACCACTGTTACTCTCGAGTGGGCGAGCCACTCCACCACGTTGATAGGTACCTTGAATTGGCCAGGTATTGCGGAACAATGCTCAATTGTATGAACTAGAGTCAATCAGTCAGTAAGAGACGCGTGACACGCGCCAACATGTCTGTCAGTCGTACCTTCGGCCAGAGCAATCACAAAGTCGATGACGCCATTGGGCGTCTTGAACGAGAGCATGCCGCGCTCGTACTCGACCGTACGTTCGCTCCATTGCGCCGGCGTGACCTTGAGCGCCTTGACGATCGACTCGGCGATGCTTTGCGGGGTCGCGATTAACTTACTCTTGGGCGCCTTGTAGCGCGCAACCATGAGAGTGCCAAGATTCATGAGCCAATCGTGTTCATAGCCTACTCATCGCATCATACGAGGCGAGTCATCAAGCGAGAGAGCGCGCCGCGCCGCACCAAGAGGGGGTAGAGGGAGGGTAGAGGGAGGAGGGACAGCCGCAAGTACGTTAGCAAGGCATCGCGAGTCGATGGGAAGCCACAAGGCGTCACGTACCTTGTACCAAGCGAGGCCGTTATGATATGCGTCTCACTATCTATCTCTCGCGTGCGAACTAGGGTACGTGTACGTCTGTGTCGTCTGTCTGCCCCCCTGAGAGCTCGTGGTGAAGCAGTGACTGTGAGGCAGTCGCGTCAGTCGATGGTCGCTGTCACGCACGCGCTACAATCCCAAGCCAAGCAACGAGTCGCGAGAGAAAGAGAGAGATCTCGATCTCAGTGTCTCTTAGACAAGAGTTGGTTCGAAGGGAGAGAGAGATGGGGGTTTGGGGGTCTTGTGGGCTCTGGCGTGTGAGATCGATCGATGGATAGATCGATAGATGGAGCACGAACGAGGCAACGAAGCAACAGCGGCTGCCTCGGCCTCCGACGCCACAGACCCCGAAATACCCCCGAGCCACCCAACCAACCTCGCGCGACCAGACGACCTGGCTGCCCCGCGCCCGTGTGGGTCTGTGTGGGTCTGTTCGAATTCTCCGC
>ERZ778026.4801-NODE-4801-length-10173-cov-10.133623_pt1 | contig 10173 bp, 18 predicted proteins | sample MGYA00375756_ERZ778026 | MGnify/ENA primary metagenome ERZ778026 (study PRJEB29350, sample SAMN05389820) | bioreactor metagenome | isolation source: Ammonium sulfate bioreactor | place: South Africa: University of Cape Town | collected 2014-02-18 ... | reverse complement strand
GGAACTCATCCATCGTCGAGAGTGGCAGTAGTGAGTGGCAGATCAAGCAAGAGAGCGAGAGAGAGCGAGCTCTCTGGATCGATGATAACGAGATAGATGATGCCACAGCAACAGGAAGAGCAACCAACAACCAACTTGCTCTTCTCTTCCCTTCGATTGCAGTGGTAGGGCTAATTACAATTCATTGATAGGATGGATGTATGGATGGTGGGGAGAATGAATGGATGAACGGATGGATGGTGGATGGTGTGCGATACGATGACAAACGAGATACTGCAGCAGCAAGCGCACCACGCGCTCATATATGGTGTGAGGGTGATAGATAGATAGAGCAAGCTTGCTAGACGACGGACACGCGCACGCTCAAACGCGCAATAATAACACAACGACAACAACAACAACAACGACGACAACAACGACAACAACACAGTCGCACTACGGCGAATGGCGACGTTACTCGTACTCAATGACCTCGACCACTTCGACGATGACCTCCTCATCGCCATCGTGGCCGCCGTGGTCTTCTACAATCTCCTCGACTTCGGTCGTCACCATGTACAACTCGCCGTCCTTTCGTTTTACGATCTCGCGCTTGGGCGTTGGTTGCTGCACAACAACAACGCAACAACAACAACAACAACAACAGCATGTTATTACACGTGCCAATCATTGCGCGAAGGCAGACGCGACACGTACCGACGGGAAGATCTCGGGCGAGATGAGTATGATTTGCTTGGTGAGCTTCATCAAGATACCGAGCGCTGAGCGGTAGGCCTTGAGATTTTGATTCTCATCCATGTGCACGCGAGTTTCGTCTCGGCGAAGCAAGTTGGGGCCCAGCACGATCGACAAGTTTTGCGCATCCATCTAGCAGTGCCGATGCAAATGAGCCACACACTCACTCGTCGCTCGCTCGCACACTCACTCACTCAGCTACAAAGGTTGGTATACCTTGTTGTCCTTGGTGTACTTGAGAATAAGCTGTACAAAGCTCATCAAGTGGTTCAACAGAACAAAGTTGGAAGCCGGTATCTTTTGTACGGCACGAATCAAGAGATTGTTGCCTGGTAGGCTCGAGTTCTCGTCTGGTGGTACACGCACATTGAGTCAAGGCTGGAGAGAGAGAGAGAGAGAGACAGAGAGAGAGAGAGAGTGCGAACTACATACCGATGCCTTCGACGTATTGCTCGTAAAAGTGGAAGGTTAACAGTGGCTCCGGCAGCTCACGTAGAAACAACTTGACGATGCCGGCAATCACGTGCACGGACTTGACCGAGGCGAACTCGAGTGCATCTCCCTCGGATAGTGCAGCCGCGAGCTCTTCCTGGTTCGCCTCGACGCGAAAGATGCCCTCTTGCATGTAGGCTGGTGTGGCCAACCATATACCACCGGCACGGTCAATCATGATTGTGATTGCGAGATGGCGGCGCTTGCGACGTACCTTTCCGCTTCTTGAGCTCTCGCAGGGCACGGTGAAAGTAGAGCGGTATCTCGATCGGCGGCTTTCGGTCGGCTTGCCGTTCCAACAGTACCTCGAGCGGTATGCCCAGCACCGGCACGGCGCCCGGCTTGAGGTCGATTCGCGTCGGCGTGGCGCTGAACGACAACAACGACGGTGCCGATTGCGCCAGTTCATCTTTCCTGCTCACTGCACCGATGGCCATGTTGATGGAGCGACGTGCTCCCTTTCCGCCCTGTGCGAAAGCCAGTCGTTTTGGTTGTGCATCAGTCGAGCGATCGATCGATCGAGCGAGCGAGCGAACAAACGCAGCATCTGCATCGTCGTACCCTGCTTTCGACCGTGCCGAACTTCTTCTTGAAACCAGTAATGCCTTGTAATCGTGCGCTGATGCTCGGCGATAAGCCGGTGGGTTGTGAGGGAGACGGAGATGCGTCCGGTACGATGTCGTCGTTGCCGCTCGAGTGTCGTCGTCGATGTTTGGCTTTCGGACTGGGCGCCAACGACGAAGACGTGCTGCTGCTGCTACTGCTGCTGCTACTTCCGGCACTCTGGCAGCTGCTGGTGAGAGAGGCGCGTTCTGTCGGCGGGCTATCACGCGCCTCGGGTTGTGGAGACGGCGGTGGGCCATCGGTGACTTTCGAGAAAGCAATGAAGATGTCGCCCGTGATCGGGCCGTCAGAGGGATCGCCTCGTGCTCGCAGCGGAATCCACTCGCTGAACTGGCCCGTGAGATGGGTCTCTTCGAGTTGTACAATGTGCTGGCCGAGGAACTCCACTGAGGTTGCCGATATTTGCACGACGCGAACGAGTGAGCGAGCCAACGAGTGAACGAGCGAGCGAATGAATCGGGTTAGATGGATAGCTGGTTGCAAGTGCATCGATTCGAGCGAGATACGGCACTCGCGGTGGTTGGTTGTTCGCGATGCGCTTCGATCATGATCATTCACGTACGTGATTTGCCTTGATGCCAGCACTCGAGTAGTATCTCATCGCCATATCGTAGATAACTGGGCCTGTGACGAACGAATGGGAGCGAGAGAGATCAGACTCAAGCGAGACCGACCTCTCTCTTCGTGCTCCGGTGCATCAACGACGTACAACTGGAAGACCTCATTCCACACTGGATCGAGGGCGCGCTTCTTCTGCTTGGTCTTGAACTTTTTGAGCTTCTTGGTCGAGAGCTGTCGATAGGTGACCTTGCAGAAAGGGTTCGAGCTGCCGGCCTCGCGCTGTGCCAACGCGCGTCCAGCGAGGACTGGAACACAACGAAGCATCGGCAAGCGAGCAAGCAAGCAAGCGTGTGAGTAGAAGGATTCGCGCGTGTGCCATGTAGCGATGGTAACGAGCGTCATGGTCGTGCAGGTGTAGCTGCTTGGCTTGGTGTGATCTACTTACTCGTGATCGAATAGGTCGCCATATCGCTCGACGAGTGATATCGGCTCTTGTGAGTGTGTGTGTGGTTTGGTTTCAGAGAGTACGACGAGAACGAGCGCCAACAACACGATCGTCACGGCAGTATTGGCAGCAAGCCTTGCAGAGGTCCGCGCGGGTGGGCACCAACCCCAAACCAGCGAACCAAACCAGCCAGCCAACGCGCAGCAGCGGCAGCAGCAGGCGGGGCAACAGAGGAAAAACAACAACAACGACGACGAGAGAAAAATCGCGCAGCATCACCTCCTGCCGCCATCGATAATATCTCCAGAGATACCACACAGTAACCCGCATTGGAAACCAAACCTAATATTTACAACAATCGCTCTCGCTCTCGATACATCTCGTTACATCTCGTTACTCCACTCCAGCTCTTGTTATGTGTTACTTCCGACGAACGGCGCCGATGCACTGCCGTAATCTCCCAGGCCTCGGCACAAGATCGAAATCTCTTGCAGCAGCTTGGCGTAGTTGGTGCGCGTCGCCGACTGTGCCATGCAGAGCTTCGTCACGAAGGTCTTGAGCTGGCTGGCTTCGATCGAGCCGCCGAGCTTCGATTCCATGTGTTCCCTGATCCAAACCGCTGTGGCTGCAGGGTTGGCGACCACGGTGGCGCGCAAGACGTCGGCCACGTAGTGGAGGTTCTGGCGCGAGAACGAGCCGACGCCTCTCATGGCATCGACGGCACACGCCACCAGCAAGCTGCCGCGGTCGAGCAAGAGGCTCGCATAGTACGGGAGCTGCTGTTCGGCCACTATGGCCTCCAGGAACTTACTCACGCCACGAAGTACGAGCTGCACGAGGCCACGCCATAAGCACCCACTCGATCTCACTTGATGAGGAAGCGGCTCGACGTACCGGCAGCGAGGCCGATGCAAGATAGCTCAGTGCCAAGTCAAACGCACTGGGCAGGCATCCACTGGCCGCCAATTCACCAGGTGCGCGGGATACCGTAGTTGCCAGCAAGCCGAACATTTCCACGACCTCGTTCGGCTCGCGCTCGGCGACCTGGAGAAAGGCGCGGAACGAGCTAACGACCGCGCCTGCGAGTACTGCCGTCTCCTGTGTCTCGCCAGCCGTTCGGTGGCAGTATTGCACGACGTAATTGCCCATGGTGGCCAGCGCCGCTTCGACGTGCCGCTGCTGGTACGCTTGCTCCAACTGGCGCAGGATTCGTGGCACCAATGGCGACACGTGCTCTCGCGCCGACAAGAGCAGATGCTTGTAGATGTGGCATATGGTCTGGTGTTGACGCACGAAACGGCCGTCAGGCACACAAGGGCTGACTACCATCCACATTGTACTCCGTACCCGCAAGACGGCGAAGCTTGATGGTGTCATATTCCACGCGGTCGTGCTGCACAGTTGCTCGAGTATCGTGCTGAACTGGTGAACGAACTCGCTGATCGAGCCCAGCGGCGAGCCGCCCTCGCTGCGATCGACCACGCGGCACGTGACCTCGACCATTCGCAGCTCCTCGGCCAGAATTGACAAGACCGCCTCGAACTGCTCGGGCGTCGTGCACTGCGGAATCCAGTTCACAGCTCCAGCGATGCGCGTGTGCATCGTGCCGAGCAGTGCGGTGACGCCCTCATTCGAGTCGCTCAGGCTCTCGTACTGATTCGCAATGGTCGCCAGGGCCTCGACCAGGTCGGCACGCCACTTTGGCGGGCTGGCGAAGAGATCATCGGCCGGCAACAGCCGCGTATACGTATCATACAACTTTCGCAGAGTCACAGGGCAGTGCTCGGTGATGGCCTTGCCACATGGGCGGCTGAGCTTCGTGAGCGCCTTGGCAGCCGATGGAGCGAGCGAATCGTCCGAGAAACCTGGTTTGTTCGTTGTCATCATCGTTATTGACAAGCCAGCGCTCTCTGGTTGGCGGTAGTGAAGCGCATGACGGTACCCTTCAAAATGTACTCGATCGAGGCAACGAAGAGCTCGTGCGTGCACGAGGCATTGCGCAAACACTCGGCGTACGCGCCAAAGATGTTCATGATCGATCGTGTGACCAACGGATGGTGCGGCAGCTGAAGCATGAACTGCAAGATGTGCAGCACCTGTGGGTGGTTCGACTCGAACACTGTCGACCGATCGATCGATGCATGGGCATAGCATCAGTATCAGAATGAATCGCGAGCACTCGTTGGCCAGTACACTCGTACTCACGAAGAGCTCGTACCTTCCTCATCCAGGCAGTAGATCAAGAAGAGTGTCGCTTCGACTTGTTGCCAGCTCCCACTGCATTTGGTCACCACAAGTAAACAAACAAATAACAACCAATCGCACCAGGCTCACCAGCGCGCATCGCAAGCAGGTTTCCGGGCAGGCGAACATACTTGTGGAGCATGAAGTGTTGTAGCTGGTTGGCGAGGAACGCGAGCACTGGGTTTTCGTCGGGCTGGTGCTCGCCGTGCAAGGTCGGTGACGTGCGAACGCGATGGACATATTGCACGCAATCGCGAAGCGTCACGCGGATGGCACGAAAGTCGTTCTTCTCGTCTGAGAACCACCGAACCAACCAGCGTTACTAGTGTACTTGGTACCGGCGACGCATGGCGACGCACACCTTCGTCCCATTCGAGAGCATCGGATGGCATTGTGGCCTTGAGCCAGAGCGAGTTCATCAGCATCTCGGACAGCAGGATGAATTGATGCTGAAGTTCGGGACATAGAACATCATTCGACTCCTCCTCGAGAACGAGCGACAAGTGATACAGCGGCTCGGCGAGTTCCTCAGTCACCTGCGGAGGCCGATGGCCATCTGCTGTGAGTATGTGTGTGTGTGATGATGCACGCGGCAGCGGCTTGCGTAGCACGCGCTACGGTACCGTCGGGTGCGAATACTCGAACAGGGCAACGAACAAGCGCAGGAGATTCAAGGCGGCACCGGCGGGTTCAGATTGTGGCTGCTGCCGCAGGACCTTGATGAAAAGCTCGCAGTACTTGTCGACCAGCGTGGCCACTAGCACGCAAGCAGGCAGCAATCGAGCATGCAGCCTCTCAAAGTCTTGGTGTTCGTCTTGCAGGCTCGCAGCCTGCGCTGCTGCTGCTTCTGCTTTGAGGGACAGGAGGACGTGGCTTAGTGCAGTCAACCGCGCCGTGATGGCATGCACGGTCAACTCCTGTCGCGCAATGGTGCTCGAGCTCACGATGCACGTCAGCAGCTCGCAGCAAGGCTGCATCAGGTCGGGAAACGATTCAAGCGCCGAGAACGATATCTCCAAGAGCTGCTGCGTAATCTCGGGCCTGTACAAGTCCGAGACGCACGCCAGAGGCAGTCAGACGATAGGAAGGGATTGCTCGCGGGGGGAGCAGACGCGTCGTACTCGAACACGCTACGAACGCCGAACCAACTCGCAATGGCTTTGAAGATCGTCGCTTGGAACTCGCACGCCAGCGCTCCAAGTACGTGGTGCTGGCGCAAGTACTTGGCGGCCGTGGCCGTGTTGTGTAGCGCCATGACCAGGCGTGTGACGATCGTAGGGCTCATGGCTTGGAAGTAGCTCTGCAGCTTCTCTCTGCAATTCGGCAACATCCAGCAGCAGGCGAGTGAGGAGTGTCGCTCACGCGAGCGTGGCGAGCCTCTCGAGCGAGAACGGCACGAACCTACGAACAGTGTCCATCGGCAACGTGGAGTACTCGTCGCTGAGGTTGACGAGTATATGGGCGATCATTGCACAACGGCGCCAGTAGACCTCGTGCTCGGGCGTCGTGGCGTGGTGGTGTGAGGCACTCAAGCGAATGACGGCGGTGATCGAGATCGCGTCGTCGGGCGTGGAGTCTAAGGCCTGTGCAGGCGGAGCACTCGTCGTGCCGGTGGTGAGAGACGCCAACAGCTCGCACAGCTCGGCGAGCGGGTCCGGCCATTGTGCCTGCGCCGTGCGGAGAATGATGACGGCCACGGTGGTTGCGAGCAGCAGCTTGGTCGATGGGTTGAAGGTTTGCTGCGAGAGCTGCAGCACGAGCGGTAGCAGCGTGTGCAGCAGCAGCCGCTGCGCCGCGAGATCGTGCGCCACTTGGTGCCATTGATCGCAGACCTTTTGCCTGAGCACGACGGCCGAGAACTCTGCTTCCTCTTGGCACTATCGGCGGTACCAGACGCGGGCGCACGCATTCCCTCCCGCCGGTCAGCGCAGCGGCGACAAGCCAAGCACGGAGCCGCGTGCAGCATACCGAGGAGAGCAGCAGCGTGGTTGCCTGCGGCCAAGCATCGGCGGTCTCGCGCCATTGCGTCAACCACTGCGAGGCGGCGCGTTGGTTCTCGGGGCTACTGGGACACAGCATCTGGTGGATGGCGAGCTGGAGAGCCTCCATGATAGCGCGCGACGAGCGGTGCGGTGCGGCGGGCGACGAAGAACAGAAAGAACAGAAAGCGAGAGAGCGTCTCGGCTTGTACGCGTACTTGTTTACTACACGACCGACGATAACGATATATGACGACGAGACGAGACTTACGATGAGCAGGGAGGGCGGTACAATAACAAAACGATCGGACGACGACGACGACAACGACGACGACAGCGTTGTCGAAGTCGTTGTTGGAGTAAAGTGGCGGTATAGTGGTGGTGGTGGCGGTCGAGGCCGAGGCAGCGAGATCAACCCGAGCCTCGTGCAGAGTGTACCATCGAGAGAGAGAGAGAGAGAGGAGAGTTAGAAAGAGAGTAAGGAGATATCGGAGCAAAGATAGATACTCAGAGGTTACGGGCATGGAGTCGCTCTTACAAGACAGCGCCAGCGCGGTAACGCCAGCATCGAGCGCGGTAATCTCCGCTTCCTGTAGCGAAGGCTCCATCCTGCGGGCTTACAGCAACGCTAATGACTGTTCGAGAGAACCAACCACAGACCGAGCGATTGGCCGGCGTCAGTAGCTATGCGGAGGGAGGAAGGAACGAGGAGAAGAGGAGAACGAACCTGAGTTCTTGTGGCCTTGGAGCATCAGGTGAGTGACGGCCGAGCGTGGGTCCCAGAAGTGCACGGTGCGGTCCTTGGAGCCAGAGATGAGCCAGTTGCCATCGGGTGAGAAGGCGACCGAGAGCACAAAGTCCTGGTGGCCCTTGAAGGTCGACCTGCAGCGCGAGCGTGATCGCGAGCCCGAGAGATCCCAGACCTTGAGGGTCTTATCGAGCGAGCCGGACGCGAGCGACTTGCCATCGGGCGAGAAGGCGACCGAGTGCACGGATTCGGTGTGGCCCTCGTAGCGCTCCAAAAAGTAGCCCGTCTGTGCATCCCATAATCGTACAATGTAATCGAGCGATCCCTGTGGTGCGACGCCAATCGTGAGCGAGAGAGAAGGAGCAAGCGACGAGAGAGAGAGAGAGAGCGAGAGAGAGAGATCAGGAGATCAACATACAGCAGCTACCAAGCGACCGTCAGGACTGATGGCAACCGAGGTGACACCATCCTTGGGGCCGACCTCGTCGTTACCAAGGGTCTCGAGGCACTTGCGCTTCTCAATGTCCCAGATCTTGACCTTCTTGTCGCCGCTGCCGGAAACGATGATGTTGCCGTCGGACGAGAAGTCGAGCGAGTAGATGTCGAGGTCGTGACCAGTGAAGGTGTGGCTCACAGTCTTGGTGTCCATGTCCCACAGCTTGATGGTCTTGTCCTCGTCGCCGCACGCGAGGTACTTGCCGCTCGGGTGGAAGCACACGGATCGTATGTACAAAAAGTCGCGATCTTGGGCGTCGTAGTTGAACGTACTAGACACGCGACACGAAAGAACGAACGAACGAGGCTCGTTAGTGACAACGATCACGACGGCCACGACGACGACAACAAGTTGTACGTACAATGCCTTTTCGCCAGTAGCTACGTCAAAGATTTGCGTCTTCTTGTTGGAGCCGGTAGCGAGGTATTGACCATCGTGGCTGAACTTGACGCAGCACACGACGCTGTCATGGTCGAGGTTGTAAGCCAGCTCAATGTCGAGGTTGGTCTGCACCGAGGGGTTGTAGCCGACCATCCAGTCGTCTTCCTTGTTGGCCTCGTCCATGCTGTTGTCGTCGCGCTTCACCACCATGGCGCCGTTGCCGCTGGGGCCAGCGCCGGGCGGGCCCGAGAGAATGTCGGGGCCCTTGGGCCTGTGCGAGCTTCCGGGCGCGTCGTTCGGCAGCCGAGAGGCCGAGCCGGGCGGTGCCGAGCCAGGGCCACCACCAGCAGCACCGGGCGGACGCGGCTGGCCGGGCATCGGCGCCGACGACGTGGGCGGGTAGGGTCGCTGTGGCGGCGGGCCACCGGGAGCGCCAGGCGCACCTCCGGGGCCACCGTTGGGCGTGTCGTTGACGAGCAGGCTGCTCATCATGCGGCGTGTGTCGCGCGGATCGACGTCGCGCGTGCTCATCGGCAGCGCGAACGAGTCGCCCTTCTCGGAGGGAGGCGTGGGCTTGGCGATCTTGGCAGGCGGCGGGCTGGCAACGCTCGCGAGGTCGGCCATGCTGGCCATGGCCTGCTGCTGCGAGTAGTAGGCGGCATCGTCGCGAGCGCGCTTCGAGCCGACGTTTCCAGCGGCTGCTGCGGCGGCGTTCGAGGCGCCAGGAGGAGGACCACCACTGCCACCGGTAGCACCAGGCACAGCGCCGGGCAGTGGGGCGAAACCGCGCTTGCTAGGCGCACTACCGTGCTGCTGTTGTTGTTGTTGCTGGTGTTGTTGTTGTTGCTGCTGCTGCTGCTGCTGGTGTTGTTGGTGCTGTTGGTGTTGGTGTTGCTGATGTTGTTGCTGCTGCTGTTGCTGCTGCTGTTGCTGCTGCTGCTGCTGCAACGCATGAGACGATAGTGGAGCAGGTGCGCGAGGATCACCGCCCGAGGAAGGCGGCGCACCAGGGCCACCAGGGGGCATGTTGAAAAGACCCGATGGCGCCATAAGCGACGGGGCCGACGAACTCGACGAGTCCTTGCTGCCCAAGTTCGGTGGCTCCGCTGGCGCTGAACCAAACGCAACCAACCAACCAACCAACCAACAACGGTATGAGCACGAATTCGGCCAAGCACACAACGTGAAAGACTGTCGCATGCCACTTGACAGCGGTGCCAGTGGAACGTACGCGCATAGCCAGAGCCGCCTTGAGCCTGCATCTCACATTGGCGTCGCAAGCGCATGATCTCCTCCTCGTATCTACACGATCGCAGCAGTGACGACGACGACGACGACGACGACAAGTGTTACTCAAGCGCCGTGTCGCAAGAGATTCGGTGGCGGTACGACGATCATGCAGACGACGCGACGACGAGGAGCAACACCAGCCTAATAATGCCTCACGTACTGTTGCTTGATCTTCTTG
>ERZ778026.4798-NODE-4798-length-10185-cov-10.538105_pt1 | contig 10185 bp, 11 predicted proteins | sample MGYA00375756_ERZ778026 | MGnify/ENA primary metagenome ERZ778026 (study PRJEB29350, sample SAMN05389820) | bioreactor metagenome | isolation source: Ammonium sulfate bioreactor | place: South Africa: University of Cape Town | collected 2014-02-18 ... | reverse complement strand
TCGCTCGTTGGCTCGCTCGCTCGTTCCTTGTTGACATATGAGCCGGTGCGGCGGCATCATCGTGCGCAGTTCCTTGGTACCTTGGCGCTGGTGTCGGATCTTTCGTACGCATGGCGTTTGATCCAAATCTACGTGCCCAGCATGCAGTCGCAGATCAAGAGGTACTCCTGCTCGCACACACGCCCCTCCTTCTTCACGCTAGCTCCTCGACTCACGAATGCCGCACAGTGATCCGAGCTCGGTCATCATGTTGCGCTCGACCTTCCTCAAGCTGTCGTCGATCTTGGATCTGCCGTTGGTGCGCATCAACCAAGCCAAGAGTCCCGATCTCTTCTCGGTGTCGCAATACTTTTCCAGTACGCACGCGATACCGCAACCGCTATTGTGCCTTCGTTGATTTGGCGGCACTCACTCACTCATCACACACGTGTCTGCACGCACCCTGCAGGCGAGTTGATGAGCTTCGTGCGCAACGTGTTGAGCATCATTCCGCGCAGCATGTTCATGATCCTCAACAAGATCATCGAGATCCAAACCAACCAACTCAACGAGCTCCCGACGCGCGTCGAGAAGGAGCGCTTGAAGGAGTACGCGCAACTCGAGGAGCGCTACGAGTTGGCGCGTGCCACGCACGCCATCTCGGTCTTCACCGAGGGCATCCTCGCCATGGAGAGCACACTCGTCGGTGTGATCCAAGTCGACCCCAAGAAGCTGCTCGAGGACGGCATCCGCAAGGAGCTTGTGTTGCAGATCGCCACCACGATGGACCGCACGTTGCGCTTCAATACCGACCGTCCTGCCGAGTTGACGCAGAACCTCAACATGCTTGCTGCACAGCTTGACGGTTTCCGTCGTTCCTTCCAGTGTACGCATAGTCCCGTCGCGGGCATTGCAGCCCTTCACTCGCTCACTCACTCACCTGTGCTTGCTGCCCACCACCCACAGACATTCAGGACTACGTCAACATTTACGGCCTCAAGATCTGGCAGGAGGAGTTCTCGCGCATCGTCCACTTTAACGTCGAGCAAGAGTGCAACTCGTTCCTCAAGAAGAAGGTGTACGCGTGGCAGTCGACCTACCAATCGACCGCCATTCCGATCCCGGTCTTCCCGCCGATCGACTCGTCGGTCAACTTTATCGGCCGCCTCGCTCGTGCGCTCCTCAACTACACCGACTTCCAAAAGACCATCTACCTCGACCAAATGTCGGCGTGGTATGATGAGCGTGGCGTGTACGTATCCTCCACCATCTCTCCCGTCATTGACAGCAGGCCGTGCTCATTCGCGCCATCCACTCACTCACGGATCGTGCGCGGTTCGATGACTCGGTCGGCATTACAGTGAGCTGATTGGCATCCGAACGTTCTCGCTGTTGCTGAACTCGGTCGGAGTCTTTGGCGTCAACTGCCTCGACCAGCTGTTCTGCTTCATGAACGTCAGGGCCTTGCAGGACTTTGTCGCCGCTTGCCGTGACCAACTCAAGAGCCAGGCCAAGTACCTCGAGAAGCTCACGATCGAGCTCGAGCCAACGGCCACCATTCCGACGAGCACCGATCAGCTCTACTCGGGCGCCATCGGCAAGACCAACAAGATGTTCAACTCGTTCCTGGGCTTCATCTGCAAGATTGGCCAGATGCAGTTGCTTCGTCGACAGATCTCGTCGGTATTGAATGTACGTATTTCAAGCAATGAAGCAAGCAAACAACAAGTACAAGGCGAGCTCACCATCACCTCCATTGATTGTTGGTTGTTTGTGTGTACGAATCTAGTTTGCGTGCAAGATCGACTCCAAGACCTTGTACCACACGCTCAGCGTCGTGAACGATGCACTGCTGAACGACATTCGTGCGCACTACTTGAATCCCGACTCGATGCCGTATCCCGACGAGGAGGACAACCCTCTGATCGTCGAGCTGACTCGCTTCGCCGAGACGTGTGGCATCAATGATCCGCTGACCAAGATCTACATCACCACCACGCCGCTCGACCACTTCCCATTGCTGATGTTCCTGTTCGTCATCTCGCAAATGCCCAAATTCTCGTACAACAAGCAGCTCGGTACGCCACTCACTCATCTCGCCACATAGCATCACATCGCAGCTCGCCCTCGCTAACAAGTAACTCGCATCGATAGCTGTCTTGCAACCAACGGTGGCGCGACGCAAGGGAGGAGTCGACGCCATTCCGTTCATCGTCGGTCTCATTACGCTGTTGAAGCAATTCAACTCGTTGCACACGCAAAAGTTCTTTGCATTCTTGGGCCAATACGTGCGCGCCTATGTCAACTTTACCTCTGCGTACGTTCTCGACTCGACTCGTGCGTGAGACACGCAGTTTCGAATGCCATTCTTACAGTGACGCGCGCTGCAGAAACACCAAGATCGAGGAGCTGCCACAGGAGGCGGTGCAAGTGTTGCTCTTCTTGGAGACCTTCTGCAAGTTCAGCATGCACACTGATCGCAAGGCCTTGGAGGGCTACTTGCCGCCGTACATTCTCGACCACTTTACGCACTAAGCAGCGAGCCGAGCGCATACTCGCCGTGCCGCGCACTCACGCACAAGCTCCCCTTCGAGCCAGCAGCCGTTCAAATCGAACGAACTTGCGATCGTTCCCAGCTACGCTCAATTCCCCCATACCTCTCGCCAAGTTAGCCAGCTATCTATCACAACCCATCTACCTCGCACATTCCATTCTATCCTATCCCATCCCATCCCATCCACTCCACCTGTCTGCCTGTCTGTCTCTTGATCATTGCAATCAACACGTCGATCGTTGTTAGTCTAAATCTAGTACATTCTCGAGAGCTGCTCGTGCCGTGGCTCAAACATGCAACGGCCTCTCGAGAGCAGCAGCAGCAGCAGCGTGGCGGAGAACCTTGGCGGGCGAGATGGACGGCGGCTGGATGGCGCCAGCCGTGTCGGCGGGGCGATGGAGATTCGCCAGCGTGATGGCATTGAGCAGGCGCGCAATGTCGGTGAGGTCGGTGTCGAGGTTGTCAAAGTTCCAGATGTTGCCAAAGTACACGGCGGACGAGAGTGGCGACACGGCGGCGTAGGCGTCGAGCACCCACTGGAACGAGAACTCGGCGTTGAGCTGGTTGATGAGGCCGAGCAGCGTCGCCGTGCAGTTGAAGCCGAACGCGCGCTGGCACTCGCCATTGTCGTTGGCGAGCACGCCCAGCACGCCGAGCACGATGCACTCGATGCCGGCCGTCGCCTGCCACGCGAACTTGCGCATGGCGTCGGGCTGCTCGACGGCGAACTTGCCGATGGCGGCCTTGTCGTAGTTGTGGATGAACGAGTTGTTGCAGCTGTTGGGCCAGTCGTTCGAGATGCCCTGCGTCACGTTGCCGGCGCCCTGGTTGCCGTTCGCGAGCACGATGATGGCGCGCTGTTGCGCCGCGATCATTTGCGAGATGGTCGGATTGCCGGGGATCGTGACGCCGTCGGTCCAGTGGTAGCCGTAAGGCTGCAGGCCGGCGAGCAGCTGTTGCACGAGATCGGTCTCGTTGCCGCCCGAGAAGACCTTGTACTCGAACACGATGAGCTCGCCCGGATGCTGGTCGAGCCAGCTCACAATCTCGGCCGTCGCGTTGGCGACGCTCGTGTGGATGCCGCCAGCCAACGAATGCTCGATCACCCACGTTCCGCCGTCGATCTGCTTGTCGTAGTAGGCACGATAGTCGAAGCTACGAACGCCGTCCTCGCTCAGCTGCCGCTCCCAGTTGTTGGTCTGCGTCACGGCCCACGGGAACGAGATCAGTTCGGCTACCATCTCCAGGTCGGTACAGTTGATCTTGACGCCGAACAATCGCAGCAAGCGACACGCCTCAGCCACAACGCCCACGAATGCATCGGGTGGTTGTGCGCTCTTGAGCGTGAGATTGAAGGTGCCGCTATCGTGGCTGCCAGGCAGAACCACCTATCCAATCCAATCCATCAAGCAGCAATCCATCAAGCAGCAATCCACACATGCAATCGCGCTGTTAGTTACGAGACTCCAATCTCGCTCACAGATATACGATGGCATCGCGACTGACCTGAACCAACGGCAGCGATCCAAGAGCGCCAGTGTCGTTCGACTGCGAGCCCATGAGCTCCATCCAACGCGAGTAATCCGCCGCTTGATGCTGTCCTCCCAGCTTCGTGCCAACGATGGCGATCTCGCTCGAGCTGTCGTGCGTTCCAATGCGTTGCACGACTGCCGCATCACGAGGTCGAACGAGCACCATGTCCCCGGCCTCTGATTGCTCGCGCGACGGCTGCAGCTGCAGCGTTGTCGTGCATGGCGGTACGCGAATGACCGCCAGCTCGACGTCAGTGTGATCAAGCGGCGATGCCAGCTTGAGCGAGATGTCCGTGGGTTGCGGCTCGTCAGCGTCGAGGCACTGCCACACGCGATAGTGCGTCACGCCGAAGAAGCTTGGTGCCACGGCATCGACCTTACGAACGAGTGTCGCGGGTTCGTGCGCATTGTTCGTGGCGATCGAGATCACTTCGTATCCGTACACGACGAGGTCGATTTGACCTGCCAGACCACACGAGAGCGTCGTGTACTCGATGTCAGAGCGACATTCCAGCGACGTAGATGACGATGAATCATTGGTGGCTGCGGCACTCACCACGATGGCGAGTAGGAGCAGCGCCAGCGGCACCAACGAACGTCTGGCAGTCGACATTCGCGTTGTGTGGAGCGAGGTGCGCGTGCGCAGCGGCTGAGAGGGAAATGCGTCCTCGCTGCTGCTGCTGCTCGTCACTCATTCGTTTGCACGTGGGCACAGAAGAAATACATTGAATCCGCGAGTCGAATCGATCGATAATAGAACACACACACAACATCAACATAGCGTCACATTGGCGATACTCACTCAAATACACGCAAAGCAAAATAGAATAATACTGTCGCAGCAGTAGGTGGTCGGCAGTCAGGCAGTCTACTCGGTGGCTATCTATCTACACATTCATGGGCGTTGTGACTCCGAGCCGGCTGGTATCGAGCGTGTAGATAAAGTCGGCGGCAATCTGGAGCTGCGCCAAGAGATAACCATAGACGTTGAAGCGCATCGATTCGTCGAGGAAGGTCTCAATGTAGTTGCTCTCGGTTTGCAACTTGGGCGGACTGGCGTGCATCACCATCAGGCAGAACATGGGCAACAGCTCGTCGGCGCCAAAGGTCTTGAGCATCTGCTTCAGCAGGTTCTCGATGCAAGTGCAGCAGCTGTACCAGTGGACCACGAAGCACGAATCAGCTTCCCACAGTGACCGCACGCACACTCACACGATGGTGAATTGTGGCGAGAGTGATTCGTGACGTACTCTTTGATGCAGTCGAGCTTCTGTTTCGGTGATTTGCAGTGCGTGATCTGTCGCAGAGCGGAGACCGCTGCCTGGAACGGCCGATCCTCGGTCGACGGTGTGAGGTCGAAGGCCGTGGCTTGGAGCTCGCGATCCGAGAGCTCGTGCATCTTGGGCCAGTGTTTCTGGTCGATGCCGCACAGCGACATGCGCTCGTCGAGCGTGAGCTCCGACAGCGTCTTGAGCTTTTGCGCAATCTTATGGTCCTTCTCCTCGAATTTGAGCGAGTGCAGTGAAAAGAGCGGTGCGTAGATGCGCGGCATCAGCGCCTCCTTGAGCGCCGTCGAGCAGTCCTCCTCGAAGATCGAATCGACCTTGAGCAGGCGTATGAGGAACGGCCCAGCGAGTGCGTTGCAAAACGACAGCACGTCGTCGATCGCCGACTCGTGCAGTTGCTCCGAGTGGCTCTCGTGCTTGTAGTCGTAGCACGCCGCAAAGATGCTGGCAAACTCGTGCACGGCCTTGCCCAATACATGGTGCTACAACCCGAAACGGTTAGAAGGCGCTCGTCACATGGAGGCGCAGGCTGTGGCGTACCTTGGATTGGAGGATCTCGAGCACCTCGACAAAGACCTCCTCGGCGCCATCGGCGATGCGCTTCTGCAGTGCCTTGTCCATTTGTTGCGTCTTGTCCTCGAGCGGATCAGGCTCGGGGATGCCAGCGGCTCGCGGCCGGCTGGCGGTGCCGTTCGCGTAGCCCTTGTTGAGCGTCGCGCGAAAGTACTCCCACTTGTCGCCTCGCAAGGTCGACAGCCGCATGACAGCGCCGCTGGCTTGAGCGGGGTCGCAGCGTGCCGGCAGCCGTTCCCACTTGAAGGCTCCTTCGGTCTGCAGGCACATGCCCGACTTCCAGTCGCCCGACACCTTGCCGTAAAAGATCCAGTTCGGATCGCCAGCGAAGCGGAGCGAGCCTGTCGATCGTGAAGGTAGTGAGCATTCGAGAGCTGACGCGTGCGTGCGAGAGTGCGAGAGTGCGAGTGCATCCATACCCTTGCCGGACATGAGATTGCCCTCCCACTTGCCAAAGTACTCGGTGCCGCACGTCGTGACGAAGAAGCCGTGGCCAGCTCGGAGATCGTTCTCCCACATGCCGTAGTAGCGATCGCCCGTGAGGTAGATCGAGATTCCAAAGCCCTCACGCACGTACGCTCCCGAGGTTTGGTGGACGCGGAACTGTCCAACGTAGCGCTCGCCTCGCTCGTACACCATCGACATGGGGAAGGTCGGCTTGCCATTCTCCCAGCGCGCACTCATACGGTCGCCGGTCGAAAAGTACACCTTGCCCGGCCCGTTCATTTGGTCGTTCTCAAAGTGGCCCGTAAACTTGGTGACGAGCGTCTTGCCAGCGTACACCACCGAACCTGCTCACATGCACGACACCGACGGCTGTCATCTTTCGGCACGTTCACTTGCACCTCGCATACGACGTACCCTTGCCATGTCGCTTGCCGTCCTTCCACTTGCCCTCATAGATCTCTCCCGTGTGCAGCCGCAGCGTGCCGGTGCCGTTCTTGATACCATTCACAAAGTCTCCTTCGTACTTGTCGCCGTTCTCGCTCATAAACGTGCCATGCCCCCAAAACTTGGCGTCCTTCCAGCGGCCATCGTACACTGATCCGTCATCAAACTTGTACAGCAACAGGCGCTCGTTGGCAGACTGCTCGTTGGGATCCGAACGACGCTACTCGATCGACAAGTGCATGAGCATTAGTCAGTTCGGCTGGCGTCTGGCGCAAGCAATGGGTGGACACTATTCCATACCAAGATGCGCAACACGTAGGTGCTCCAGAGCGACACAAAGTATTCGGTGTCTGCTTGCGAGGAGGTGTGCAACTCGAATTGTTGCGTCGGCGTGAGAATCCTGAGTGCGTTGGATTTGATGGTGCGCGTCTCGGGTGCGCGCGGCTCCTCGACCTTGCTGCTAAAGAAGCTGCGCTTGACCGGGCGCTCGTTCTTGGGCTTCTCGACCACGAGCACGTCGACCACAGTCGAGTACAGCCACGTGTGCTCGAGGATCAGCGGCTCGACGAGGCGCTTATCCTTGGTCCAGCACAATACATCGTCGAACAAGAGTACCATGCCCGTGTTTCCAGTCGAGTGATCGACAATCTGATGATGACGACGACGATGGTAATGATGCCATATGTGTGAGTGCGATCCTGACACGAGCGTGCAGATGCAAGTGGTAATGGTGGTGGAGAGGTGGTCTACCTCGGTCGTCGTGACAAGCTTGTGAGCAAGCTGTAGCTGTTGTTCGAGACCGACCGTCTCTTTGGCAGCATCGAGCACGGCCTTGGGGATCTTGTCGGCAAAGACGTCGTTGACTCCTTCATAGTTGTCGCGAATATCAAGCTGCCGAAAGTTCTTGACCACGCTCGAGTCAGAGACCGATGCTACACCGAATGGACGTCAAATCTTGGTTAGCAAAGGCACATTGTACGCGAGAGAGAACAGGAGCGAGAAGGTGTGAAGCGTACGCTTCAGAGGATCAGGCAGAGGTGCTGAAGGCTTGGCGCCAGAGTCATCGTCTCCAAAGAGGCTCTGCCGAGAGACACCAAGGCTAGCACGAAGATCAACCTACACTCACACGCGAGCTTGTTAACTTGATGGAAATCAACGTGCTGCAAGGGGAGAGCACGCCCCATACCAATGAACTGGTGGCGCCTGCACTTGGCAGTGTCGACGAGATGGGAGTCGTGTCGCGTCCTCTTCGAGAGTTGCGTTGCACACCGCGTGCTAGCGTCAGCGTACGACTCATCGAGCTGCCGAAAATGTCCTCGCCGATCGTGTCGTCGACCTGCGCTGGCACGACGGCTGAGAGTGACAGTGCTCGCGAGAGCTCGGGTCGCAGTGGCGAAGTATCAGCAGAGAACTCGAGTGGGTGCGTCGACACTGGCTGAGGAATGGTGAGCGGCGCCGAGGCGGCCTCGGCGAGTGGGTGCAATGCCGATTGCGCTGGCGAGGCGGCCGGCGTGCTCGAGGCGCTGCCAGTGGTAGTAGGAATGTCGGTGGCGATGGCGGGCGACTTTGAGTCGTCCTCGCGCGACTTGAGCCAACTCATGTCGTCGTCGTCATCGTCTCCGAACAACGGCGGACGTGCAGGCGAAGGATGCGTGACGCTCTTGCGCTTGATGTTGAGCGTCACGGTCACACCAGCATTGTCGTCCAAGAAGCTCGTGACGCGTTTGCGCATCTTGGTGTTCGAGGAGCCGAGCGAGCTCGATAGCGATGACGCTGCTGCAGGTATGCCGCTAGCACCTTCGGGTGCATCGATCGCTCGCGGTGACGTCGGGAACAGGCTCTCGACCTCCTGGCCGTCGGTGTTGCCAGCGACAACTACGACCGACGCGTGTGCCTTCTTGCGCCAACTCGTGCCGCTGTTGTTGCCACCTTGCAGCAACTCGGGAGCCGAGCTGGCGCCCGTTTCAGAGGCGCTCGTAGCTGCAATACGGCGCGGCGATGCGACCGGCGAGCGGGCGTTTGGCTTCTCGAGCTCGGTGGCAGTGGCCTCGACCGCGATGGTAGGCACCGCCGCAGACGCACCATCAGCACTGCTACTTCCAGCTGGCGTGCTGGCAGGTCGTGCGACTGGCAGATCATCATTCAAGAGTGCCGAGTCTGGCGTGACACTCGAGTCGGTGCCCTCTTGCGATACGACATCGACCTGGAACACTCCCTCGTCGCTCTCGGTGAGCTGCTGAATGTAGTACGTGAGCGTTTGCGTGTGTTGGATGCGCGTATGCGACTCGTCGTGCGAGCTCGAGATCGATGGAGCGTTCGAGCTCGGAAGCGAGCCACTGCGCTGTCGCGTGTGTCGTGTGTGTCGCGAGCCATCTTCACTGCTCGAAGAAGTGGCAGACGATGAGCTCGCGAGCAGTTGATGCTGCTGCTGCTGCTGCTGCTCTCGGAGCGCCACGTCGAGTCGGGCTCGCACGCGCTCCTCGACCTGGGCCTCGAGAGACGCCTCCTTGCTCTTGTGCAGCTGCTCGCGCTGCTCGATCTCGACTTGTTTGGCTTGGAGCTCACGGTTCTTGGTCTGGAGCTCGTGCTGCTGTCGCTGCAGTTGCTCGCGCAGTTGTGCAAGCTCCCGGGCTTGTTGTTGGAGTTGTTGATCGTGCTGCAGTCGCTCTTGTGCCACTTGATGTTCGAGCTCGTTGATTCGCGATTGGGAGGTCGAAGCTGTTGCTGGTTGGTCGGTATTGTTGCCATCATCATGGTGCTTGTGATCGGGAGTTGAATTCGACTGATCGAACGACGGAGGAGTCTGTGATGATCCATCGACGGTCGCAGGAAGCGTGGACTGCACGGCGACGCTTTGTACTTGGATCGGAGGTGCTGGTGTTGGTGGTGTCGGTGGCAGTGCGGGAGTCGTCGACGACGACGACGACGAGGGCATCGGCAATGGCGCCGAGGACTTGGGCGTAGATGGTGCGGACGACGTCGAAGCACCGGCCTTGTGTGCTGGCGGCAATGGCGCCATGTGGCTCGGAGTCTTCACTGCGATGGATGGCAGCTGATCAGTGCTTGATGCTCGCGCAGGCGACGAGAACGGGCTGATGCCTGCATCGTCGATATCATCGAGTACGCTCGAGGCGACGCGTCGCTTGCGCGATGCAGCACCGTCGTCGAAGAGGTTGACGCCATCGTCGTCGTCATCGTCGGCGCCAAAGATGCTGCTCGGGCGAGCGAGCAACGTCGAGGTCGGAGACTTGACTTGCTCCAAGAGAGTGTCGACAGAGCGCCAGCCCATCAACGATGATGATACGGGAGCGAGCAGAGGGTCTCGAGGTGTGGAGCTCGAGCCCGACGACGACGACGTCGTTGCTGTCTC
>ERZ778026.4789-NODE-4789-length-10214-cov-10.077173_pt1 | contig 10214 bp, 18 predicted proteins | sample MGYA00375756_ERZ778026 | MGnify/ENA primary metagenome ERZ778026 (study PRJEB29350, sample SAMN05389820) | bioreactor metagenome | isolation source: Ammonium sulfate bioreactor | place: South Africa: University of Cape Town | collected 2014-02-18 ... | reverse complement strand
ATACATACATACATACATACATACATACATACATACATACATACATACATACATGAGAGAGTCTCGAGACTGACATGGCGTTGGCTGATTCGAGCGTAGACCTGAGACGCCATGGCTACAGTTGTGGAAGAATGACTATTGGGGCAGTCCGATCCAATCGGGAGAGGATACCAAGGGTCACTGGACGCACAAGTCCTATCGGTATGGATTGATGCATTGATGGAGGTGATGCACATCACAGGACATGCCGACAAGTATCACGACTAATGACTCGATGGCTTGTGTGCAGACCTCTGACTGTGATCTCGTTTCGATTGGTGTTCACGATGTTTCCGTTCTGGAACGTGGCACAGCATGTGGGCGATATCTTCCTGCACGCGATCGTGAGCGTGCTCGTGTACTATGTCGGCGCTCGCGTGTGCAGCTTCTCGGTTGCTCGAGCGGCGTTGGCAGCCATCCTGTTTGCCATCCACCCGGTCCATGTCGAGGCCGTGGCGAACATCACCGGCCGAGCTGAGGCATTGAGTGCGCTGTTCTCGCTGCTTGCCATCTTGGTCTACCACTCGAGTACCGCATCGCTGAGCAGCCAGTGGAGCGTCGATCGTTTCAAGTGGTGGATCTCGTTTCAGATCACGTCGTTGTTGGTCATCTGCTCGACGCTCAGCAAGGAGACCGGTACGATGGCTGCCCGTTGTGTGCCACCTGAATGATGGAGCCAGGCACTCTCGAGCAGGCACTCATGTGCGGCTGAATGGCTTCGTTCGTAGGAATCATGACGCTCGGACTGTTGGGCATCTGCGACGTGCTGTTCGTGCTTCGGTTCTTTGAGTTCGAAGGCCTCAAGCGTCGTATTCTGCCATTCATCGAGCGTATGGTCGGTGTGGCTCTCGTGGGCTTGATGCTGTTGTATGTGCGCCACTGGATCAGTGGTGGCTTCGAGATCGACATGGACAGCCACTACAACAAGCTGCTGCTCCTCAACCGCACGCAGCGCATGGCATCGATTCCGTTCCTCTGGTCGATCTTCGCCATGCTGCTCGTGTTCCCATTCTACCTCTGCTTCGAGTACACCGAGCTACAGCTAATCCTCGATCCGACGAGCGACTATCGAGTATTGTACGGCATTTTTATGCTGATCGGCCTTGTCAGCTCTGTTGCCTACGCCTTGTTCGTGCTGCCTCGCGGAAGCGCGTCGCAGGCACGCGTCTTGGCTGGCCTCGGTTGGATGATGCTCACCATCCTCCCGTCATCGCAACTCTTCTTCTTTGTTGGTTTCCTTGTTGCTGAGCGAGTACTCTACCTTCCTTCGGTCGGTTTCTGTCTCTTGCTTTCCTACGCAATGACTCGCATCTTTTCGTACTATGCCTATCAAATCTCTACCTCTTCGTCGTCTTCGTCGTCTTCGTCGTCATCGTCGTCATCTTCGTCGTCATCTTCGTCGTCGTCGTCGTCGTCGTCTGCTTCACCGACTGCTGTTGCATCGGCAAAGAGGCGCCAACGAGCCACGTTCGTATGTGCGTTTATCGTTGCATTGATCTGGTTCTTGCTTCTCTTCTACTACACCCGAACGCAAGTGCGCATCTCCGATTGGTCATCCGAGGAGGCTCTCTTCAAGTCGACGCTGGCGCAATATCCGACCCACTCGCAGTGCATCTACGGCCTTGGCTGGAATGCATACGTCAAGCGTCGCTACGCTGAGGCTCTCGAATGGTTGGACCAGTGTCCAAAGAACGTACGTTCTTCTTCATGAGCCGTTGTCGCCATTACTCGCTGACTCACTCACGCCTCTGCTCCCGATATCGAATAGTTGGAGTGTGTTTGGATGAAAGCACGCATTCTCATGTTTGAAGAAAAGTACGATGACGCTCTTGCGATTCTTGCTCCTCTTGGTGAGCAGTTGATGCATCACAAGGTACATATGTTGCTCCGAGTCAGCTCATCGAGCCATGACTGATGCCAATATACCATCATGATGTTAGTTGCACAACGAACTCGGTGTTCTGTACTGGCTCCGAGGCCAGCACGAACTGGCTGAGAAGAACTTTGACCATGCGATCCACGCGACGGTGCCGTACAACAGCAACGAGAAGCGTAGTATCCTCAACAACTACGCATGCATGTGCATCCTCCGTAAGAACCAGCCGGAGCAAGCCGAGAAGTACTTGCTCGAGTCGCTCAGGATCAACATCAGCCAAGAGGGAGTCGGGCACATGGCGAGCAACCTCGCGTCCATCTATCTCTTCAAGAAGCAACTGAACGACGCCTTTACGTTGTTGCAATCGGCCGAGTCGCTGTTGCCCAAGAGTGGCTTGCATAACCTCAAGCTGCTCCGCGAGATGGCGGCGCATCCCGAGAGGGAGGTGATGCTCAGCGAGTTCGACGCCAAGTGCGAGCTCCAGGTATTTAGATAGGAGCTGCTCCGGCGATCACGTGCATCGGATGCTCTCTCTCTCTCTCTCTCTCTCTCTCTCTCTCTCTCGCTCTCATTCGTTCATTTGTTCGTTATAAGTACTATCGAAAGTCGCGACTTTGTAGGCGCAGACCACACACACCACATATGCTCACTCACGTTATTGCTACAATACACTACATTCCGCGTTGCACACGCATATTCGGAGCGATAGCGAGAGGGAGAGTTCGCTTGCTGGATTGAGCGATCGATCTCTCAGTTGCTTCTTCTCCTCCACCAGCGCGCACCTCTCTCTCACTCACCATGAGCAAACACTACCACAGCGACAATGACGTCGGCGTCACGGACGACGAGGCATCCAAGCTATTGCCCAACACCTCGCGAGCCACCAAGCTACTGGTCGTCGGCATCACGGTGGCCATGGTGGCCGTGGTGTTGATCGGGGCGCTGGTGGCCGTGCTGTACTCGTTCGGCATCGTCGATACCTCGTCGCCCAAGCTCACCTACGTGCAATCCGTGACCTCGGCTCGCATGTACCAACATCTGCAACAGTTCCAGAGCATCGCCGCGCAGTATAACAACTCGCGTGCCGTCAATTTGGTTCGTTGTGATGACCATGACAACGCGACTCGAGCGAGCGACTCACATATCAAGGAGTGTATGCGCTATCTCTCTATCTCTATCTGTCTCTATCTATCTCTCTATCTATCTCGTGGATATCACAGGGCTACAACGCATCGGTCGAATACGTCTATCAACAACTGAAGCAGTACACCAACTACAACGTGTACTATCAGAACTTTACGTTCCTTGAGGCCATTCCGACGATCCCTCCGACCTTTACGATTGTACGATGCGCGCGCGTGCTCTCTCTCTCTCTCTCGATAGATAGTTGGATATTCGTCTAATGCATGACTACGATGAATGTGCTTAGTTGAGTCCGAGTCTCGATCCTTCGGGCATCTCGTTGATCCCCAACCTCGACTACAACATGTTCCGCGATAGCGGCAGCGGCAACGTGACTGGCTCGGTCTACTACGGTATGCCCGCGCCAACCGAACACCTCGATCGCTCGCATCCCACCATCATCATCATGATCATCATCCCTATCGTCGTACTGATCTAATACGTATATCTTCATTAGTGAACTTTGGTTGTTCCGCGAGTGATTACGAAGGCTTCCCCGAGAACGGTATCGCATTGGCCGAGCGCTCGCCTTCAGGCAGCAACTGCACCAACTATCTCAAGGTATCGTATCATGTCGTGTCTTATCGTTGTTGGCGTCGTTCACGCGAGACTCGTTTGCCATGACGATGTCGTTGTGGACGCCACCCTTTGGAGCGGAGCCGCTAACGCTTCGACACTATTGGGCGAGTAGGGAGTCGCTGCTATGAACGCCTCGGCTTCGGCATTGATCGTGATCGATTATCCCGGCGTCAGGTACCAGCGAGGCCGCCTCCCACCTCCAGGCGCTCTCATACTCACGCACTTGTGTTACTTGCGTAACGTAGCGGTGAGGTATTCACGGGTCGCTTCGGTACCACGAACTTTACGAGCTTCCTTGCGTTCTCGGTCTCGAACCGAGTCGGCCGTCTGCTCAACACCTCGGTGCCGCGCCCCGAGGTCAACCTGGTCACCAACACCACGGTCATCACGACCTACACCATGAACCTCATTGCCGACACGCCCACGGGCAACACCAGCGCCATCATCGGTACGATCTCGACGCCACGGCACGTTGCGAGAGAGAGAGAGAGAGAGACAGACATCACCGCCGGCTCACGTTCGCATGATCGAATCACAGTGGTTGGCTCGCACTTGGATAGTGTGCCTGCGGGCCCCGGAATCAACGACAACGGCAGTGGCAGCTCGGCCAATCTCGAGCTCGCGATCCAGTTGTTCCAGAACCAAGTGCAGCTCAAGAACCAAGTGCGCTTCGCTTGGTGGGGTGCCGAGGAGCTCGGCCTGCTTGGCTCGACTGCCTATGTCGAAAGCTTGACGCCAGAGGGTAGGTTGCTGCGCGTCCATTCATCGCGCTCACTCACTCACTCGTTTCATTGCCTAGAACGAGCCAACATCGCGTTGAACATCAACTTTGATATGCTCGGCAGCCCGAACTATTACCGTGGCGTGCTCGATGGCAACGGTGCATCGCCCAACATCCACGCTGGAAGCGTCGCCATCTTGGTGCGTCGCTCCTATCGCTCCGGGTTTCAGAAAGCGATCGTACGGCTGCTAACTACACCACCGCCACAGAACCTGTTCATTGAGTTCTTTGAGCAACAGGACCTTGCGTACATTCTTACTCCCTTCAACGGCCGCTCGGACTACGGTCCGTTCCTCGACGTACGTCAAACTGTGAGCTCTATCACGAGAGCGAGGGAATTGACTCTATTGAGCCGTTGTGTTCCGTAGGCTGGCATTCCTGCCGGAGGTCTCAAGACGGGAGCCGAGGAGATCAAGACGCCAGAGTGGCGCGACTTGTTCGGTGGCAACACCAATGCTTGGATGGATCCATGCTATCACCAATCGTGTGACACGTACGTTGGCCACCATCGACTGCGCTGCATTCTCGATCCAGAATACTGAATCAGCGGCGCGATTCCAGAATCGACAACGTGAACCTGGTGGTGCTTCAGGACATGGCACAGGCGGCGGCCTACACGCTGCAGCAGCTGGGCAACAACCCCAACTTGCAGCAGTTGATGAATGTCACTTCGACGCCGAGCTCCAACATGACGATGGATGATGGCTCTCGCCGTAGATTCGTCGATCCTGAGGCCGGTGCCCACATGACTGGCTTCGCGGTGTAGGCAGCTGTCAAGACAGCCTCAACATCACCATGATTGGCATGGTAGAAGAAGCAGCAAGATACAAGATAGAGATGGAGATAGTTTGAGCCCTTGCCAAGAAGCATCGAGCAGTTCGCCTTCGTTGTTCGGCTCTTGTGGTTGGTTGATTTTGGTTGGTGTTTGTACGAGTTAGTAGCGTGCATATCAGCAATGAATTGCAGCTGTATTACCAGTATCGCAAGGTGGCCACCTTGTGTATCGACGGGCGAGATGATGGTTCATTACCGCTCACATTCAATCCATCATCGAGCTATCTCTCGCTCGCTAGCTTGCTACTCGTTCTGATTCGCAAAGCGTGTCTCCTCGAGAGGAACCAACGGCTCGATATCGGGAAGTACCGGACGCTCACTGCGACTTTCGAGCTCGGAATCAAGGTGGTAGCGGACACAATCGATCTGGAGCTCTCCATTTTCATCGTAGACAGCACTGGCATATGGAGACCAGCAATCAGTAGCCCATATCTGATGATAATGGACAAGCGAGCAAGCAATGTGCAGTGTTTAGTAAGGTGATGTTACTCTTCCAGATGAATCGATGGATCCGTACCTTGCACGACACTGGAATGCCAAATGTAACCTTCTCCATGCTCTCGATCATGATTTGTTGGATGATCTTGACTTCGTCCGTGAGATTCGCGGTCAGTGGCAGCTCGATAATCACCTCGTCGTGAATGAATGCAACAATCCTACTCATGCACACAGCAAGCAGTGGCACCACAGTGTGAGTCAGGGTCGAATGTTGTTGTACCACCACCGACGTAGACCTACCGATATCCAACTTGTGTGAGGTTCCACAATGCGAGCTTGGCTCCATCTGCAGCCAAGCCTGAGAACCTCGTGTTCAACAAACTAGGCGTTTGCACACACAACAACAACAACACGACGCATCATGAGCCGACCAGATCCCTGACCAAATGCGCTGCCTCGACAGCACCAAGAACATGCCTGGTGTACTTGATATTCGATCGGATGCGACCAGTCAGGGTCGTGGCATCGATACCGAACAATGCTCCATACAACTCGCGAGATCCAGTGCGAGTACTTAGGGCGCGAGTCAGACGAGGATTCTTGTTAATGTCGTTCAAGCAATCCCACACTTGCTTGACCCATTGCTTATTGAACCACAGGCCTCGAGAACCAATCTTCTTTCCGGCAACCACATCTCCGACGGCTTCGCAAATCTTCACGCTCCATCGGCCACGGAACGACAGTCCCGAAATGCACCTGCAGTGTCAAAGCGACATACGCGTAAATGAGACACCAAACAACGAGCCAGAGGAAGCGAGAGCAAAGGACTCGAGTACTCGTCGACAGAACAGCACAGATTCAAGGCCAAATGAGACACAGGTCTCTCGGAGATCGATATCGCAAGCTCGGGATAGATGTGGTGCATCAACCGATGGCGAAAGTACTTGAGAATGTATGCAGGAGCTGTAGCATCGATGCTGATGCCGAATCGGGTCAGTTTACCACGTTTACAATGCCGTGCGATAGGTGAGGCAAGGTTTGCAGACGTACTCCTTCTTACCCGAGGCGATAGAAAAGTTGGCAACCTTGGCGAACAGTCTCATTCGGCTGTAGAGTACTCGTTCGTCCTCGTTCTCAGACTGCTCGACAGCAGCCGGGAGGAATAGTAGGTCAGCCAAAACGCGCAAGAAATGCACACCCACTCGAGGGCAAACACGATACCTTCTCCAACTCAAGGAATCGAGCGAGCGGCAGGCCGAGGTACTGTGCTGCCGTGAACGAGTGAGGATCTATGCCCTGGCGGATGATGCGGCCGAGCATACTGTATCCAAACCGATGCTCGCACACCTTTACCAACAGGAGCACGGTGAGCACTGCTGTCACTCTCTCGCTCGAGCTGCGCATTCGGTGACGTACTGCTGCTAGCGTGCACAACTCGATGTACTTGTAATCTGCAACGATGAAGGTGTGGCCTGGCCGAGGAATGAACAAGTGTCGAATCTCTGGTACTCGTGGCGTGCGCTGGATACCGGCACTGTGGTAGGGCAAGGGGCGTCGTGCCAGTCAATATCGCGACGCAACGAGCAACGCGCCACGGCACTCGAATGCATGACACGTACAACGTGCGCCCATTTCGTATGAGCAACGAGTATGGGCAGTTCCAAATGGATCCAATCTACATTGGAGTTTACTCTCATTCGGTGAGTACACTGCACAAGAGCGTGTATCTGCGTGGGAGGGGCGGTTCGACATACGTTCTCCAGATCAGTGACGACCTTGTGTTGGTGGGCATATCGATCGACAGCAAGCCACTTCTCGAGAAACGGTGACTTTTGTCTGACATTCCTCCATCTGGAGCTGTTCGCAGCGTCTGATATCAGACTCACTCGGCCGGATTGGCATCGAACACGCACACACGCACGCACCTGTCAGTCGAGGTGGCACTATTTTCGATCGTATCGTCGTGCAGCTCCTCGATCTGGCTGAGCGATTGATAGACAGTGGTTTGGTTGGAGGAGCCGGGGAGTATTTCGGGTTGCCTTCGAGCGTGCTTCTCGTCTTGCTGTTGCTTGATCGAGAGCGCGAGCACCTCTTGAAGCCGCTGCTGGTTGAAGTTCGGTTTTGGATTGTTGGGGCCCTCGCGTTCAATATCGCCACTATACCAAAGTTCCTGGTTCAGAACCGACCGACGACGGCAGGTGTGATGTCGCTCGTTGGGGGAGTTTCGGTACCTGAGGCCTATCCGAACCAGCCCAACAGCTTGGGGTTCTTCAAGGAGAGTTGTGATGGCCGACTCGAGCCTGTCTCGGATCCGTTGCTACTCAGCCCATCAGCAATGTAAATGACACGAACTCTTGGTGGAGCGAGCAGCGTTGTGTTAGCGTGCCTTGTTGGCTGGAATTGCCTCCGTGTCGATGGCGATACCATTCCGTGTGATTTGATCAAGCGCGATGGCTGCTTTGGCTTGAAGCGCCTCAGTCAACAGACTTGAAGTCGGTCATTTGTCAGAGGTATTGCATCGATCCACCCAGTATCGAGTGGAAACTCATTGGCACACGGAACAACGACGTACCCAAAGTCTTCTGTGCCAGCAGCAATCTCGCTCGAGTGTAACGAAACGATAGGTTTCGCTAATTGAAGCATCGCTTGGTAGGCAAAGGCGATGGCAATCGCGCGAAGCATCTGCTGTCGAATATGCTGCGTATTCATGGGGTTCTCTGATGGTGAGGATTCAATCGGAGCAGGTTGTTGTTGTTGTTCTGCAGCAGATGCCAATGGTGGGCTATCTGCGGCGTGGTCAACAGTCGCCTCAGCATTGTCGACAAGCGAACTCGGGTAGTCGCTGTCGGTTGCAGGGGTCGGTTGGAGTTGTTCTACCGAGTCTATTGCGCTCGTGGAGTCCGGTGGTGCGCCGATACTGATGTCAAAGAAGCTCGGGTGGGTTGGCTGGAAGGTGAAGACGGCCGGGTACTCATTGGTAGGTGGTGCCTTACGACGTGTCGTTGAAGAGGGTCTCTTGGACGGCGGCTTGTACAGCAGCGAGACTGACATCCTCAGTAGCGGCTTCAATTCAACGCCCGTGTAGCTTTTGACGATATCGACCAAGCTTCGATCTTTGGCCGGAAGGTGATCAGCCATTGCGAGACTAACCAGCGAGTTGGTTCATGCCGGTGAGTGATCAAGGGTCGAATGGTCGAATTGCCCCACGTGAGTGGGTGGATGCGTACCTGAGCAATGAATCGAGAATTGCAATGTCTCGAAAGCGAGACTGGTTCACTAGCTCGCAGAGCATATCCCACATCTGCTGTTGGTAGTCAGATACTAGTTGTTGTTCCAGTGGATGGAAGGCATGATTGTCGATGGCGTCAGGCCGTTCGTGGTAGAAGCGATCGGCATGAAACAAGAGCGAGCGCAGCGATCGAAAGGTGCTCGTGATATTGTGTGTTATGAACCGTCGATTGCGGTGAGCCTCGAGGAATGAGAACAAGTGCTCTCGATCACGTAGCAAGATGCCCGAAGCCGCTGGATGGATGAAGCGTTCGAAGGTGCAGGTATCCTGGTTGGCACCGACACGCACACACATGGTCGATGGCACGACGCATGCTACGGGATCTCCACACGCTACGGGCCAACTAGTTTGCGTATCCTGGTTCGATTCATGTTCTATCGATTCTGTGTTGCTCGTAGTCGTGCTCGTAGTCGTGCTCGTAGTCGTGCTCGTGGGCGCGGTCTGTGGTTGGGCAGCACAGATCCACAACGAGAAGAACAACGACTCACTCGATGTGATTGGTAAGCCGTCCCACACCTGGAACGTGAACCTCTCGAAGCCAGTGTGTAGTTCAAACGGAGCCTCCCTCTCGTTCATGACCGATTCTTGAGACTGGATCGAACAGCTCGATATGATGCCACAGCAAGAGGGACACGATGCGAATGAATGAATGAAGAGGGAAGGAGGGTTAAGAACAGTGACCTCCTGCTCGATCCTCGTCGATTGTCGCTGTTGTTGTTTGGTGGCTCTGTGTCTCGCCAGCAGCAGCAATGGCCGACCTGCGTAATGAATCGGATATCAGTGCGGCTACTGGGACGAAGGTGAAGACTGCAGTGATGACGACCAACCCCACAACCCCAAAGATCAAGAAGAAGAAGAAGAAGAGGCATTCAATATCAGATGATGGCGATGATGAACACAAGAAGGTCAAGAAGTCAAAGGACAAGAGCAAGGACAAGGACAGGGACAGGGACAAGACCAAGGACAAGACCAAGGACAAGGACAGGGACAGGGACAAGACCAAGGATACGATCAAGGACAAGGACAAGATCAAGCACAAGATCAAGGACAAGGACAAGGATACCACCAAGGACAAGACTACGATCGTGGACGCGGACAAGGACAAGATCAAGGACAAGACCAAGGATATCACCAAGGACAAGACCAAGGATATCACCAAGGACAAGGACAAGACTACGATCAAGGACAAGATCAAG
>ERZ778026.4786-NODE-4786-length-10224-cov-10.553840_pt1 | contig 10224 bp, 21 predicted proteins | sample MGYA00375756_ERZ778026 | MGnify/ENA primary metagenome ERZ778026 (study PRJEB29350, sample SAMN05389820) | bioreactor metagenome | isolation source: Ammonium sulfate bioreactor | place: South Africa: University of Cape Town | collected 2014-02-18 ... | reverse complement strand
CTCATCTCTCGACGTTACTCGTCGACCCACCGATCTGTGAAGCGCTCCGATCGCGGATCTCTTCCGGTGCACTCGAACCCTCCGCTTTCCGATGTACTGTAGTGCAGCCCGTGCGCGTGTGCGCGTGTGTGTGTGTGAATAAACCTCGATCTCAATAGAGACAGTCTTGCTTGCTTGCTCGATCGATCGTCGAATACTACAGCCAGGGCATACTCCAAGTGCAATCTGTCCTCGTTGCTGCCGGTGTCGTGGTGCTTGGCTCAGCGAATGCGTCGCGCTGCTTGCTGAGCAGCAACGAGGCTTGCGGCACGACAGCAAGCAACTCCCGAGCCAGCTGAGGCTCTTGCTCGGTGGAGGCGATCACGACAGCGATCGATACAGTCTCGAGAGCCTCGGCACTCGCATTGGCACACGCTCGGATGTGAGCGAGATAGGTGCCGAGCTCATCATCAGCATCGTCCGACGTGCCGCCGTCGATCATGCCATCATTGCGTGAGTGCTCCTCGTCGCGTGTGGCGTGCCGAGCAGCGGCTCGAGGCAGCTCTCGCAGCACGCTGAGCATCTCGCGAGCACATGCTCGCTTGGCAACCGTTCGACTGCTGTTCCAATACGCCAAGAACGACTCCTGTGGTGTCCGCTGTCGACCTGACGAGAGCTCGCCGCTCTGATTCGAATACTCTTCGACGCGCTCGAGAGTCTGCAGCAGCAACCAAGCACTCGTGTGTGCCTGTACGCTCTTGTGAACCAGGGCGACGCGAGCCTCGAGCGATGTTGTCGTCTCACGGTGTTGATCGTGATCGTGTGGCTCAGCCACATATGCCTCGAGTGCGAGTGCTATCAGCCGAGGAGTCGAGCACGGGTTGCAGAGGAGAGTCTCGTGCAGAAGCAGCGTCGGATGCTTCACCAAGCCCAGCCGCTCGACGTACGCGGCCCACTGGCGCGCGTTGCTCAGATCGCTCCACTTCCACTTGATGACATCCGACGACGCGGCACTCGTGAGAATCTCTTGGAAGCGTTGGAGAGCTTGCTCGCTTGTGACAGTGGCGTGATCGGGTTGGTGCGGGTCGTTGGTACTTGAGGCCATAAGAACAGAAGCAGGCGAACAAGCGAATGCGCGGCGAATGGAGACTGCAGTTCGCATCTATCTCAAGACCAAGACTCTCTCTGATATTGAATGAACGCAGAGGCACAAGCAGGTAGGAAGATAGATTGCTAGATATCTAGACGAGTCGCTAGACAGATGAGCGGTCGCGATCGACGGTGGTACGCAATTTACAGCGGAGCTCGACCGAGTTCTAGACGGCGGCAGAGCTCGAGAGACCGTCGATCAGCAGGTACTTGACGGCTGTATGGACCTGCGAGAGATCGTAGCCACCCTCCTGCACAACGACGAGCGGCAGGTTGAGCGCTTGCAGCATCTTGCCCATGTGCTCGTAGTCCGGAGGATCGAGGCAGAGGCCCGCTTGCGGCGACGCCACCGGATCGCCACGAAGCGGATCGAGTCCGAGCGACAGCACGACGGCCTCGGCTCCAAATGCCTTGATGCGGTCCAAGGCTCGCTGGAGTTCGACGCGGTAGTCGCTCCATTCGAGTTGCGGTCGCAATGGGATGTTGAGAGTCGCGCCCTCTGCTGACGGGCCTCCGATTTGATCAGCGAATCCAGCATTGAAGGGATAGTCGAGAGCGGGATCGGCATGGATCGAGATCATCAATACCGAGGGATCGTTCCAGAAGATGGACACTATGGCACACGAGCGAGACAATCCGATGAGCCGAGTTGAGTCGTTTGACCGATAGCTACTTGCATGCATCGCAGTGATTGTACGAGCGTCGCTCGCACGGCCACGTACTCGTTCCATTGCCAGCGTGGTAGTCGACATCCAATACCGCGACTCGAGCGTACTTGTCTCGCAACAAACTCGCAGCAATCGCAGAGCAGTTGATCTATCAAGCATATACGCCATGCAGCAGTCATGAGTCAGCGACAAGGCCACGCACATCAAAGAGGCTCTTCAGCTCCATACGTACGAAGCAGTAGCCACCGAACTGATCGCGATTGCTGTGATGGCCTGGGAAGGTCGTCAAGGCGTACGCGGCGGCCGTCTCGCCGGCGAGAACCTTTCGAGTGGCGGTCTCGATCACGGCCATGTCCCAGCGAAGGGTCTCCACCGTGTTGGAGCGAATGGGCGTGTTGCTGATGCGACGCGCATCATCGTCGTCGTGATCAGCTCGGACCGCAAGCTTGATCGATTGCGATTGCTTACGTACCGATCCTGCGCATAGAAGCATATCTGCGAGAAGAGATGCTCTCCAGCACGCTGGAGATGATCCCTCGGTGCACTGAAGGCCGGAATGAAGCCAGCGATGCCCGAGCCATCGGGAGTCGCTTGTCCGATGTCGCCAGGCACAGCAAAGTCTGGCCGATGGATGTGTCGGTGTTAGTCACACGCACACGCACGATATCGAGTGGGCCTTGGTATGCGTACCAAAGTCCGGACGATCCTTGACTGCACCCCAGAGCTCGACCCATCGTGGCCAGGCGGTCTCGAGGAAGGCAGCGAAGGCCGGCTCGTGGACTCGATGCGAGAGCGCGAGGTTCTCGTGCGCACGATCGACGTACTGAATCTCGGCGCCACTCTCACGAAGGAGCTCGACGATCAGTTGCTTACGACGCTCGGGTTGATTGTTGAAGAGACCGGTCGAGTCGGTTTGAGAGAGATCATGCTCGGACGTGATGACTACCATGCGTTTGGCCATTGGTTGGGTCCGTCGGCGGGTGCGCGGAGATATTTATTGCGCGGAGGTGGCAGATATGCGCGGGAAGGTGAAAACAACGAGCCTCGTCGTCGAGCAGCTTTCATCTTCTTTCGTCGCTCGGCCACGCACATCACGCGCCCAAGGAAGGAACACACATACACACCTGTTCGATCAAGCACAACCACGTAGGTGATCGATCGCTCATTCGTTCGTGAGGAAGAGGAAGAGACGATAGCCTGTTAACCTCGCGAGAGCAATCGATATCTCCTTTGATCGAATCTGTGCTTGAATCAAGTATCCACGTACCTCCTGTTCGATCAACCCCGTCACTCCAGCTCTCCAGACATACGCACACACGCGCGCACACAAACACCATGGTCGGAGTCGAGTCGGTCGGGCTGACGCATGTGATGTTCCCGGCCGGTGATCGGCTGGGCGAGTTCCTTGCCTTCATGTCGCTGGTGCCCATCTTCCTGGTCGTGTCGCTGGGCACCGCGTGCTTCGTGCGCCGCGACCTCTCGAACTTTGCCTTCTTCTTCGGCATCGTTGCGAACGAGTTCTTGAGCTACATGTTGAAGCATTACTTTCGACACGAGCGTCCGGTTGGTACGTGTGGATGACTCGATCTCTCCGAACGGCGTTGTGCATCGAGCCGCTCACATCAACATCATCGACAGGGCTGAACGGCAGGCTGGGTCACGGCTTCGCCATGCCGTCGTCGCACACGCAGTGTATCTTCTTCTTCCTCGTGTGTGGCGCTCTTCACTTGTACAAACGGTTCGTGCTGCGCCATCACCATCGCCATCGTCAAACATCGTCTGATATCCGAGTATGTTGCAGGATCGACCTCCACCACCCACCGTTCTGGAAGCATCTCATCACTGCTGGCATGTTCGTCACGTCGATACTTGTTGCGTGGTCACGGTACGCCAGCCTTGCAGAGTCTCTCGTTACGTAGCCGAGTTGCTCACTCTAAACCTGCTGCTAACCAATGCCATCGCGTTGCTGCATTGGTTTGCATTGGTTGGCACTGCTCGATAGCATCTACTTGAAGTACCACACGCCGAATCAAGTGTTGGTTGGCGGAACGATCGGTGCTGTGTGTGGCGCACTGTGGGCTGTGCTAATGCACACGTGGTTCGAGCGCGTGTTGTACCCGTGGCTCGAGAGCCTGCCCATCTGCGAGTACTTTCTCATCAAGGACAGCACGCACATTCCTAACGTGCTGCAGTTCGAGTACAATGCACACAAGGAGGAGCGCAAGCGCCGAGGCAAGCACCACGGTCACGGCCACAGCCACGGCCACAAGCAATCGCAGCCTCAGCAACATTCCAACCATGTAGACAAGAAATACAGCTAACCGTGTATCGTTGAGCATCCATTCCAACCGGCTCATCAATGCTGAGATGAATGATATCGAGCTCGAGATCCAGTAGACTCGACAGGATTGTAGGTTTGGTCAGGGCCTTGTCGAGGGAGTGCGACATTCCTTCATTCAGCTCCTCGCTCTCTGTGCCACGCACTCGCATCATCAACACGTGCCGCACCAATGATGGGTGCCACGCGAACGAGAAGGATATCCCAGCGATATCCCCACTCACGACATGTCCTCATGGACGTGGCACTCGTTGTTGTAGTGCTTTGTAGTGTGTTGGCTGGCGCGTTTGGCTCGTTCGTTGGTACGTATCTCTCGCGACTCGCGCTGCTCGAGTATCTCGTGTCTCACTCGAATCTCTCAGAGATTGTGTATACTTCTACGCTCACGGGCGAGCAGGTGGTCGCTAGCGAGGCCGATCCAACAGGCTTTGGCACGTGTATATGTTTCTTTGATCGCAACTCGTCGGTATGCCAAGCAGCAGCAGAATCGAGGTTGTACGAGATGAACCTGCTGATGGCTCGCGTGGCAGCCCATGACAATGACGTTCGAGGTGCTTCATACACTCTCTGGCGTAACAAGCGTAAGTATCTTGCGAGCTGATCGAGCTCTATCGGGACCTGTGATCTATACCTTCCCATTCAACATGTACGACATTCAAGCAACGCAGCACTCCCAGCATCGACTGGCTCAACCAATCACTATCTATGCATCACAGAATACAACCACGCGGCTTTCGATCGACAATCACCATCGTCGATCAAGAGAATGGCCTCTACGATACGGCACAGCAAGAGCAAGACTTTCTCAATGGTGTACGTCGTCGTCGTCGCAGTCGTTCAGAGTGCACACGTGTGCCTCCACTCACAATCGATGGCGTACCGATCGATCGGTACTGCAGATGTGGAGCATTCAAGTAGCGTCATCCGACTTTCCGAATGGTGCCATTCGAGGCCAACTCGAACATCAGGTTTGTAGGCACACTCGATGCTGCGATTGCCATGTCGTACCGAGTAGTGACAATCGATACCACTTGCCAATGAGCAGGATCAATTCTATGCTCGCATGAGCTCACAATTCACGATCCCCATCGCCTCGGGAACGACTGCGGTTGGATTGGGCCTTGCCACCTACACGTTCTATGATCCGAATCGTGTGCTGGTACGTGTGAGCTCTCGTTGCGAATGATTGTGCACCTGCTTGGCACCAACCAACTGCGAGTATCCAGCAACTGGATCTCGTTCACACTGCTCGGAATCCAACCAAGCTCGAGCTCCATCGCGGGTACGTCCACGCACTTCCAATGCAACGATCGCGCTCGATGGTTTGCCGCTAAGCCGCTGATTGTCGTAGCGGCGCCGGAGTCAACGGGCCGCTCATTGCTCGCTTCACGACAGCCGCCTCACCGCTGACCGTCAGTACCGAAGTACGTACGCGGCGATACGTGCGTGCCTAGAACCAGCCGTCGACTCACGTAGGACTGCTGCATGTGTCGTGTGCAAGCAGATCTCGCTCAATGACGAGACGCGGTTGTTCGAAGGCCAAGAATACCTGCATGTCACGACGCCCGCCAATCCGGGTGGAGAAGTGCGCGGCCAGATGGTCGCGATCGACAAGTATCCGACGGTGGCGTTCACAGCGCGCCTCGAGAGCCGCCAAGTGGTCCCGAGCGTGTCGTCGCGAGCACGAGGATGTTCCATCGTCACGTACGATTGTGTCACGGGCAAGCTCGAGTACTTGGTGTACCACGATGTTCCGAACGCGCTGTCGGCCACGATCTTCAGCGGCACTGCCGGCAGCAACGGCGCGCCGGTGGTCGAGTTGTCCCGCATCGAGAGCCCAATCACGGGCTTCACGGTCTTGTCGTACGAGGACGAATACGCTCTGTACTCGCAGGAGCTCTACATCGTCATCGGATCGGCAGCATTCCCCGACGGCGAGGTTCGAGGGCAGCTCACGACCGAGTACGACTTCTTTGCCTATCTATCGGGAACGTGGGTCACGCCTCCAGTCTCGACGGCCGCCGTTGGGTGCGCAGTATTTAAGCTCGATACTTCTTCAACAATGAGCGGTCACAAGCTCAGCTACGGCATTCATCATGGAGTACGAAGCGAGCGAGTGAGCGAGCGAGCCAGAGTTGAGTGCAGTCGACTAACGCACGGATCCACTCAGGTCTCGCAACCAATCTCCGTGACTCTGAACAAAGGAGCTGTGGGGCAGAACGGGCGAGTCAAGAAGACCTTTCGCCGCAGTGCTAGCCCCATCATCGGCGAGGATCAAGTTCTCGATGACGATGAACTCGAGGACTGGCTCGGTGGCAAGATGTACCTCTCGGTGACTTCGGCCAAGTATCCGAACGGAGAGCTTCGTGGGCAGGTGTACCGCATTGGTGCGTGAGTGTCTTGCTGGTGGATCGATCAGTGTATCGGGAGCAAGCGGCTGACCAGGCGTGCCACAGCTCCGTGCCAGCCTTCGCAGCCATCGGCCATCTCGCAGTCGTCGCCGGATGAGGCAGGCCAGAACGGAAACGCAACTGGCGGAGCAGGAGGCCGCCCAGTTCCGCCCGACCAAGTGATCGTGGTCTCGAACGTGGCGTCACCACCAACGCGTTCGCCAGCGACGAGTCTCCTTGCGGCATTGGTGGTATTGTCGCTGGTGGCATTGTTGAGCGCCACGGTCGGCCTGGTGTAAATGCTGTGGCGCCGCAGGAGCGAATAACGATGCGATAGGCGAGTGGTTACTTCGAATGCCTCCTAAGCCAATGGTCGCAGGTTCGATCCCTGCCGACAGCACTGTAGTTGTGTGCGAGTGGGGTGCTGCTGCTGCTTCGTGGTGGTGCCTCTCTCGTGCGCGCGTATATCTGCTGTCGTAGCTCAGTGGTAGAGCGTTGATTATTCACACACGTACCACTACCGCAACCATCGTTACGATTTTTGGGACGCTGCGGGAGAGGCTGGGAAGAGGGAGCGAGAAGTCGTCTCGTTGTTGCTTGTTGGCTCGCGCGTGCGCCTCCCCTGTCTCGTAGTGCGGTGGTGTTCAAGTCGTGGTCGTGCACTATGGCCGAGTCTCGTAGCTACCTCACGATCGTCGTGACGACGTTGTTGTTGGCTCTGGTGGTTGGGGTCGTGCACAGCGAGCGCACGCAGCCGGACTATGTGCCACAGCAGATTCGCCTGTCGTATGGTTCGACACCGAGCGAGATGCGAGTCACTTGGGCCTCGGGAGACAATGGCCACTCGCTCGTCATGTTTGGCTTGAAGCCCGGAGCGATGACATCGTCTGCCCGTGCGGAATCCTATCGATGGGAGTACGGCAATGCCAATGGCACGCAATGGGTGCATCGAGCCAAGATGAAGGTGCGTGTGTCACAGCCGAGCGAACACGCACCGTGGCTGACGTCGGTGGTGTCGGTGTCGATGCGTGTCGTGCCGTATCTCCAATGCCGGTGTGGTGTAGGGTCTCTCGGCGGGCGAGGTGTACTACTACCGCGTGCAGACCGACAAGGCTCTTAGCCCTATCTTCGCCTTCCAAGCCATGCGCAAGCCGTCGCCTGACTGGGCGCCTCGGTTCTTGTTCTTTGGAGACATGGGCAAGGATGGTGCGTGTGCACGTGTGCGCCTCCAGTCCACGTCGACCGCATATGGACTGATGGATTCGATTCGTTTCGTTGCGTTCCGTTCGATCGACAGGAGGAGGTCCGAGCCTCGACCGAATGATCGCCGAGGTCATGACTGGTGAGATCACGGCCGTGATTCACGCAGGAGACTTTGCGTATGATCTGAGCTCGCTTGGAGGCAAGGTATGTCGGCGGCTGCAGGGCCTGTTCTCTTGCTCGGCGCGATGGCACCATGGCACTCATGTTCCTGCCATCACCTGCAGCGAGGAGCCGACTTTATGCGCATGATCGAGCCCATGAGCGCTTACTTTCCGTACATGACCTGCCCCGGCAATCACGGTACAGCGACGTCGCTGTCATTACTGCTGCTGCTGCTTGCTGTTGCCACCACACCCGTTGACCTCCTGGCTCATGCACTCGCGCATCCATCTGCAAACAGAGATCGCGTACAACTTTAGCAACTACTTGAATACGTTCAACATGCCGACCAACAGCCCCAATCCAAACGCCATGTGGTACTCGTGGGACATCAACAACATCCACTTTGTCTCGTACGACACCGAGGTGTTCTTCATCTCGAACGGCCCGATCCAGGAGCAGTTCGACTGGCTCGAGGCTGACCTCATCCAGGCCAACAAGAACCGTGCCAACGTGCCGTGGATCATCGCCTACGGCCACCGCCCCATGTACTGCTCGAACATCGACCAAGACGACTGCACGCGCGTGCGCTCCAAGGTGCGCGCCGGACTCGAGGAGCTCTTCTTCAAGTACGGCGTCGACGTGATTCTCGAGGCGCACGAACACTCGTACGAGCGACTGTGGCCGGTCTACAACGAGACCGTCACGCAGCACAACTACACCAATCCCTTGGCTCCGGTGCATCTCATCTCGGGTGCTGCCGGTTGCAATGAGCAACTTGGTGTTTGCGTCAATCCCATTCTTCGTGCCCGAGGTTCGTTGCCCAGCCGTCTGAACTAGTGAGCGCCATACAGGCCAATGACCTCATTCACACTCGTGTCTCGCTCTCGCTCCAGGTCCTTGGTCTGCTTACCGTGCATGGTTCATGGCCTATGGTTATGGCCACTTGCAAGTCTTCAACTCGACCCATCTCTACTGGGACGAGATTCTCGACACCACGGGCGAGATTCTCGACAGCATTTGGGTGGTGCAGGAGAAGCACGGGCCGTACCAGCCACTCGCCTCGGTCATCAAGGCGTAGCCAACTCTGCCAACGACAACGCGGCGGCGTGCAACCTTCTCTCACTCTCCCACACACTCTCCCTCCCACTCGCTCCTATATCTATTGAATGGCCCTTTTTTCATTTCGCGTCGCATGATCATCATCAGTACAGTAGTACTTTGCACCTCCTCTTGTTGTTAGATCGACTCGCATTCACGATCGTATGCACGCGATGATCATCGGTAAATTGTACACATTATCATTTTCATTCCAGTACGCTCACGTGTGCTTGACGGTGACTGGCAGCGATGGTAGGCTCCGCGTCGACGCAGCAGGCCGAGAAGCAAATATGTACAACAGCACGCCGAAGCTCGCGAGCGAGCTGCCAAAGACGTTGAGGCCCGTGACGTGCTCGACGCCAAAGTACAGCCAGCCGCCGACGACCAGCACGACGCGTTTCATCGAGTTGCCGACCGCGTGCGTGACGGCGCTGACGCGAGCGAGCAGCACGAACGATACGAGGTTATAGATACAGTGGCATACGCCGGCTTGCAGCAATAGAATCACCAGAACATTGGGCGAGAGGCTGCTCGAGCTCTCGTGTACCAGCACGACGGCGGCCCACAGATCCTCGAACAGCAGCACGTACGGCAGCAGCATGAGGGCGCCGGCCTGCGATAGCTGCAGGAAGAGCGCCACGTTGTCGAGCGACGGCGAGGCATTTTGCAGCTTCTTGGAGATGATGTTGCGTGCACTGAACACCACGTTGCTCAGCATGGCGGTCACGAAGCCAAAGTGGTCGTACGTGAGCTCGGTCGCGGTCGCGAGCACGATGCCGACCACGATCGGCAGCAACGAGCACACTATCAGCGGCGTCATCGGCTGCCGGAGGAACACGGCCGCCAGCAACACCGAGAACAATGGCTCGGCGGCCTTGATCGTGTGCGCGAACGATACCGATACGGCGCCCATCGACATGTTGGTGAGCAGGTGCCCGACGCCATTGACCGCGCACAACCACAGCATGAGCCGCCGCGCTGTGCCGCTCGACAGCTCCATCGACGGGTCGCTGGAGCGAATCGAACTGGCGCCGCTCGAGGCCGCCGATCGATGGGAGCCGCTCGAGCGGCTGCCAAATATCAGATAGCACATGAGTTGCCATACGAGAGTCATTGCGATGCCGATGAGGTATTGTGCGAGCGTCATCACGCCAGGGAACGGCGCCAGCTGCAGATAGATCTTGATGTAGATGTTGGCGAGCACGCTGAACACGTTCCACACCACCATCATCGCCAC
>ERZ778026.4779-NODE-4779-length-10242-cov-9.211053_pt1 | contig 10242 bp, 18 predicted proteins | sample MGYA00375756_ERZ778026 | MGnify/ENA primary metagenome ERZ778026 (study PRJEB29350, sample SAMN05389820) | bioreactor metagenome | isolation source: Ammonium sulfate bioreactor | place: South Africa: University of Cape Town | collected 2014-02-18 ... | reverse complement strand
CCGCCGATCACTCCGCCGCCACCGAGACTGCCTCCGGCCGAGGAGCTCGCCGAGCCGACCATCATGGCGTTGTCGGACATCAAGGCCGACAGCGAGCCGGCGGGCGACGAGGCGGTCGAGAGCGAGTCGATCGACGGCAAGGACGAGAGCGACGACGACGGCGAGCGCGTCGACACGAGCGACGAGAGCGACGCGTGCGGCGAGTGCAGCGAGGGCGTGTTCTTGATGGCGAGCAGGTCGCTGAAGGCCACGGCGCCGCGCACTTGAGCGGGGCCGAGCACCTGCGCGCACTCAAAGACGCGAATGTAGTGCGCCTTCCACTTGCCGACAATGTCGTTCTTCTGCTGGCACCCGAGGTACTGCGCGCACTTGAGGCGCCAGATCGAGTCGTCCGACGCGTAGTAGCGAAACCACTTGGAGACGTAACAGAGGTGGCACAGTTCCTCGGGAGACAGCAACGCAAAGATGCGTACCGTGAGTGCCGGAGGTAAGGGACGAAAGTCGAGTGGTATCTCGTACGAGCGGAACGACATGATGAGAGCGAGAGCGAGAGAGGGAGCGCGAGAGCAAATGTACAATGCAGGAGATATCAACAACAGGAGCTCTCGTTCTAGCACACACACGCACACACACAGAGGCCGCCTCCTCCTCCTGCTCTCGTCTCGTCTCTCGCGCGTAAGTGGAGCGGGAGAGCGCGATGTGATGTTGTGGTGGTGTGTGTGGTGCGAGGCGAGTGAGCGAGATCGAGAGCGCGCGAAAATCTCGCTGGCGTTCGACGAACTTGCCTCCGCCTCGTGCTGCTGCTGTGCCTGAGAGCCACCGCCAACAAAGACCCACCACCACTCGCCTGCTGTCCTCCAACCACCAACCTCCAACCACCTCCCACCTCCTCCATCATGGCGGATGATGCGACGACTGAACTCGAAGGCGGTGCCGCTGTTGCCACCACCGCCACTACCTCCAGCGCTACGGGCACCTCGAGCCTCTCGAGCTCTGGCGCTGGCGGTGACGCCGACTATCCGGTCGACCGCAAGAAGGCCACCATGATCCTGTCGCTGAGTGCCGAACAACGCTACGCCTTGTATCTCAAGTGGGAGCCGTACGATGTCGAGTCGTGGTACACGGCCTTGGCGCGCTACACCTTCCCGTCGGTCTTTGTGCCCTTGTCAGCCGGTACGCTCTCGCGCACGCGCTTCTGTACCTACCAACCCACGTACCGTGTACCAACGTCTCTCCTTGCTCGCGGCAGACGTTGCTCGATGCTTCCTCAAGACCAGCCGCGACTTGACGCAGGACGACTGCGCCTTGTTCGCCGGTCTCGCGCAAGAGATCAACCGCGCCATCCAATCGATCGAGACGCCCGGCAAGAAGTCGCGCGGCGTCTTTGTGCGTCTCAACACGCGCTCGCCCAAGGACGCTGCGATCCGCAACTCGGAGCGTCTCTACAGCTTCTTGGTGCCCGAGTTCGAGCGCATCACCAACCCCGAAGACCGCAACGCCACGATCGTCGCGCTGCGTCGAGGCTTCGGCCAGGCGATGCGCGTCACCAGCGGCGAGGAGGCCATGAGCTTGCTGCGCCAGTACGTTCGCCCACCAAAGCTGATGATGGATTCCGCATCGCCGCTGACACGCACACGACACGACACACTTGTAGGTCCGAGCGCATTGCTGAGGACATTCGTATGGCACACGAGTTCATCGATCGTCGCTGGCCGCTCCAAGTCGTCATCCGACAGTGGAACGAAGTGCCGCTCGAGTACGAGCTGCGCGGTACGTTGGACGCCACCCCCACTCTCTCGTGCTCGATAGGCTGCGTCGAGCTCACTCGCGTTCGGCTCCGCGCGATAGGCTTCGTGTACGACGGCAAGCTCAACGCTCTCTCGCAGTACAACTACGACTGCTACTTTCCCAAGCTGCACCACAACATTGCCGTGATCGAGAAGCAGATCCGCGCCTTCTGGGAGCACATTAGCAAGGAGAAGATCTTTCCGTTCGACCACGCGATCGTGGACTTTGGCGTCGTCGGCGATCGTGTCGTCATCATCGAGTGCAACCCATTCGTACGTTGGCTGACGCGGTGTTGCCGCTGCCGTCGTGGTGGTGGCTCACTCTCGTATGCTGGTGATGGTGCAACAGGACGCCTACACTGGTCCGGGCTTGTTCGACTGGGAGAAGGACTGGGACGTGCTCACCACCGGCCCGTTCCAGACGCGCATCATCCAAAACGTCGAGCAAGTGGCACAGCCGCAGCGTGTGGCGTACGAAGGCTGGAGACCCGAGATCGAGGAGGCGATGCGTCGAGTGGCCGAGCGCCGTCGCGAACACCAACACAACCTGGCATTGATGGCGGTTGGTATCGTGGCGCTCGTTGGAATGGGTTTGTTCATCTACAAGTCCAAAGAGTAATCAGCCAGCCAATCAGCCAATCAGCCAGCCAGCTGCGTGTTCTCAGCAATACTGATTACTCCACTCTCTCTCCTCTCTTTTCTCTTTGCATTGTGTATCTTGATGATTTTCTCCCCTTTGCTCGCACTCACTCGCTCGACACTTATCCATCGCTCGATTCGTATATCGCCCTCGAACAACCTGCCTTCCACAGCTGAGTTTGTGTGAAGCAAGCATTGAAGTAGTATCTTTAGTACAAATGAAAGGCAAGCGAGTGAATGGAAAGAAGACATGTGGAGGAGGAAGAAGAACGGCGCGGAGATGATCGATGGTGGAGCAACAGCGGCACGGGAGCGATGCAGTGCTCTCTACACGGCCTTGCTGCCCTTGTGCTCGTCCTTGGCAGCCGAACCGAACAGGTTGAACTCGCCTGCGAGCAAGTCGGCCATGAACTTGGCCATCGGATGTGGGATGGTTTGGAGCCAGAGTTGCAACACGACATTGATGGGTACCTACATACACACAACACATGATCGTCAATACGAATGAATGAATGTACAAGATTGCTGCTCACTCGCTCGCTCGTTCAGGCTGCCATGACACATACCGACATGAAGGCTCCGACGATTCCCCATACGCCACCCCAGAAGGCCAGCACGGCCATGACCGAGACGGGCGACATCTCGAACGACTTGCCGAGCAGCTTGGGCTCGAGGATCTGGCCGATGCACATGTGCACCGAGGCCGGCAGCAAGAACGTGAGCAGGATCGTGAGCCAGTTCTGCGTCGGATCGAGGATGACGATCGGCAACGGCAGCAGCGTGGCGATACTCGAGCCGATGTTGGGGATGAAGTTGAGCAGGAAGGTGAGCAGCGCAAAGAGCAGGAACATCTCGACGTTGAGCGCCGCGAGGATGATGCACACCAGCGTGCCGACCACGAGCGAGATCACGGTCTTGAAGACAATGTACTTGCGCACGCGGCGGTCGACCTCCGACTGCAGCTTGGACTTGATGTGCGTCTCGTCGTAGTCGAGCAGCATGTAGATGGTGAAGAGCAACGTCAGCACCGCCTGCGGAATGAGGTCGTACAGCGCCGCCGCCACCTTGACGATGATGGTGTCGATCGGCAGCGACGGCAGCCAGTTCTGGATCGCCGCCTGGTCGTAGCCGTGCTGCTCGGCCCACGTGACGAACTTTTGGTACAGCGTCTGAAGGTGCGCGAGGTACACGTCGCTGTGGTTGACGAGCTGCATGATCGAGAGGTAGATGGCGAGGCACAGCACCAGCAGCACGAAGCACACGAGGAGAATCACGGCCACGACGGCGATCCAGCGCGGCAGCCGAATGCGCAAGCCAAAGATCGGCTTCTTGCCAACCATGTAGTTGATGAGAGGTTGCGCAATGTACACGAAGAAGCGTGCCAATACCTACTCTCTCACAATAAACGAGGTGAGTTTGGCAGTGACTGAGATACGCTTGTCATTGTCGTGTCGTGGCTATCGCTGTACATACCAACGGAATGAGAATGAACGACAAGTAGATCAAGGCATAACCCAACGCCACCAACGCCACAATCAACAAGCAAGCCAGTTGGATGCCTTGTCGCGTCTTTTCCTCTTGCTCGGCATCGCTCATATCAAACTCACTGACCAGTGGCTCTGTAAGAGAGAGAGATGCGAGTGAGCCAAATGGCGCCATCGTGATCCAGCACACACGCGCTCGCTCGCGAGAGAGCGAGAGAGCGACCACGCTTGCGTACCTTCATCGTCGGGGTCCGAACCACCCCAGCATGATCGAATACGAGCGCGCAACCGCGAGAGCCAGCCTTGCGACTCGGTGAGCATCGGATGCGAGATCTCGGTCTCTTCCTCGTCGAATGCGTCGAGTCGCGGAGGTACAGGAGGAGGAGGCTGCAGGTCGTCGCGTTGCGGAGGAGGCGGCGGCGTCGCGTGCTGGTAACCGCCATACTGTGCGTCGTCGAGCACATGGCCATCTTGCTGTGCAGGCGGCGGCTGTTGTTGGTACTGTTGGTCGCCGTACGTGGTGCCCGTAGGAGGAGCGCTGCGCACATGGTCATCGTCGTCGCCAGAGCCGTAGCCATACCACGTGCCCGGTTGGTGCGTGGCCATATCGCGAAGGGAGAGCGGGAGGTGTGAGAGAGGGGAGAGATAGACAACGGGCGGTGATGTTGGTGCGCTGTGTGTTCTCGCTGTGCTGCTGCTCTTGTACTTCCCGCCCCTGCGACAGCAGTTGCTTCCCACCTCCAACGCCGCGCCTATTCTTGCCGTTCCGTTCGGTCAACGAGCCAACGACGCCGCCGAAATATCTCCCCTCCTCACCACACGCATGGATCCCGACACTGCCTTGTTGCAGCAACTGCAACAAACCCTCGTCGCTCAGTGTCACGATGCCATGCGCGCCTCGGGCGTCGTGATTCGAGCGAGCTCCTTGGGCGGCTTGGGCCTCTTTGCTGGCGAACGCGACATTGCGCCGCGCGAACACCTCGCTACCTACTGCGGACGGCTACGGCATGCCGACGCATTGCAACACCTGCCGCCCGCTGCGTTGTTGCGCAAGCTCGAGTATCTCATGTCGTTCCCGTACTCTCCCACCGCTGACCACAACACGGCGTGGGTGCTCGACGCCACCGTCGACGATGACGGCAGTAGTGACGCGATCGACGTCACATTCCGTGAGTGCGGCGCGCTGCGCGTCAACGAACCACCGCTCGATGCTCATCCCAACGCCGCCATCGCGTACAACTCCGCCCGTCGCACGGTCGAAGTGTGGAGCACGAGCGCCATCAGCGCCGGACACGAGGTGCTGCTCTACTACGGCCAGGGCTACAACCGCGACTACTTGATCTCGCAGCATCTTTACGGCATCGACGCCATCTCGATCGACGTGTGAATCGCGCGCCCATATGCGGCTGACCACCGCCACTGCCTATTTGCTCTCTACAAGTCTCTCTACAAGTTGGCTCGCGTGCGTGTCCTTATGCTCTTCTGCTCGACTCGCATGTTCCACTGCAGGCACTCGCCCAGCGCTTGGAACCACTCGCTCGTGTCGTCTCGATATGCGATTGCTGCCAAGAAGAGCCCACGTACACACCAACGCGGCGATCGAATATCGATGAGTACTTGCTCGTCGAATATCGAGACGACACGAGCTGCTTGCCTGCTGCTGCCTCGTCGCGCGTACTTGGAAACGGCCACAGCGAGCCCTCGATCACAAGCGAATCGCCTTGCTTCAGCTCCTCGCGCCCTCGGCCATCGAACGACACCCACGCGCTTCCTCGACTCGCTGCCATATGCCAAGAGAGAGTGAGTGACGTTGACGTTGACGTTGCCGTTGCCACGAAAGCCGCGATACACATACACGCTGCGATCGTGAGCTTGAGTGTCACCGAATCTGGCAGCACCACCGGGCGGAACGACAGCGAATGTGGGCAGATGGGTGTTAGAATGAAGCCTGGCACCAAGGGATGCATCATCGAGCCTCCTGCCGATAAGCTATATGCTGTCGATCCAGTCGACGTGGCGATGATGAGACTACCAAGCCACAAGCGTGTTAGGTCGCGCCGCTACATATTCACTCGCTCACTCATTCGTTCGTACCCATCGCCCTGGACTGTCGTCACGTGAGAGCCATTACAAACACACTATTTTGTACGAGCAGAGTCAGTCATCAAGTAAAAATATACATGAGAGAGAGGGCAATGCTGCAGCATACTTCAATGTTGGTAATGTACGGCGAGGAGCCACGATCGAGCACCACCTCGTTGAGCACCTTGTGCGCTGCACCAATCGATAGCTGTCAGGTACAGTGGCACGCCACACTCATCATCAGCGACACCAAGGTGCCAGTGTCATCGTACTGCTCTTCAGGATGTTGTTCTTGATGATCTGCACGCGCAGTCGTCGCCGCAACGTCAAGAGCTGCTGGCCGGCGAGCAGCTTCGTCAGGTGCTCCTTCATGTCCGGCGCCTTGAAGCTCGCAAGCTGGCACCACGGAAGTGATATCAGCCACGTGCTCTCGATCTTGATCTCGATCTCGCCAGCTGCTGAGCGTCACGTACGAAACCAAGCGAGCCGCAGTGGAAGGCGATCACGGGAGGCACCGCTCGCGAGAACAGCGAGTTCACGTACAGCACCGAACCGTCGCCGCCAAAGCACACGACAAAGTCGACCTTCTCAAGCTCCTCGACTGCCAGCCACGACCGCCATAATAATCGCATCGACGAACGAGAGAGAGAGAGAGCGAGAGAGAGAGAGAGAGAGAGAGAGAGAGCGTGGCAACTCGTTCACCACACACGAGCGAGTGAGTGCGTGAGTGTGGCTACGTACGGCTCTTCCACGTCGAGGTGCCCGGCATGTCACGCACGAGAAACTCCTCGACAAACACGCGTAATCCAAGTGCTTGCAACCAGCTGCTCGTACAATCGCGTGTGAGGAGCACAATTCCACAAGCCCAGGGAGCACTCGTTTCAGTGGCGGCAGTAGTGGTCAATGTCGACGTACGCACTGCACTGCATCATGCTGTCTCGTGCATCGGTGTCAAAGTACTTGCCCATCACAGCCACAAGCTGTGGAGGCCGATCCCATGTGAGCTTGACCTGTGGGACACGAGACGACAAGCGAGAGGATGGTTGAGATTGGCTGAGCGATGCGATGCGAGAGTGCCGTCGGGCAGCCGCACGAACCCGATGATAGCTCGTCGGTGGGTCGCATGTCGCTACCAGCTGCCCATCGGGCCGTGTGAGAGAGCGCGATGGTTTCTCGATGCTGCACGCCTCTGCTTGGTCGTTGAGATCGATCACGCGAGGAGAGGCCGAGACATCATCCATGGCACCACGAGCGAGCCGATGCTGCGTGCCGCGCGATGTGAGTGAGCGAGTGAGTGCCTTCTGCTGTTCTTGGACTCCAATCGTCGTCGCTCGCGAGAGACCTGCCGATCTGCACCTATCCATCCATCCATCCAAGTGCCACCAGTGAGTCATATGCTTCCTAGTGACAACCAGCGGACTAGTGGCCCATCCAGGTGTGACGAGCAGCGTCCTGGCAGCAGGTAACCCCCACAAAAATCTAGATATTTCCTGTGGATGGAAGGGCTGCGCTCTTGAGGCCGCTTGTGCTGTCTTGTCCTCCCCGCCTCCCTCTATGCAACGCGAAGGATCTTTCGACATCGCCGCCACCCCGACGAGCTCCTCGAGAGCGAAGGTGATCGAGCAGGTGCTGGTCGCCTTGCAGCGTACGAGTACGTGATGCGCGTTTCGTCGTTCTCGTGACTCGCTTCTGAACCTGCTCGCTGGCTCGCGCTCTCTCGCTCGTAGAGGCGCAGCAGGAAGGCCTCATCGCTGGCTCGTTGCTCATGCTCGATGCGTGTGCGACTCACGAGCTGGCCTTGCGTGCCACCGTTGCATCGCTCGACGACATTGCCGATCGAGTTTGCAGCGACAGCAGCGAGCGAACGTCGTGAGGAACGTCGCTGTTGTCGCTGTTGTTCTCTTCGCGGTTGTGAATGAGATAACGTGTGCTCAGATATACATTGGCTGGTTGCGTGGATGGTTGGATTGGATTGGATTGGATTGGGTGGGTGGTGTCACGCTCAGCCCTCGAACACGATCTCGAAGCCACCGACTGGCGGCCCTGCTGCCGGCTTCTTGGCGGCCTTCTTCTTCTTGGGCTTCTTCTTGGCTGCCGCCGCGCTTGGGGGCGTAGCGTCAGCTGAAGACGACGACGATGACGACGAGCCGGGTGGTGGCGTTGCGGGATTGGCCTCGATCGAGCCGGGCTTGGGTGCCGCAGCAGCCTCGCGAGCCAGGCGCGCCTTCACGGTCTCGTACATCTTTTGCTCCTCGGGTGGAACGTAGCCAGCACGCACACGGATCGGCTTGCGAACCGTGCCATCGGGACGCCGTGATCCGGGTATCACGACGTGCTCGTTCGATGGAGTGGCCATGTTGTGTCTATATGTGTGTGCGTATGCGGCGCGCAGGCAACGAACGACACCTGCTCGTGATACTCGATCGAACATCAATCGCATCGTTGCTGCTCGCGTCGCGCACCTCTCTCGATCTCGACGAGACAATGGCCCATCAGCCCTCTGGAACCACTACCGACGCCAACGTCGTAGTGTATCAATTCGGCGCTGCGTGGGGCCTGCCATCGCTCGAGCCTGCGAGCCTCGCGGCGCAGACCTACGCGCGCTTCTCGAGCAAGGCCGACCGCGTGCGCTTCGTCGACTGCAACAATCCACGCATCTCTGCCGCCGGTACGTGACGCCGCGAGCGCGAGAGCATCTCGCCCGGCTGTGCGTGAGCCTCTGGCACCTCTCGAGATTCGTGCGCGCTTATCGTCGCGACGTGGTGGCACAGGCGAGCTGCCGGTCGTGTACCTGCCGTCGGTCGATCGATTCGTGCAGCCTTCCGATACTCTCGCGGCTCTCAAGTGCTTGGTAGGGCGCTCGCTGCAGCGCCTCGCTCGCTTCGATGACCATTACTCACGATTCGATCGCTGATGCCATCTCCCTCTCGTTCTTCAGTGCGATGATGTCGACCAAGACACGACGATGGCGCAGCAGAACGACCTCTTTGCATTGTCGTATCTGATCGAAACCAAGCTGCATCTCTGCATGGTATCTCTCTCGCTCGCTAGTTGACTCATATATCTCTTGCAATCACTGATCCATTCGTGCGAATATGTATTTGTTATCGTCCTTATCGACCTCGTATCGACCTCGATCGCGCTTGCTATCTCGATCATTACGATTTCCTGGAACCTCCACACACACTCTCGCTCTCTCAGCTGCAAAACTGGTGGGCCGACGATGAGAACTTTGACAAGGTGACTCGCGTCGAGTACGGCAACATTATGCCGTTCCCACTCAACTACACGATGCCTCACCGAATGCGCAAGAGCGTGCTCGATAAGCTCGAGGCCGCCAAGCTGCTAAAGCGCAAGCAGGTACCTGATGCGTGCGAGCAAGTTGGCTCGCTTGCTTTTGAGCTGCATCCATCTCACCACACACGAGCTGATGCGATGCGATGCGATGTCATGATCGATTCCAGGCCGTCAACACGGCTCGTAAATGCTACCAAGTGCTTGCGGCACGCCTCGGAGAGAACCAGTACTTCTTCAACGACAAGCCGTCGGCGCTCGATGCCATCGTGTTCGCACACCTGGCACTGCAGCTCTACGCCCCGATGCCGCACGCTTACCTCTCGGAGGAGCTCCAAAAGTTTGGCTCTTTGGTGCGGTACTGCGAGTCGATTCTGCAATCGGCGTTCGGCATCGTACCGCCGATTCTCAAGCCAACCGAGACCACTGCAGTACGTGTGCATTCTTCTTGTGTTCGCTCGCTCGCTCGCTCTCGGTTCTCTCCTGTGTCACCGCGGCTCACCGAATGCGAGCGCCACAGGAGTCTGATCAGCAGGACGAAGAGTCGCTGCGTTCTCGCGCGCTGCAGACGGCCGGCTTTGCAGCCGCCGTCGTGGGCTTGTTCGTCGTTACGTACCGCCCCGACAAGGTCGTAGAGCTCATCCACGCCTTCCGAGGCGCAAGCTAGCGCCCTGGGGCATGATTGAAAATCACGCCGCCTCGAACACAATACGCGATTCGTGACAGTAAAGCCGAGCCATTTGTACAGACGAAGAATCAGTTGTGTTTTTGTGTCGTTACAACCGCTGGCTACTGCCTGACGGATCGGATGCAGATGGCCACCAGACGCCCCACACGATCCAATCGACGAACCACGCCCGCCCAGCTTCAAACGATTGATCTGCTCGCAATACCTGCAATACCCGCAGTGCCTGCTGGCAGATACATTGGTCCGTCGGGCACTCGCGGGTTTTACG
>ERZ778026.4776-NODE-4776-length-10248-cov-97.259001_pt1 | contig 10248 bp, 10 predicted proteins | sample MGYA00375756_ERZ778026 | MGnify/ENA primary metagenome ERZ778026 (study PRJEB29350, sample SAMN05389820) | bioreactor metagenome | isolation source: Ammonium sulfate bioreactor | place: South Africa: University of Cape Town | collected 2014-02-18 ... | reverse complement strand
ACATTGTCTTTTTCGCTTTTGTTTTCAATCTTGGTGCGTGTCGACCAAGTCGATTGAAGCCGCAAGGATATCAGTTTTTCTTCTTCTCTGACAGCATATTTGTCGACGATGCCGATCAGACGAAGAAGAAGAATGCAGGTGCGTCTGGGAGTTTGAGACATGTTACACATATATCGAACCCATTCATCATTATCAATTGTAGACCGATTACGCATGTCTTTTCCTCTGTTCTCTCTTGAGTTTCTAATGTACAATTGAACCTAAATTCATTTTTGTGTCTATCCTTCTTTTTCTCCTCCTCCTCCTCCTTCTCGTCTTTCGACAAGCACTATTGCAATTGCACTAATAGTACCTCTTACAAAAGTAAGAGAGAGCAGAGAAAAGACGCAAGCTGTTGTGCTACTGTAACATTGTCTCTTGTCATTGTTTAGTTTTCAGACACACACGCACATACACATTTTATGTCTATATCAGTTAAGTGACTCGTAATCCCATTCGCGCGGTTGTCCAAGACAAATTACACTAGTAGGATCACGTTTATAATGCCATACGTACATTTATATACACACACACATACACAATTTATACTTTTTAAAAAGTTTACTGACCGGCTACGTTCTTTGTGCAACAAGCAGTGCCTAATTGACAGTAGGTGGTAGAAACAGACACAATATAACCGCCTTTTCTTTGCTCGCCTCTTCTCTCCTCTCTTTCCAACAGCGTCATTTTGAATTCATCTTTTCATTGTTGAATGGAGCGGCTCCCGTTCAACAATTGAAATCTGACAAACACACACACATACAATGGCCAATAGATAATTACTATCTGTCTATGTCGTCGGTCTGTAAGTGACATTGAGATTACGTGAAAAATGGCCATTAAAATCTAGTTGAGACATCAATTTCCTTATCTGTTTTAGACCGGATACAAGAAATGAAGAGTAATTGACCATTGTCGAGAATACACCTCGTGGTAGTAAGTATGACCCGTATCTAACCTTATCATAACAACGAGGAAAATTCTTTTCGCACGATCAATTCAATATGGACCAGTGAATTAGCAATCATCTTTTCTCCAAACTTAATGTCGGCTAATATAATTGAAAAACATCAATTATGAAAGAAAAATAAACTTCAATGCCGACGGTCATTCTATACTAATTCAGCGAAGCAGATCAAAAACGAGGAAGAAAGAAGAAGAAGAAGAAATAAAAAAGTCAAACGTCTTCGTCCGTATTTTACTTTTCTGTATCCATATTGAATCAGCTGAATATGTTCACTCGTTTATCCCATTGACAGACATATGGTTAGTAGCTCGACACCCTGCTGTGAATAAGACACGTATCTTCGAGCAGTGCTCATCGTCTGTCGTGTATACGTACATCTTGAGTAAAGCTAATTTATTATCCTGACAAAACTTCTGTACAGGTGTCGTTTGTGCTTATCAGATCATCAACATTCTGCCAGAATAAATGAACTTTTCTTCTTGTGATTATTTGTTCCGAAAGCAAAAGAAAAATTTCTTCTCATGCTTCTCTCTTTCTCTTTCTTTTCCTTCTCAAATCTATGCGTATACTAATTGCTATTGTTCACATGAATTCAATGTTCAGTCGAGAGAGAAACAGAATGATGATGATGGTGGTGTATACGAACTATTTTTCTTGCTTTAATGATCAATACGCGTGCATTGTGTCAGATAGCATCATCAGATTAGCGCACAGATCAAGGTGAGATCTTCGACTGATCTTAGTAAGTGCACAGTTGTCGGCTAAGATTAAGTGTGAAGAGAGAAAGAGTGATGTTCGCTCAACAGACAGACACAAAAAAAGAAAGAAGCGAGCGAGAGAAGGTCTGTCTTATCATTAATTTGAACCAAATGGTTGAAGGTACTAATCAATCCTCCGTACAAGTAAGTAATCTTACTAGTAAGTTCAAAGATTTTTGAAAAAGAAAACGAAATAATCATGTTGAACTTCTCATCAATGCAAATGTAGATTTATTTATATTTCTAGATGATTGTCGTACGTTTGTTCTTGTTGATATCTCTTGTTCATAGTGAATTTCTTTTCTTCGAACGTGATTCCTATGAATTCTATATATCCGAATCCGCACCTACTATGACTAAAATCGGTACAATTAGAAGCACATCATCATCATCATTAAAAATTCAATACAGACTTCACGGTGATACAAACAAAAATTTCTATCTCGATTCATCAACAGCCGAGTTATTTCTTTCGAAATCTCTCGATTACGAAAGCATAGCACTTTATAAACTAACAATCGAAGCATTCTCTTCATCATCATCAGTTGCTCCAAGTTTCAGCGAGATTCTCGTCAATGTTGTTAATACAAATGACAATCCGCCTGATCTCAATCTTGTTTTTTATCCGTCGATTTTATTCGAAACAAATCTAATCAAATATGATTCTTATGCGTATTCAACATCGATTGCAACGATTAATATCAAAGATCTCGATGAATCAACTGAAAATCTAACACTTTCAATCAACGATACTGAACATTTTCAAATTCAATTTCTTCGTCAACGAAAAACTGGCCGAATCACCGAATCAATTTATATTCTCTCGACGAAAAACAATCGTCAATTAATCGAACAGGAAAACTATTATTTATCACTGCATGCTTGTGATAATGATCGACCATTATTATGGACAAATCAATCGTATCAATTTCGAATGAAACCAAACGAAAATCTCTGTCAATTCGTCAATCTTTCGACGATCGATATCAAAGAAAATCTACCCAATCGAACATTAATATCGAATCAATTGACAAATCAATATTGTCTCAATATGAATTATTCAATTGATGACACGAAGAACTTTTATATCGATTCACGAACTGGTTTTCTTTATACATCAACGCATTTCAATCGAATCGAACAGAGTATTTACAAACTAAACATTCAAGCTATTGATCAATATAACAAAAAATATCAACGACAACTAACAATTCGTTTACTTGACGATTTCGATCGAATTCCGTTTTTAACGAAGAAAAAATTACGAATCGATCAGAAAGATTTCTCATCAATCGATCTATTCAATTCGACCTTCTGTCGTTTTCAAGGAAGAATTTATAATTCATTTCGTTTATTAACGAATTGTACACTCGTGAAGATCTCATTAGCAGTTCAGGGCAATTATTTATTTTCAATAGAATTAAATGAGAAAAATAATTATGAAGATACTTTTTTACTTGAATTAACATCGAATTATAATGAAGTTCTTTGGTTAACAATCGTTCAATCCGAATGGATTTTTATTGTACCGATTCTATTAGGCATTTTTTTCATTATTATGATTATTATTTGTTCAATGATGATCATTCGAAAACGAAAATATAACAAAATTTTTCAACCCAAACCCAATTCATCATCATCATTAAATAATAGTCAAGAATCTCTTCATTACAGTAAGTCGAGTCAACTAATCTCTTGTCAACTTTTCTGATTACATCATAATACGATTTTCTTTTCTACGTAGAATATGATGCTGTATCAAATCTGTCAAAATTAAAAGTACATGATGAACATGAACTATCGTCATCATCGCCTGGCAATACAGCTATTTATTTAGTTCATAAATCGTTATCATCAAGTCCAACACGTGATGACGAAGGATATTCGGGTAGTTCGGATGTATCTGAAAATCATTTACCTGTCGAAACAACCATTCTCTCAGCTAATCAACTACTCGAACAGTATCGTATACATGATTTTCATCCTCATCAATCGATCTCACCATTATCATCCTACGATATATCCACTCGAAATAATCCAAAGTGTATGTCTCCTGATGTTTCACTCGTATGACTTCTGTGCGCATGTGTTTGTTTTGATACTTATATATATATTAAGAAATGTGTTGATTTTTTTTGAAAAGAAAAGAAATAGAAGTATTAATATTAAATGTAATGTAATTAAATGAATGACATGTGAAAAGGATAAGCACGCAAAGAAGGAATGATGCAATCGTGTTCATTCCGTTTTTTAAAGATCAAAGTAATTATTAAGATGGATTGTCAAAGAAAGTAACAAATATTAGATAATCAATTGTGTTAATTATTTGAATTGGTTTGATCAAAAAGTAAATATAGAAACCTTGACATATGCTTAATAATATATGAAAAAGTATTTTAACTAAAAGAAAATAATTGACCTTCGCGTCTGTTGACTTTCCCTTGTCGGTCAATCGAACAAATAGAAGTCGAGAGTGAACATTCATTTGTCTCGGCTAGAAAAATCTTTTATTTTCAATAGCAAAAACAACGTAAATAAATGAAAAAAAAAGATTACTATTTCTTAGAACCATAGATTAACAATTCCATCATTATTTCTAAGAAAGAAATGTTTTTTTAAACTAGTTAATGTATTTATAAGTGAATCACTGATGTTTTTCTGTTTGACATCTACTGGATAATAGATTGTTAGACTGAATAATGAATCCATTTTGATTAATAAATTAAATAACCATTCATCTGGTAAAGTTTGCCATGTTTTCGAGTCAAAATGTAGAGTTAATGTATCAATCCAAGGAAAAAAATAGATCACAAGAATTGATTGTTGTTCGGTCATATTAAAAATGGTTAATTGTCGTACACGTTTACTATTATCGGCAAAATTTGTTTGATCAATATTTGCTATTTCGTCTAAGGTTTGATAGTATTGATGTGTTCCTTTTTGATTATTACGAATGTATTTACATGCAGAAGTTTTCAGTGAAGAATGAAGCTTTTCTTGAGTCCAATTATTTGTTTCGAAATAAAATTTTATTTCATTTGAAAGCCATTGATTTTCCATTGATGAAATCGTTTTAAGTTTTGAAAAGATTTTAAAAATTAAGAATACTGATGGATATTCGTATCTATTGATATTCATTTGAGAAGATATGATTAAATGATGAACATTAATGAAATCATGACAGGAAGCCTTTGTTAGAGTAAAATTCGAGAAACTACCAGTAAGTTCAAATGTATCGAAATGAAACGGTAATGTGTAAATATGACGTTCGTGTGCATTTGTAACATCGGTCGAAACTTTAACGGATCGATTTGTCCAGAAATGAGATGTAAATGAAAAGAGATAGAGTTCATTGGAGATTGAATTATTGTTCGGAGTTTGTTTGTGAACGAAATAGAAATGTAATTCAGTTAATTGATAGAAGTTTCGAAAGATTTTTTCTAATGCTAATCCACCAATTTCAACTTTTGATTGTGCTTTATCAACAAATCTCGCTTGTAATGATAGTTTTTTCAAATTAATATGTGGTGTTAAAATTTGCTGAAAGATATCCAGTGTAATTGCTTCTTTGATAGTCAACGTAAGCATTGTTAAATTATTGAGTGCTTGAATTTTCGAGATATTATTCGTGTCCAAAACGGTCTTTTCAATAGTACATTTTAAAATTTGTAATTGTGGAAGATAATTGAAGAGAATGATCAGATCATTGATAGTAGATAATGTGATTGTTAGTTCACGTAGATTTTTATTTGGTAATCGTCCAATTAATCGAGTCATATCGAAATTTACACTAGTAATAAAACAATCGGTTAATGATTGATCTGTTGGAATGAAAATATGATCAAGTAGTAATGTTTCAATTAATTTATTATTTTCAGTAGTTGATAATGATAAACGCCAAAGATGTTTAAGTAATGGATGGATAGTTGAAAGGTATTTTGATAATTCATCGGATCTGATTGAATCAAATGTTAGTGCTTCTAACTGATTGAGTTGAGACCAATCGAAATTCGAAAGTATTTCACTGATTTGACCGAAAGTTGCCTCATTACTTAAACGAAGTACGCGTAACTTATCGGGCGAATAAGGTAGCAATGATTGTAACAAACATTGAAACGAAGATTTGCTAATTAAACGACAATCAAGTGTATGTTTGTATGGTTCAATAAGAACATCTAACTGCGAATTAAGATCTATAAATGAGTAGAGAAGATCGATTGGACGTAAATAAGAGAAAATTTGAAGAATAATTTCTGAACAAAGATATTCAAATGTTGTTCTAAGATAAAAAAAATTAAGTTTTTACATTTTATTCATTAGAACGTTTAAATCTTTACTTATTTTGTACATCGGAAGAATCTACAGAGCTTTGAAAATGTTTACTTTCTGGAATATCTTCAGCTATTTCATCTGTATCAGTCATCATTTGACCATATGTACGTTTCATTATTTTGCTGATTGTTGCAAGAAACGACATTATTATTTATTTCAGTCTAAAAACAAAATTCTTGCCAGCCAATACAAAAGAAAGACATCTAGCATATCTGTTGACCCGTTTGCATCTTTATTGAGGGTAAAAGAATCTAAACCAATAGAAATATTGGTTTTAAGATTGCAAATATGATTCAATAACCTATCAAATTCTTTCATACGAATATGTTTTTAACAAATAAATTGAAGAGAAAATATTTTCATTAGATTTCTGCTTGCTATATTTATGGGATATTCCATTTCAACTCAAATTATGCTCTATGAAAAACAATTAGAGCAAACATAGAAAAAAGGAAAACATGCACAGAAAAGAAAGAATTTTGACACAACAACCATTGTAAAACAAAAACGAAAAACAAGCTTTTTGTTCACTTATTTTCGATTATTAGAAAAGACAAGGTAATAATCAGTGAATGTTCTATATTAATCTGCATAGAAGACCAAAAAAGAAAATGAAAAAAGATATACACATACACACGAATAAGGAACAATCAAAGAAAAAAAACCATTTCATTGTTAATAAATAGAATATGACAGAGGAAATCTTTGTAAAAAAAAATGAATCGGTAAACATTTATAATGATGATTCATCACTCTATCAGTTGCACAAAAAAAAACACGAAGAAGAAGAAGAAGAAATACAACATCTATATGAGCCATAGGGAAGGAGTATTTATGTTTTCCGATGGAAAATACTTGAAATGAACACACTGCAACTGAATATTTAATGTGTACCGGCACTCATTCATTTACAAAACACACAATTCAACAAAGAAAAACAGAAGACGAAGAAGAAGAATTTTCTTTATTTTATTGCATAGCCGCTCGATAAGAGAGAAGGAGGGTTTTGTTTTTAAACATTGTGTGTTCGTTGATCATTAACAAGAAATACAATCAAAAATAGATATTTCTATGAATATATGACAGCGAATCGCGCGGGTACACACAATAAACATACATGTACATAAAAAGCGAAGAAAAAAAAATCGAGATACGAAAATGAGATTTATTCGATGTCATGAGAAATCAAAATACATGGTGAACAAGTCGTTTACGATTGAGGAATATCATCAGTCGACACAATGTCAGCTCCATTCGATTGGTTGTTATCTCCGTTAGTAGATTTCGTTTTCGATTTCCGAGAGAACAACGATGGATGTCGTTTTAATTTCGAATGATCATTCTAAGTAAAACAAAATTTAAATATTAAATCAAATGATTAACCAAAGAAAAACAAAAGGTAACAGGTTTAGACTACTACAGAGAGAGAGAGAGAGAGACAACATCAATTTCAATTACCATTCTACGAAGACTGTCTATCCAACTGTAAGAAAATCCGAGATGAATTCTTATTTATAAATCTCATTTCTCAGACACTTACTTCGTCTATTTTTCGTTCGGTACCATTCACAATTAGTAATCGAAATTCTCGTTCAAGAATCTGACGTGTCTAAAACGAAATCATCAATTCATCTTTCAATTTTCTTTCGTTCAATTACCGTTGTTTGTTGATTCGGTATTTGCAGAGCTAATGCTAACGTATTGTGATCAAACGTTTCGTCGAGTGCAATCAAACCACCGTGAACACCCGTTTCAGTTAGATTATTTGCATATTCTTTCAAACCATTGATACTTGACAACCATTGAACGATACGTTCGTTTGTCCATATAAGAACGTCGATGTTTTCATTCAATGATTGTTCACGTCTTTGATCGAGTTCTTTTTTATCATAATTAAGACGTTTTAAAACCATAATTCCATACTGAAGACTTGTTCTATTGAGATCAAAATTTATCTATTTGTTTTGTTTTATTCGAAAGGAATTTACCGATGAAAACTATCGACCATTTTCAAATGTTTATTCAAATCTTTTTTGCTCAAATGTTCGAGCATTCGTGCATCGACTAAACATTCCATAAAATAGGATCGATATTGCGGTAGACCAAGACTCGGTAACCATTCGTTGCCAATCCATTCGTGATCCATTTCACCGAATGCCAAAGACTAAACAGCCGAAGATCAATTTTAAAATCATTTGTTTCTTTTTCTCTTCCAAATTCCTACTGTCACAGATGTTCGTGGTCCATCCGGCGAAGTTAAATTCAAAATTTCTTGTATTGCTAATCGAAGTTTTAGCCGATGTAACGGATTACTAATTCCGATTTGTCGTTGAATTTCTTCTTCATTCAATTCCGACATAATTGCACCTGATTTGACATTAGCACGACATGCAGCCACATACCACGCTGGCATTTTAACCCATAACTAAATGTTTATATTACAAGGATTTGTCCCTGATAATCAACAAAGAAAAACATACTTCAAGCCAAGCAACAACAGTCGCGCCATCCCATGTCGGGAATGGACGATTATTTTGAATGGCATCTTCGAGTAATTCTTGTCTAAAACGTTCGAAAATAAACAAAATTATTCGAAATGATAAATAAATTGTTACTTTTTCTTCATTCGTCTATCGAATTCAGTCTTTCCGAGACTAAGTAATGTGCCGCCTGTCGTTGATTCATTCATGTCATTATGCAATGTACTATCTGCTGGAACCGATGAAGCTAAAATTAATTTCATGAAAACTCGAAATTTCATTTGTTTTTGTTTGTCTTCGTACCTCGAGTTGTGTACGGTGATGAATAAGTTTGTTGATAAGACGAACTCGGTTGATGAATACTTTCATGCATAGGTTTCGTCTCAATGCCGCCGCCAGGTTTACGTGTAAACAATCGACCCAAGGAATTTCGAATGCCTTTCTTCTTCTGTTGCTGTTGATTTCGTGCATAGATACTATTTTCATCGCCTGACGTGGAATTTTGAGAACTAATTGGACTGGGAGAATCTTGATGAGTGAATGACGTCGCTTGAATAACGGACGGATTTGGACTAGAAAATAGATTATTTATCGAAACGTGAAATTATGTTGTCAAATTTACTAATAATGCCTCGTTGTTGAATCATCGAAATGAGTGAGATTATTGTTTTTGGCTGGATTTGTACTCATACGATATTGATTCTGCATACTTGACGATGAATGATAGATATGCTGAGGAGTAGCCGTACGAATATTCGATGTCAATCGAGGTGGAGTTACTGGTGGACTAGATTCACATTTGAGAAAACGTGTTGGTGTACCGTAATCATTACGGAATTGTCGAGGAGATTGATGATGTAATGTATGATCGTAATCGCCTGATGAATCAGACATCATATTATATCCATACATATGTGCAGTTGTCATACCCGGTGGAGCCTGAAATAGCGATCTCAAAAACTGATTATTTTCAATTATTATTTTGAATAAATACCGTATTAAATTTAGATCGTTTGTCCATGGGTGGTAATCGTGCTGCTGAAAAGTTCGTACTCGTTATCGGCGGTGAATTTCTCATGTATGCTGGTGATAAATGCGATTGATATGGTCCAATTGACCCATTAGTTGAACGATGCATTTGATGATGATTTAATTCGTCTTCGTCGTCATCATCATCTAACCCATCGGTTAAATGATAAACTGAACTGCCAACACGTGATTCGAGTTCCTCGGCACGTAGTTCAGCATCGACTTTTTCGGCTTGGATAAGACGAATTTCATTATTGATTGCGTCGAGTTGTTCTTGGAGGACAAGTGCTAATGCTTGAGCATCATTATGCATTGGTTGCGCGGATATTGTTCCATTGTTAATTGTCACCGGATGATGATGTTGATAGAGAGAATCTTCATCGTCAGTTGTCAATTCAACGTCAGATGATTCGAATGCTAAACGAACATCGTTGATAACTTGTGCTTGATCAATTGTATCCCATTCGGTTTCGGATGTTTTGAATAGACGATGATCAGGTACTGTAGTTGTTGGTTTGGTAAGACGTGATTGTGGTGATCGACGAGAAAGAGAATCAACCGTATTCGGGACGAATTCTTGTGGAATTGAATTTTGAATAGGAATCGGTATGGATTCGGTTGCTTTCTGTTGTTGTTGTTGTTG
>ERZ778026.4775-NODE-4775-length-10249-cov-9.169021_pt1 | contig 10249 bp, 19 predicted proteins | sample MGYA00375756_ERZ778026 | MGnify/ENA primary metagenome ERZ778026 (study PRJEB29350, sample SAMN05389820) | bioreactor metagenome | isolation source: Ammonium sulfate bioreactor | place: South Africa: University of Cape Town | collected 2014-02-18 ... | reverse complement strand
CTAGCTGCCAAGGCTCTCAAGCTCGCCGAGAAGTACGCTCCCGAGGACGCCGTGGCCAAGAAGCAGCGCTTGCTTGCCGCCGCTGCCGCCAAGGCCGCCGGTACCAAGACCGAGGCGCCCAAGAAGCGCAACGTCGTCAAGTACGGTATCAACCACATTACCGACTTGGTCGAGCAGAAGAAGGCTTCGCTCGTCTTGATTGCGCACGACGTCGACCCGATCGAGGTCGTCGTCTGGCTGCCTTCGCTGTGCCGCAAGCACGGCGTGCCGTACGCCATCGTCAAGGGCAAGAGCCGACTTGGCCGAGTTGTACACAAGAAGACCGCCACGGCCATCGCCTTCACGCAGGTCAACAACGAGGACAAGAACGAGCTCTCGCAGCTGGTGCAGGTCATCCAGGAGAACTTCAACGACCGTCTGCACGATCGATTGAGGCACTGGGGAGGCCAGAAGCTCGGCATCAAGTCGCAGACGCGCATCAACCGTCAACAGAAGGCGATCGCCGCCGAGGCCGAGGCTCGCGCCCTGGCTACCGCGTAAAGCTCTCTATGCGTTGCCGATCTCTAGTAAAAATTTTACCCTCTTCATATCAACGCTGTGAACGCACGCTGCAACTTGCTGCTGTGCTGCTGCTGCTGCTGCTGCGACTGGAGGAAGGAGGAAGAGGCGTCTGCTCTATCGGGTTGCGGTATGTTTTGTGGTCAAGTGGTGCGAACCCTACATCAACCCCAACCCAACTCAATCTGTAAACAGTTATGCAAAGCGAGTTCGCGTATCACGCAGAGCGAGCGACGAGCGAGCGAGGCGTTGCTTGTTCTTCTTCAGACGGAAAGTTTGCTGCTATTATTATAAGTTTCGACATCGATCATCAACTTAGTTCATTCGTTGGATCAAGCTGTTGATCTTGTTCTCGTGGTTACCAGCATCACCACCCTCCTGGAAGTGGAGAGCCTTGCGCGTGAAGCCACCACGCGGGCTGTTCAGCTTGAACGGCCACAAGAACTTGTTGACTTGGCGGAAGCGCGCGCCAACCGTGTAGATCTCGTGGATGACGTCCTCGATACAGATGATCGAACCGCCGAGGCCACGCTCGATCACCGAGTTATCCGTGATCGGGACGCGCTGGCCGTGGATCTTGGCGAAGCCACGCTTGTAGATCAGCTCGCGGACCGACTTGAGCGACGGGTAGCTGTTGGTTGGTCACCACCACAACCACAACGACGCAGGTAAGCACGACAGCCTCGCCACCGCCACACGCACACAGACACGCGCGCGACATACCCGTAGGCGACGTAGGGCTCGACAAGGCGGAGCATCTGGGTCGTGGCGCGGTTGAGGCGGATGAAGACACCGCTGTTGATCTGACGCAGACGCAGCAGCTGGAGAATCTTGCGGGTCTTGGGGGCGACGCCGTTGAGACTGGAGCGCAAAAATAAAGCAGAGATCAGCACGAGCTCCTTGTCTACTAGCAGCTTTTCACGTCGCTACTACTATCGTCCCACTGCTGCTGGTGTGGTGGTGGTGGACAACCACAACATACCCGCGGATGCGGATGACGAACGCCAGCTTGGGCTCAGGCTCCAGGTAGAAGTTGTTGCCGTCCTTGGCCTGGCGGCGAGCATTGACCAAGGCGCGCTCGCCCTTGCGGTACTCGCGCACATACGACTCAGCCTTCTTGAAGATCAGGCGGCGCTTGGCCACAGCAGCCTAGAAACCACACAAGCGCGCAAACACGCAGCTATGGTGAGATGACTGGTGGTGCTTCTCAGGGAGTTGCGCGTCGCACTCTTCACCTCGGCGCTACTACCACCACTACAACTGATACTACACAACTAGAGAGAGCCAGTCGCCACTATTGCAGGAGCGCGATCGCCTCCCTTCCATCCGCGCTCTCGTTGTTGTGAGTTAGTTAGTACCTTGCGGAGCTTCTTCGCCTGCTTGACGCGAGCAGCACGCTGCTTCTCAAGCGCCTTCCTCTTCTTGAGGACGTTCTCGGGAACGGGGGCGACCGTCCTGTGGATGGGGAGGGAGGAGAGATCACCACCAACACGCAGCGGCGTCGTAAGTCCACTGCACCGCCTCTTCTACCACAGCGAAGGCACCTCCATCGACCGCGACACCGACTCTCGTCATCGCAAAACCACCGATCCAAGCACGATATCCATCAAACACGCCACGATACTCACGATGCCACAGCGCGCAGCGGCGGATGGCTCGCGTACTTGGCAGCAGTAGTATCGGCCATGATGCGGGCGATGCGGGGAAAGAGGACGAGCGAGATCGAGGCGGCCGAATTTGAGGAGCTCGACGTAGCGCACCAACGAGCTTATGCCGGGGCACTACGGTCTTGCGGCCCTCGACTTTGTTTTTTCTCTGCTCCTCGCTCCTCGCCACTGTTCTTACCGCGCACCGCTCCACTGCTGCTGCGGCCTCTCAGTGAGTGCTGCTCTCTGGAGCGTTCTTTCTTTCTTTGATGTATTGAATCATTGAATCGAACGCTAAAAGATGACGGGCACCGGTAGCCGCAGTAGCACTCGCTCGTAGGACTCGAAGAAGGCTTGGCTCTCGGGCGCCGCTCCGCGCCGACGGAACCACTGCTCCAGCACCAGCAGATTCGCCTTGCTCCACGCAATGTCACGCAGCAGTTGCGGCTCGAACTGCGCTTGCTTGCCGAGCAGCATCGCTTGCGACAGCTTCCGGAGGTACTGCGCCACGGTCCACGGCAAGCGCCACACGACCGCCGCCACGGCCGAGAGCGGCACGCGCGCCGTTCGCCCGAGCGCCGTGTCGAGCACCACCTTCTGCTCCATGATCGCATTGTCTCCCTCAGCAAAGCACGTGGCGAGGAACACGTCGGTCTCGATGCCGAGTCGGCTTCGTGCAAACAGTGCCTCGGAGCCCATGACCTTGCGCAGCGCCGCGACGGTATCGCACGCGAAGCCTGTGCCGACGAACTTGCACACCGACGCCAGTTCCACTGCCGCGTTGCTGAAGGCACCGGCCTTGATACACACGGCGGCCGCCGTGCGCGATACAGCAATGAACTCCTGTGTCACTCGGTCAATCACTCAAGCACCGTGCCAATGCAACCATGCGCGCACGCGAGCCAATTCATACCAACAACACAGCCAAACATCGCGCTCGATCGACAAAGAATCCCGACAGCACCTGGCTCATGGTTTGCTCGCCTCGGAACAAACGGCGTCGCTCGCAGTAGGCCCAGTTGTGGCGTAGAAGCTCGAGAGCGTGCGCGAGTGCAAACTCCGACAGACACAGTCGGCCGGTCAGCAGGCGCGTCAGCACGAGATCGAGGATGCGCCGGCAGCCGCGTGGCAGCGACGCTTGATACTTGCCATCGCGATCGAGGCTCGCGAATCGCGACAAGAGCGCCGAACGAGGCGCCTCGAAGCCCTGAAAGTCGATGATGGCGTTGTCGAGGCCCAGCATCGAGTTCTTCTCGGGCACGAGCGAGATCGAGACGCCGCGCTGCAGGCCGTGCCCGCTCTGGCGCAGCCGAACCCAAAACAAATGCGGCCCGAGGTCGGTGCCATCGACTCGCAGTCGAGCGAGAACCACCGCTCGCTCAGCGACCGAGCCCTGTGAGATCCAGTTCTTGCGCGCTTCGATCGACGCGCTCGTAATGACGAAGAGGTCGCGCTCGCGGTCGTACTCGGCCACCGTGTCGACTCGAACGCCCGTCATGACGCCGGCACCCAGCTCGGTGAACGCGAAGCAACCCAACTCACCCGACGCCTGTGTCTCGTACAGCTCGGCTCGTTGTTCATCGGTGCCGAGCGCCACCACGCTGCCGGCGTACAGGTTGTACTGCACCGTGAAGCGCGTCATCAAGGCCGCGTGGTCGGTCGACACGTAGCCGCTCACCTTGAGTATCTGCTCAGGGTCGCTCTCGTGCGCGCGGTACTCGAGCAGCCCCGATCGAACCAGCGCGCGCACTTGTTCGGCACACTCGTCAATGTCATTCGTGCTCGGGAACGACGACAACATCTGCGAGAATCGAGCGAGCGACTGCGGCTCGTTGGCGGCCTCGCAGCTCGGCGCCTCGTGCAGCAGCGCCCGCGTCGCCTTGTCCGTCAGCGGATACGAGCTGCGTGTACGTCGCGGACGAATCCACACCCACCCTAGCAGTACGAGCACTGCCGTCACCAAGAACGACGACAACCACATCCTCGGGTCTCGACCTCGATACCGAGCGTGAGCAAGCGAGCAGTGCGGCGGCAGCAAGCGAGTGACAAGGGAATGCCGCCATTCCCCGATCCTCAACTCGAACAGCGCCTCTCGTCATCATATCAAATATCTCGTCAATTGTCCTCATGAACAAGAATTCGAGAGTGTGGGGGTTAAAATCACGAAAGGTACACACACAGAGAGAGAGAGAGATGAGTTCGCGAGGGGTCCCTCAAGCAAGCGAGTTGTCGTGCTCGGTTGCTGACGTAAGCGAGTGACAGCACTCGTTCGTTTACCAGCGTATGAGTGAGTGTTAAATTGGCATGCGTCAAACGGTGAGCGAGCGGAGTCGATCGGGTCAGCATGCTGTCTGTCTTTCGATCATAAGATGAGGCGCTACCAGCAACCACTCAAACAGCTTGCTCTCTCTCTCTCTCTCTCTCTCTCTCTCTCTTGCCTGAGGGTGATCGGCGTCGTGGTGGTGCGGTGGTGCAGTGGTGCACCGAAACTTCCAACTACTCCTCGGGCATCGAGAGCTGCCGGAATAAAGCGGCGTTGCGTGCTTCGTCTGCCCTCTCTTCTCGTGCTGCTCGTCTCGTGATCGCACCTCGTGTTCATCGTTGTCGAAGATGAACGTTGCACCGGCAGCATCGGTGCTCTTCATGTTGGTGTTGGTGTGGTGTTGCTCTTCGGCACACGGCCAACAACTCCCAGCGTGTCGCCCGTACAACGTGTTGTACCGAAACTCCTTCAACAGCACCTCCTGCATGCCGCCACCACTCGACCTATCCGGTGTCCCGACGTTTTTCTCGTCTGATTGCTTCGGGTTCTCACAGATTTCAAACCTGTACTCGATGTGGGACACTGACTCGCACACGTTGCGCTTCCTGTCTTACGGCTTCGTCTCCGGCAACGTCTCCACCGGCGTCCCCGATGATTTCTCGGGCTGGGTCGAGATCTTTCGATCGATCTCGAACGGAGCGTGTTATCAAGAGGTGCGTGCAGGCGCGCTCGTGTGTTTGGTTGGTGTGATATCTCAGCCAAGGGCGAGCTGCGTAGTTGTGAGTTTGTGGCCAATAGTAATCAGTTCATTTCTGTATGGCGTGATCTGGTCGTGCAGTGGATCGCTCCTTCGTCAAAGAACTTTGCTGGTACTTCTGCACAGTCTCTTGCCAGCATCGAGCAAGCACGCCTGAACGCCAAGAAGGCCTTTGATGAAGCACGTCGAGTGCTGGGCCAGAAGTCTATCGAGTCTGGGTCTATTCGCTCTCTTCGCAGTGACGATTCGTGCTATGTTCGTCTCTCTCTCTCTCTCTCTCTCTCTCTCTCTCTCTCTCTCGCTCAATTGATAGGTGGGTTGCTGAGATCTTGACCATTTATTGCTTGATTCTGTTCATTGTGTTTGTCTCCGTCGCTATTGGTGTCGATGATGGCGATTCTTGCCGTGTGCGACCATAGTATCAAAAGATCTCGACCACCAACTCGTTCAGCCAGTTTGGCTGTGTGTCGTCGGTTACCCCGCCGTCCTCGAACCAGGTGATCAGCGCATGCCCAAGCGCTTCCTCAACTCTCAACGTTGCGGTGGCGTATCAGCCGAGCAACGACTCGATCTCGATCACTTGCCCGTTCCGGTACATGGACTGCTGGCCGAAGGTGGGCGTCAGGAACACGTTCCCGTCGAGCGTCTCGATGGCCGAGATCGCAAGCAAAGGATGCGTCGAGGTGTTCCGCCAACAGTTCGGAACGTCGGGCAGTTGCTATCAGGGGGTACGATTGAGAGGTCGGGTGAGTGATTGTGAGGACGATGATGATGACAGCGATTGATCGAGTGATTGCTGGTGGATTGGATTGGATGTATTTGTGGCTCTCAGTTCGTTTGTGTGCCTCATTGAGGAAGCAGCCACTCTCTGGGCGTGTTCGTTTGAGAGAGGGAATGCGGCGAAAATACAAACGTTGCTATCGAGGTGCAGCGCCAGAGAGGCGTTGCATTGCCTAGATACAAGCAGCGTCCCACTCGAACAGCGCCTCTCGTCATCATATCAAATATCTCGTCAATTGTCCTCATGAACAAGAGGTCGAGAGAGTGTGGGGGTTTATATCACGAAAGGTAGATAGAGTACGCGTGAGATTCAGAAGAGAATACCAGCATGGGCAAGAGGGTATGTGTCGGAGTACTTGGGCGGGTATGCCGTTTGGTTTCATACCGCGCCTAGCGTGCTGGATACATGCGGATAATCTTGACGTCGCCGGCATTGGCGTCCTTGATTGCACTGCACACATTCGCCACGATAGTGAGTGCGCCGCTAGAACACCGCAACAAGAAGCGTGTGTGTATCACGAGCTTGTGCCGTACCCGATAGCTTGCGGAGTGATAAATACATATTGCCTATCGGTAAAGGTACGCGCAAAACTCATGAGCATCTCCATGCCCTTGGTTCGTACGACTTGGTCCTGCAGATAGATATGCATGTATGGTTGGGCGACAACACCTGGTCAACAGACGCTGCGAGTCTCGCCACTCCTCCCCGCTGCTCGATCTCGTACCATAAATACATCAAACTCATCGAGGATATTGAACGGCATCTCCATGTTCACCCACATGGCCACCAGCAACGCCACCGTGGTGTACGATCGCTCACCTCCCGACAGCGTACGAGTGTTTTGGGTGATACGAGTTTGCTCTCCTTCCATTCCCGCTTGGATATGCACCTATATCAATCAATCAATCAATCAATCAATCAATCAATCAATCGGCGCAACCGCTGGTATCAACATCGTTGTGTCGTGCAACTGGCATGACCGAGAGACAGAGAACGTACTTCAATGTCAAGAGTCTCGTTGTCGTGATCGAACAGCAGCCGACCCGAATGGCCCTTGTTGGCCATGCACTTGTCAAAGAGCTGGCGCATCTTCTTCTCGACGATACGCAACAAGCGATTCCAGAGCTCGGCTCGCTCTCGACACATGGCTGTTCCCTTATCGATGAACGACGAGATGGACTCGATCTCCTCCTTCTGTGCAATGTACTTGCTATTGGTCTCGCTGAATTCGCGCAATACTTCGTCCGTCGATCGACGGCTACAGCGACAGTCATTTCAGTGGCGAGTGGATGAATCGGTGAGCGTGAGTAAGCGAGTAAGCGAGTGAACGTGTAAACGTGACGAAGGAAGGGAGGAAGGCGTACCCTTCGGTACGGATCTCGAGCTGTTTCGTCAGCTGGGTGATCTTTCGCGACAGCGCCTCAGAGGTCAAGTTGGTGTTCACGCGTTCAGGGGAGATCTCCTCAGCTCGTTTCACCAAGTCCTGTTCAACCAGCGAACGTTCTAGCAGTGAGTAGTGTACCGCGAGGTTCTACTCGATAATGGGCCAGTGCTTCCGTGACTTGCGCAACGTACCGCAAGCTCGGCTTCCGCCGGTGCGATGGTTGCCCGTGCGTCGGACAGCTTCTTTTCGAACTGTTCCTTTGCCACCTGCCACTTGGCCGCCTTGGCTTGCAGCGCGTCGAGCGTCGCGTGCACGGCATCGATCTGCTGCTGCAGATTCTCGGCTTTCGCGTTCGACTCGTCCAAGCGCGCTTTGCCTTCGGCTAGTCGCTGTCGTAGAGGCTCCATTTGTTGCTGGAGCTTCTCGGACTGTTCACGGAGCAAGGCCTCTTGCTCTTCACAATCGCGGATCTTGTCCAAGTACGACTAGATCGGCCAGGAGATGCAACCGCATATTTCCATATTCCAGAGACCACGAGCGCATTCGTTCGAGGATAAGTAGATGTATCATCATCAGCATCATCAGCAGGCTCAGGCGTTGTTGCGGTGCGCACGTACATCGCGATGCGTCTCCATCTCCGAGATGTCGGGTGGTTGCTCTTGCTGCCGTGACGCTTCGAGTTGCTGCAGCTTGGTAGAGATGCTGAGCTGTTCGCGAGAGAGACGCTGTGCAACGGGCTTGAGCTTGCTCAACTCGGCTCGAGCCTGCTCGAAGAGCTTCTGAGCTGCAGTCAGAGCTGCCTTGGATTCACGAGCTGCTCCAAGGAGTCGTTCTCGTTGTTGTTCCAATTCACTGTTTGTTTCACAATGAGCACAAACTCTCTGCCTCTGTCTCGCGTTGTTGAGCGTACTTGATACGTTGATCAAAATCAACACTGAGGAACTTGGCATGCTCTCGGCATGAGATAGTGTTAGAAACACCATTCCTGTGCCATCAGCCTGTTAGTTTTCGTCGCAAGCACATGCGTGAGTGTTATTGTTACTGGAGCAAGACCTACGAGTAACTGATGCGATCTCCATTGAGCAAGTAAGCAAAGCGAATGCGCGGATCAGCTTGAACGGCATCGTATGCTTGCTCACTAGACTGGCAACAAATCATGCGCTCGATGTTGGCATTATCAACCAGAACGTTGATCACTGCTCCTTCCTCGACCGAAATCACCTATCGTTACGATTGAATCCACATTAGTCGAGCCGAACCGAATCGAACCGAATCGATCAATCTTGAGTACGTGAGATACATACATCGCGCATCAATAGGAAGCGATCGTCAGGTAGGCGATCGGCAGGAATGCGATAGGCGGCCTCCTCAAAGTCCGAGGTGATGATTGTGATCGAGCCGCCGCAGGACCTTGCGATCTGCGATAGCAGCTGCTCGTCTTCCTTGCACCAGGCCATGTAGTTCGAGAGTACGTTGCGTGTACATTGCTCGACGGCGTCGGCCCATTTGGCATCTTTCAGCGTTACGTAGAGACCAATGGGGCCGATCGGCTTGCGACGGAAGCGATGTGCTTCGGCATCGATTCGCCGCAAAATCGCAGCCGTCTTGTCGCCATACACGCGCAGACGGTCGTTCTTTTGGAGTTGCAGCTCCTGGAGGCGCTTCGTAACGTGCTGCAACCGCTGTTCTTGCTCGCTACAGTTCATGCATCATCAGGACAACGCAACTCTTGCTACGCCGTAGCTCGTTAGACCGAGGCGCTCACGAACCTGCTCGCAGCGGCTGCCTGATTTTTCTCGCGTTCTAGCGATTGTACTCGCCCGAGGATTTCTTGCTCTTGTTGCTCTTGCTACAATGTAGAAGAGGCTGTCAACCGCTTGCCTCTCTCTCTCTCTCTCTCTCTCTCTCTCTCTCTCTCGCTCTCTGTCGCTCGCGGGCGTGATCACGTACCTGTCGCATGTCACTTTCGATACTGACCAGCTTATCTTGCAGAGCCTTGAGCGCATTTTGATATCGTTCCTCTTCCTCGCTGCATCGCCGGTTTCGTAGCAGTCAGTACAACGCACGGAATGATATCTCTCAACACACACACACACACACACATACCGAGTATCACGTTGTATCTTGACTTGCGCTTCCTCGATCGATTTGTTCAGCTGGTCAACTCGACGTCGATGCTGTTGCTTCTCGCGCTCTATGGTTCGCATCTTGTTCTGTGTCGTGGTAACGGCAAGGAGATCAAGGTGGTGAGCATTGGTGGCGCAGCTGAAGGCAGTATCATCAGCACAGTTGTACCGAGTTCTCTCGCGCTTGGGCTTGGAGTGCTGAGTGCTCTCGCGTGAACCCGAATTGCTCCTGCTGAATGGCCTCGACGGCGCGTGCCATCTCCTCGACTTCGTTCACTTGTACTTGTGCTTGTTGCTCTCTCTCGTCGATCGATTTCTGGATGGTGCCAAGCGTCGGCGTCAGCGCGTGCGCGCGACAGAGAACGAGCAAGAGCCAGTGACTCCAAGTACCTGAGTCTTGGTGATGGCATCCGAGAGCTTCTCGAGATCGTGCTCAATCTTACTGCACTTGTCCCGCTTTTCTTGCAATTGCTAACGATGGAACGTAAACAACAAACGACATTGATAAGAACCAAGAGCACTGAGGTGATGGCGGCGATTGTGCGAGGGAGAGAGAGAGATACATACGGCTTCTTTCTCGGTGACATAGCGCCACGCAAGCGCATCACGGTGCTCCTCGATCTTCTTCTCGAGCGATCGAAGCTCCTTGACTTCTTCATACTCCTTCTTGAGCTCATCGACCCTTTTTCGAACTTGAGGCAACAGCTATATACATCGACCGAAACGCGAGTTAC
>ERZ778026.4768-NODE-4768-length-10275-cov-10.175930_pt1 | contig 10275 bp, 7 predicted proteins | sample MGYA00375756_ERZ778026 | MGnify/ENA primary metagenome ERZ778026 (study PRJEB29350, sample SAMN05389820) | bioreactor metagenome | isolation source: Ammonium sulfate bioreactor | place: South Africa: University of Cape Town | collected 2014-02-18 ... | reverse complement strand
ATAGATGGACATGGATAGATAGACAGGCATATGTATAACCAATGACTACACGGAGCAGATGAATAGCAAACCGAACGAACAAACCAAGCAGCTGCACCAACAAACCCAAACCAACAGCGAGCAAGAGAGAGAGGTTGAGAATGGATGTGGCCAGTGGCAAGACGGATAACACACATTCTCGTACGCGCACCGAGAGTTGTAAAGTGTATGCGCGTACGAGAGGAGTCGTTGCAGTGCAGCTCGCAACGCGTTACTGTGGATATTCAGGCGGCGGAACGGAATGCGAGTGCGAGTGCGTATGCGTATGGGCATGCGCATGTGCATGGGCCAGTGGATGCGTATGTGCATGCGTATTGGCGCTCGAGGTGAGCGTCGGCTCTCGGCGGTACTTGGCCGATCGATGAGCATTGCAGTGGCGGCCTCCGGTTCCGCCCTTGGGCACGCGGTTCGGGCACGGGCCAAACGGGCACTTGGAGAGCGACGTGGCGCGATTGACGCACGCCTGCGAGCAGTAGTAGATGCTGTAGGTGCGACTCGAGACAAAGTTGTTGCAGATGCTGCATCGAGGGCGGCCCTTCTGCTTCTTCTTTTGCTGCTTGCGGTCGAGTGCGCTCGACGAGGCGCCCGACGGCCCGACGCCGAGGCTGCTCGAGTGTACCGGCACCGGACCAACGGACAAGCCCGACGTGACGCCCGGATGCACCGACGGGTGCACGACGTGCGAGTGCGAGTGGGCGTGCGAATGCATCGGCAGCGAGCTCATGAGCGACATGGCACTCACGGTCAGGTGGCTGGCGAGCGAGCTCGGCGGAATCGAGGCGCTCATCGATCCGCCGACCGAGTTGGTGATGGCACTCATTGACGGGCTCATGAGCGAGCCCATCGATGGGTGGCCGCCGAGAGAGTGGTGCGCCGAGCCACCGCCACCAGCGCCAGGCGGTGGCATCGGGCCGCCCGCGTGGCCGAGGCCGAGCCCGAGTGCGCTCGAGCTCATGGATGGCAGCGGTGGCGACGACTGCGACGACGGCGATTGCTGTTGAGGCTGCGACGACGACGACGAGTGGTGCGGATGGTGCGGAAGCGGAGGCGGCGGGAGGAGGTGGTGGTGCTGCAAATGGTGATGCTGCTGTTGTTGCTGCTGCTGTTGATGGTGGTGATGATGAAGGTGAGGCGGCATCGGCGGCCCATGGAGGTGATGGTGCTGTAGTTGTTGGTGTTGCTGCTGCTGTTGCTGCTGTTGATGATGATGGTGGAGATGGTGGTGCTGCTGCTGTTGTTGCTGCTGTTGTTGTTGGTGTTGCTGCTGCTGGTGATGGTGGTGGTGCATCAGCGGCGGCGAGTCCGGCAAGTCGAGCTCATCGCCGAGGAGATTGAGGCGGCGCGTTCGACGGTAGCACGGCATACACTGCTTGCCACCGGCCGAACCCGGCGGCGCGACGTCGGGGCAGCGCGAGCACTGGCGCATCGGCACGTTGAACTCCTCGCACGAGAGGCGGTAGTGCTCGAGCGAGCACCAGTGGCCGTAGCGCGTGCGCGACGTGCGGTTGTTGCAGCTCGAGTAGCGACACACGCCCTGCTGCGGCTTGCTCGGGATCGGAATCGTGACGATCTGGCCCGGCGACGACGGCGGCGAGGCCGTTGGCGACGACGGCGACGACGACGAGTCGGACGAGCGCTGCGGCGGAGGCGGCGGCGGCGACGAGGTCTGGTGCGCGGCGGCCAGCATCGCCATGGCGTTGTTCATGTTGGCGATGCCGTACTCCTCGATGATGTCGTGCTCGCCCGGCAGCCGACGGCGCTTAGGGTCGTGCGACTCGACGTGCGTGTGTGGTGAGACGCCCGAGATGAGGTCGGGCGCGTCGTCCAGGTACGACATGCCGATGCCGGCCGTCTCGAAGCCCGGGAAGTCGAGGTCGCGCACCTTGCGCTTGCCGGTGAGAGACGGCGCCAGGCCGGCGTAGCCTTGCAGCTGCATCGGCTGCATCGGCTGCATGGCCTGCATGGTCGGAGGTAAGATGTACGACGAATACTTGTGCGTAGCTGCCATGATGATGGTCGACGTTAGGAACCGAGCGAGGTCGACGACAAACGATCAACACGATACTGCCACGACGATGCTAACGACCGCGAACGACGACGATACACCGCGATAACAATCAGGCAGAGGTGGTGGCGACACTCTCCAGTTCTCGCTCGAGACACAATCGCGCACGATACCACACACACCACACGCACGGCACGCGCGCAGCACACGACGACAAAGGCAATCGCGAGGCAGGATCGAGTCGAAGGAGCGAGACACAACAGGGCCAACGCCGCAACACGCGAGGCGCAAAGAACACACACACGCCCACCCACCAAGAACGAGAGGGTAGCGAGATACCCGCGCGTGGCGAGGGGAGGAGGAGGAGAAGAGCGAGAGAGGCAACGACGAGGCGCCAAGCGAGAGCGAGCGAGAGCGAGAGAGTTGGGAGAGGGAGAGCCGCGCGCACAGAGAGGGAGGCAGAGGAGACCACACAGCGCAGCAGCGAGCGAATGAAGCTCCAACACAGCGCAGACCGGTGGCTATTCTCCACGCGCTCCTCTGCCCCACCTCGGCCACCTCCGAGCTCCGAGCCCCACCCGCCCCACCAACCAACCTGCGAACCCCCAGGCGTGCTCGGAGACCGACCCTTTCCTTTCCCCGGCCTCGCACTGTTGGAGAGCGAGATATCACGCTGCTGAGTGGGAGACGGGCGCCCGTCCTCGAGCGCTGCGCTGCTGGCCTAACGATCGCTCGCTAACGGAAAACCCGGCGTGAATACAGAGGTTAAGGCGCCAGCGGCCTAGCTCCTCCTCCTGCGCTCTGCCGCGCCTAACGGCGTACGCCTGCGCGAGGACGTAGACTCCGACGGAGCTCTGTTGGCGCCAGCTTGGCGCCCGCCGCCTACGTGGCGTACTCTCGGCGCGCCAGCCACCTCTCCCGCCTCCAGTGTGAAGCAACGACAGCGACGACAACAACCCCGTGCCCAAGCTTCGTATGAAGCCTCCCACCACCCGAGGACACTTCTCGATCGAGCGAGCGCGCTAGATATCGCGAGCGAGACTCTGTTTGCCCCTCGAGTTCGAGTGAGAGTCACCCAGGTGCGCCAACCGTATCCTGTAGTAGAATCGGTCTCTTGCCTGATAGCGTCGTTAGTTCCGCGGTGCGAGGGTCGCCTGGGGCGACGACCTTGATCGACGCCAAAAGTATCTTGTGCCTGGCGCGATCTATTGTGCGATCTGTTGTGCGCACGCTTGCTCGTTGTCTCACGTGCTTGCGCCGTCGTTGTGCTACGGCCACGCTACGATCGATATTCGAGGCGCGCGTGCGAACGTGTCGCCATCGCGATACTCGTGCTGCTCGGCTCGCGTTCGATGGAGATTCAGGAGGTGGAAGTTGCCATACGTCGCGGCATCGAGCCTGTCGCTCTCGGCAGCAAAGATGGCGTGCACAAAGTCCGTGAACGATGGCCCCGTGCATAGGAGCATGCTGTTGGGCTGCAGCAGCAAGCGCGTCGTCGGTGTCGTGTGTGCATCAATCTCGGCATACACCTCGGTGTGGATGATGGGCAGCTCGGTTGGCTGGCGGTAGAAGTCGAGCGTCGTGTGCGAGCCCAGCGACACGATGGTGCTGCGCGTTCCTCGCCCGTCCTTGTGAGGTATGATACGATAGGTGGGCTCGCGATACAGATTGATACTCACCTGTACCATCCATCGGTGCAGCCATCGCCATCAGCGCGCGCTGGCTACTGCTCGCAATCAATCAATGCGTGTGCCACGCCACCAACCTGGACGGGAATGTTGGCGAACATCGATAGTTCGCCGTAGCGCCATATCGGAGTGTAGCCCAGCTCGCTCGTACACGCGCCGAGCAGATTCTCGCGCAGCCATTCTGGATAGCGGCTCGATAACGGCACGACACTCGGTCCTCCTGTTCTCGTGATCGTGTTCTACGGCGCGCCGCCAAGTTCGCGAGTCATGACTCCTGCGCACGGCCGCAAACGAACGCTGCTCAACATACGCGTGTCGAGCCTGCCATGCTCGAAGTGTGCTCCTTCACGATATGTGCATCAGCATCGGTCATCTTGATTGATTGATTGATCGATCGCAGCGCAGTCATCTGTCAGTATTCACGCGCGCACTCTCACTCTCACTCGCTCTGGCAGCTTGCGTACGTAGTTGGGAAAGTAGTAGGCACCTGGCAGACCGGGGATTTCATACTCGGCGTAGCGTTGAGCCACATCTACAACGGGCTGTACCTCTTGAATATCAGCCATTGGGACAGAGCTCCCGCTCGTTCGTGTGTTTGAGGCGCGAGCAACAACGAATGCAACCAACACTCGCCACCTCGACACCTCGACCCTCGCCCCATCGGTCGCATATCACAGGTGATTCTGTCTTTACTTACACCGACTCGAGCCAGCAAACGGCTGATGCCTCCAGATACACGATGTACACAATCACTCTCCAATCACTCTCCACATTTACACACACTGTTGTCTGTACTATTGTTACGAGCGCCTTGATTGCTTGCTTGATTCCGCCTACCTCTTTGGCTCACACCAAGTAGGTCGGTGTTCCAAGCACCGTATCCAACGCCTCGAGCTGCTCGGGTGTGAACCAGATGAACTTGTTGTTTTGCCACTCGTCTTGATGTGTACGGCCAAACTCTTGTATCGTCTTGCGAACCGTAGTCTGCGTGGCGCGCGCAAATACATCTATCAGCATGCAATTGGCGGAAGACAAGAGAAATGCATCACTGAACGTACATCAATCGGGCTGGTGTCATGGCCATGCGACGCAAGTAGCGCCAGCAGATCCGGTAGCCACGCCGGAACATCGTAAGGATGCAGCCCAATGACGGCCGAGATACCGAGCACGCCTGCGTGTCGCCGAACGAAGGCACGCGAATGTCGCTCGGCAAACTCCTCGGCGCTCTCGGCCGCTCGCTTGTGCAGGCGTAGCGATTGCGCCGCCATCGTCTTGCACCGCTCGGCGACTGAGAGCACATACTCTTCGGATTGTCCACGCAAAAGCGACGACAGTGCGCCTGCTGCTAGCTCTCGCGCCTCGACTTCGCGGTCTCGCAGACGCTCGATGATCGCGTCGTGTATGTCCTTGCGCTCTTGTTCTGTGAGCTGGAATCGGTTGACGAACGTTGCGATTCTGCAATAGTCGAGCCGAGTCGTTAGTGTGTGTGATGCACCGCGTTGCACAGCAGCTGAGCAACGTACTGGAAGAAGGCGATCGCCGCCACTCGAAGTCGCCAGTTCTCGTGCACCAAGAGCTCCTTGAGCACTTCCAAGTAGCGCCCCATGAACACGCGTGGGATGCCGAGCTGCGCAATGAGCACAAAGCAAGCCCGTGCAGTCTTGGCCGTTTCCTGTCGTGGTACAATCAGCGCGGGTGAGTAATCCAACCATCGTACTCTCTCGCGCGCGCTTGACCAACAACGTACTTCATCAATATCCACGAGGCTGTGGAAGATGAATCGAAGCAGTTGTGGCAGGTGCGGCAGCAAGTCCGTGACGCGGTTTTGAGTGAGGAGATAGTGGAGCGCAACGACCACCGTCTCTCGGAAGCGAGAACGCTCGAGAGTCTCTGGGTCATCGCGCACCGTGGCCACCGTGGTCCATGTGCTCGAGCGCTCGACAATCTTGGCGACAAACAATGCGAACAAGGCCGATCTCTCGCTTGATGGCGCATCATCGGTGCTTGGCTCCTGCCACGAGAGCATCAGCTGCTCGGCCAGCGATATGGCCACTGCCAAGCGCACTTGCTTGTACGGATGCGCCAGGTGCGAGAGCAGCACCTCGACGATGTGCCTTGCGACACTGTCCTGCGTGGCAGCGTGCTGCATACGTGCCAGTCGCCAGCCGAGCTCGAACGACAGCACACGTGCGTATACCAGCCTCTTGGCCTGCACAGCACTGGTGCTTGTGCCGAGTAAGGGTGCCGAGATCGTCAGATCGAGCAACCACTTGAGGCGTCGCGGATCGCGCTTGTACGCCATGAACTGGATCGCTGCTGCCCAGTCGTTCGATGCCTGGTCCGAGATCGTACCACCCTCGACAACGCTTTGCAGCAATGGGCGAATCCACTGTGTTGGTGGCAACGACCATCATCAATATACGAGGATGTAGAGCCAGCGGGAGGTCACGTGCATACCTGAACCAGCCGCTCACGAGCACCATAACTCCACGCCCTGCTGGAACCGTGTACGAGACCACACATGATTTCTGCCGCAGTCGATTGCTCTTGTCGTGTCTCGCCACGGAGGTACTGCTCCAAGATGGGCCGCAGCGATGTTTGTAGCGCCTCTTGGTGCCGTTGCAGCAGTGGGTCGCTGTCGGATGCACGAGCGCCTTGGATGCGGTAGCACAACGACGTGACGAACCACGCGTTCGCGAGCGAGAACACCTCGGACACTCGCTGCTCGGTCAGGACTGGCCACTTCTTGTTGGGCTTGGCCAGCTGTATCCACACAAATCACGTGTTGGTACATTGAGTCGGTATCCCTCGCAGTACAAGTGAGAAGGAGTCGGATAACGTACGTGTTGTAACAGATCCTCGGCTGCTTGTTGAACGTATTGTGCACCGACGGATCGGAGCGCCGAAGCTGCACGAGCAACTTGGCTCGCAAGGTTCGGTGACGAGAACGACGCCAGCAACGACGGGAGACTACCAGCACCACCGAATGCACGCTGGTCATCCGAAGGAACGACGTGATCCTCGACCAGCAGCGCAAAGGTCTTGCTGAGGTGCGCCGAGTTCGAGCAAAACTCTTCGAACATGACAGCGATCTCGGCGAGAGTCTCGTGTGCGTGGGCGTTCGAAGTGCCGCCCTCTTCGTCGCTGCCGACAATATTGTGTCGATGCGGCGTGGGCAACTCGTCGCGCCAACCGGTTGCGAGCGAGTCCGAGAACTTGCCGTCGAGCGCCTGCCACTCTGCCTCGCTCTCGGGAGCCGTGGCACCGTGCGGGAAGAAGGCCGGCGTCTGTGAGGCGCAACGGCGACTCGCTTGGTCGCGCACGGCCTCGACGAGCCGCGGCACGCAGATGATCGAGAGGAAGCGCACCGAGGCGAGATCGCTCGCCGTGTTGTCGAGGAACCACTTGACGACGCGCTTGTCGGGAATGTGTCCGGGATAGAAGAGCAGCAACAGACTCGCCGAGCACATGACCTTGTAGCGCCAGTGCAGCGACGGGACGTGCAAGATTTCGAGCAGCGTATCGATGACGCCTTGGAAGGCCTTGCGGTTCTTGTCGTTGTCGCGCTGGCGCTTCTCGGTCGCCTTGGCCACGAGCGTGTGATCGAGCACCAGACGGTCGCGTGCGCCGGGCGCCAGCGGCAGCGGCGTCGCGAGCGGCGTGCCGTGGAACTTCATGCAGAAGAAGAGGAACAAGTGGTAGATGCGCGTCTGCACCTCGGGCCGTTCGTGCTCGTAGGCGCGGCACACCGAGCCGAGGAAGCGCGGAATGTAGCGCCAGTCGCGCACGATGCGCGCCATGATGGGCGACGACAGCAACGTAAAGATGTAGCCGTTGACGCGGTACTCGTCCTTGCACTCGAGCACGCCGCTGATGAGCTCGGTGATCGTGTCGTGCCAGCGCTTGGGAAAGCGTTTGCATGCATCGAGCAGAATCGGCTGCGCGGCCTTGCGCACGTCCGAGTACGGGCCGAGCGACATGGCGTGCACGTCGTCGATGAGCTCCTTGATCGACGTCGTGTACGGTTGCTCGAAGAGACTCTCCTCGAGCCGCGCGTGGTACTGCATCTCGGCACGCCAGAGCTGCAGCACACGCGGCGCCTTCGAGCGTGCACCGATCGAAATGTGCCACTTGTTCTTGAACAGATAGTACAGCCGACGAAACTGTCCAACGCCATCGGGCTTGCTGCTCGGTGGCTCTTGCCCGCGTACCAGCGAGCCCATCACCAGCACCGGATGAACGGCGTTGCACCAGCGCACCATCGAGGCGCTGTCGTCCGAGCGCATTCGAATCAGATAGTGTGCCACACGGTGCAGCAAGCGCACAAGCTGCGACTTGCGTCGACGATTCTCCTGTTGCTGCTGCTCGCTCTGGAACGCCTGCGGCCGGACGTAAATCGGTGATCGCTGGATCGCATACTCCCACTGACGCGGCTCGAACGGAATCTCGGCGTCGTCGAGATCGAGCGCACCGTCCGGTAACGCGTTGCTGTGCAGCAGCTGCACGCCGCCGGCGGCCACCTTCTGCAGCAGCGACATGGCTCGCCAGAGAGAGCGGCGCTGCTTGGAGCTCAGCGAGTCGCTTTGCAACACGAGCTCGTCGATCGTCCGACGCGCAGTGTCAATCACTCGGTCAGCGATCTCGACCGCAGAACGCCAGTGCTTCTCGTGCGAGGGCTCGAACCACTGCGCCTTGAGCTCGCTGCGGCTCGGCAGCGTGCTCCACACGCGAAAGTGATTCTGTGCGAGATACTCGTCGGGCGCCGCTGCATGCTCGTCCGGAATGACCATCGAGCGGTATTCGCTAATGCGCGGAACAGTGAGCGCATCGAGCAGCACGTGGAGCAGTTGCCCAGCAGCGTCGGCCACCGCGTTCGACTCGTCCGACGCGCACGCGAGCACGATCTCGCTCAACGAGTGCTGGTGGTCGGAAAGCGCCGGGCCACCGTAGGCCACCGCACCACTGAGAGCCGCCAGCAGCCACTCGATCGTGCTGGAGGAGGTGTGCGAGTTGATCTTGGGCTCTTCGAGTGTCGATTGGCGATCGAGCACGCTCGTGCGCACGAGCGAGAGCAAACGACGCAGCACCTGTTGCGGTCGCGCAGCCGCTGCTCCGGCAAAGATCACGTAGATACTCCGCAGCGCATTCGGCAGCGCTTCGGCACACAAGCGGCCCGCCAAGCGCTCGAAGCTCGAAGTGAAGAGTTGCGGTGAGAGCTGTGCAAAGAAGGCGATCATCAGCTTCTGGAACAGCTGCTCGGACAAGTGCTGCTGCTGGCTGCGGTCTTCCTCGGGCTTGTCTTGCGCCTGCAGCAGTTGCCAGATGCGATCGAGAAACTGCACGACCCAATCGGCGAACGAGCTGCTGGCCGCGAGTGCCGTGCGCTGCTCGGGCGTGAGGCAGCTGGTGTCGAGCGATCCGTAGCCGTCGTCGAAGAACGGCACTCCGCACGCGAGTACTGCAAAGTGCACCTTGAAGGTCGCAAAGGTCTTGGCATCGTCGTTGACGTCGATGCCAGGCAGTGTTGCAAAGAGAAGCGACATGAGCTGCTCGCGACCTTCGGGATACCGATCTGAGAGGCACAGCATGACTGGAACGACGGCGGCGAGGATCTCGATGGCGTTGAGCGTCTGTCGCGTGGCACTGGAGCTCTCGAGTCCCTCGCGCACGCGCTCGAGCACGTGTGGCAACGCCGTGTCGGGCGAGATCCACGCCAGGTGCTTGAAGGCATCGGTGGCGAGCGATTGCATCTGGCCATGCTTGGAGAAGAGCGATTGCGACACGGCAGGCAGCAGCACACGAACGATTGCTTGCTGTTGTTCGAGCGAGATGGCGTGTGCGCTCTCGACCAAGAGGCCCTCGGCAACGCGGTTGTGTTCGCGTACGCGCTTGGCCAACGAGCTCGCAAGCGAGTTGATAAACACGGCCAAGTTCGAGGTCCAGCTACCAATATTGTACGGATGAAAGTACGACTCGAGAACCTGCAGCAAGGAGTTGAGCTGCTGCAATGGATCGTTCGCCGCATCGTCGTCCGACTGTTGGCGAGCCTCAGTCGGAATCGTGTAGATGATCCAACGAGCAATGTTCTGGTAGACATGGCGATTCGTCACCAAGGCGAATGCCTGATCCTCGATCGGAGTGTCCTTGGATTTGGGCACTCGGCCGTCCACGACGGCGACATCGAGCATGCGCAAGATGTGCGTGAAGATGCGAGCGTTCATGCGGTTCCACTCGATGCGATGCTGCGTGTCGGCCTTGGCAATGCGTGCCAAGAGTCCAGCCCAATTCGAGTCCCAGAACGAGGACTTTTCGAACCATTCCCACGACGCGAGACACTGCTCGACGAAGGCCGTATCGATCTGGCGCGCCATCGAGATGCGATTGTCGTTGCGGTCGACCACAAGGTCCGGAAGGAAGGTACACAACAGTGCCTGAGCACGGAAGCAGTACGGGTTGGTGACGAACAACTGCTGTGAGAACTCACTTCGTATCTCATCGAAAGCCTCGGGTGCAAAGTATCTATCACATTCAATCCAGGCCACA
>ERZ778026.4764-NODE-4764-length-10280-cov-9.685086_pt1 | contig 10280 bp, 10 predicted proteins | sample MGYA00375756_ERZ778026 | MGnify/ENA primary metagenome ERZ778026 (study PRJEB29350, sample SAMN05389820) | bioreactor metagenome | isolation source: Ammonium sulfate bioreactor | place: South Africa: University of Cape Town | collected 2014-02-18 ... | reverse complement strand
TTCAACAAGGCCAAGGTACCGAGCCCCGGAGTCGCCAAGATTGTTGCGCACTGCACTTGCGATCACTTGAACGTACAAATGGAGGAGTTCCAATACCGCGACATCATCAACATGAAGCACGTCATCTCCAACTACCACTTGGCCATGAAGGTATGTGGTTTGTGCAGTTGCCTTCTCCTGCTCCTCTACAACACCGCCAACAATGCTCGACTCTCCGCGAATAGAACATTCGATATCGCCCAAAGGGCTCCTCACCCAAGGAGCAGCCTCGATTGTGGTGGGCCTATGCGAGTACGTGCGTCGTGTGATGAAGGAATGCGTCGGCCTCATGCCTGACTGTAACCACGTGCACCATTCAACAGTCAAGACAATCACACGTGATGTCAGCAGCCAATCGATTCATTACAGTTGGCCATACATCAAGCAGTTTCTCGCAGACAAACGACAATATCTCGACATCTATGTCAAGTTCCTCCGCGGCCTCGAAACTGGCAAGCCGGTACAGTGCAGTTCATCATTCGCGTGCCTCGGTAGGAGACAACGACTGGCTGACAATAGCACTTGGCGCATATCTTCAACGCAGGTCGTCACGCCATTGGAAGAGGAGATTCTCGCTCGCCTGGAGCAACGATACGAGTTTGTGCACTTGCTCACGTACGAACCAACTGGAACCGAAAGCGGCACAATGTCATTGGAGGTCTTACGAGCGAGCTTGATGATAGGTTTCGGCGTCTGGCCCACTCGCTTCTTGCGGCTCAAAAGGAGAAGCAAAAGCAGGTGCAGGAGGCCAAGAAGCAAGCGGCAGCTCAAGATGTCGGCTCGTTCTTCACTCGAATGTGGTCGCAGATGAATGACAATCAGGTAGAGTGAACGCGACGTCATTCGTCTGACTCGATCGATGTTCAAGCTATTTACCTTCTCTCTGGTACAGCCACAAGCCGAAGAGAAACTCGAGTTGACACCGCAAGTGTGGAAGCAACTCCATGCCATGGTCGACGACGAGTGCTACAAGGCCAAGGGTGCTGCAGCACATGGAACCACGGTATGTCGTGGCCTGCATATTTGAGAGCTAGCATTGTAGTAATCGGTTGGCGTCACACACACACACACACGGTCGCAGTTCACACAAGCGTTGGTGTCGTTTCAAATCAGCTCGGCGACGTTCTTCCTCGCCAGCCAGCAAGCCGAGTTGAGCTCGACCATCAGCTTCTCGAACCTTCGCATCAATGCCGAGACGCTCTCGACGTTGGGAGAGGCCGACCGCGACCAAACCGAGTTGAACGTCGAGATGGACTACATGAACGTGGCGCTCGACCGACGAGACGGCAGAATGGCGATCTGGCACCTCGGTGAACACTCGGGCACTCCCGATAATCTCGATCCAATGGGCGCCGTGCGTGCGACCATCAACATCAAGCACATTGGCGAGCTCGAGATGGCGTTCCAGATCGGCTGCATGTCGCTCGACTACCTGCCCAAGCCAACGAGCGATTTCCATCCGCACATCCTGACGGTCAGCGGCCGACGACAGGTGGTGATCTCGGTCAACAAGCGATTCGGTAGCTTGGCCGATTCGATTCAGCAAGAGCGCGAGAAGAAGCACATGCAACTGGTGGCAGCCGGTGCAAGCATCCCGCCCGAGCAACGCTACGCACCGCCCGAGTTCGATGGGCGCGTGATGGTGTTCGTGTCGAGCGTGCGCGTCGTGTACCTGCAACAGTTCGTCGACGATCTGATGGAGTACATTCACATGATCAAGACGCTAGTGCACCTCGCCAGCACCGAGAGCGTCGCCAAGTTCTCGGCTATGGGCGCGCCAATCGAACGCCTCGAGATTGACGTCACGATCCAGAAGCCAGTGTGCGTGTTTCCGCGAGCGTGGAACTCGATGGAATGCTTCGAGATCGAGCTCGAGGCCGTGCGCGTTTCGAACCAATTCCGCGACATTCGGCTGCACTCTCCCAACCGCACGGGGCCGTTGCCCGACTCGCCGTTGATCGAGCGCACGATGGTCGAGTTCGACAACATGAATCTGTGCACGACGACAATCGTGCCCTCTGCCAAGAGTGGCGCTGTCGCTGCAGCGCCGCCGACGGCGACTCCAGAGGCAGCGAGCGAAGAAGCTCGAGCCGCGCCACCGCCCGAGAAGCTGTTCATCTTCCGTGGCCCATCAATGTCGCTCGTGGTCGACAAGGCCGAGTTGGACTTTGACTTTATTCTGCCCGAGAGCTCGGTGTCGATGCTGATGCAACGACTGGAGATTGACCTCGACGCAGCGCAGATGAAGCTGCTCTCGGACATTCTCAAGTACAACGTGTGCCACTCGGCCGTCAACGGAGCCAGCGATAGCTACAAGCGTAACACCGAGGTCGGAGCCGATGCCGTGTTTGTACCCGCAAAGCCTTGGACCAAGGATCACGTGTTTACGGCGTTTGACATGCTACTCAGTTACGTGAGCATCAAGTGGCACAAGCGTGCCAAGCAGCCGGCCGTCGCTGCCGCTGCCTTGGGCAAGATCGAGCGCCGCTTGTTGGTCGGAATGGAGTTGCGGAACTTCCGCATGCAGCTCGATAGCATGGCGAGCCCGTGTATGAATGGAGTCTTCTCACTCGACTCGGTGGATCTCGTGGACTTGCGACACATGAATGCCACTGCCGAGGTAGCAACAACAGCTGCAGCAGAGGCGACACCGACAAACGACCAATCGGCTGCTGCTCCCGTTTCGACTCCTCCCGAGAACGAGCGCTCGTTCTTTCCATTGCAAGTCACATCTCGCTTCCACGATGGCCAACAACGTGCCGCACTGCCGGGCCACGAGGTCGGCAAGGTCTTTACGATGGACTACCAGATGCTGTTTGATCAATCGCAGAAGATGAAGATCACGTTCGACAACATGTGCATCAACCTCGTGGCCGATGTGTGGTTCCCTGCGTTGACGGACGCACTGCCGGTGCTCTCGCAAGACCTCACGCAAGCAGCGATTCTCGTCACGAACAAGAAGCTCGAGCTCCTGCGCTACGGCGAGACTGGCGGCGCGCAGGTCAAGTACAGCGACCGCAAGGAGGCGCTCATCAGCATCACCAACTCGGACATTCGCGTGATTGCCAACTGCCTCGACCGCGATTCATTGGCTCTCGTGATCGCGTCGCAGATCGAGGTCGACTACACGAGCGATCTGGTCGAAGGGCAGCTCGAGGAGTCGGTGGCAGTGCTGGTGCGCGACTTTTCGTTGGCACGCACGTATATGACCAACGTACTCGTGTCGGACTTGCACACGGTGCTTCTCGAGCCGACCTTCATCAAGGTGCTCTGCTCTCTCTCCAAGACCGAGACCGCCGTGAGTATCGGACTCGATCACGTGATACACGTCACGATCTCGTACCAGGACATCAAGGCGCTCATCGCCATCGTGCAATCGTGGATGGTGCCGGTCAATCTCTATCTCGCCACAACGATGGTCGAGGTCGCCCAGGCTCAAGCACCTGCAGCGATCACGGCCACGGCCACGGCTACGGTCACGGCTGATGCCCCGATGGATACCGGAGCAATATCAGCGGAGAGTGCTCTTGCAGTGGTTCCCAGCACCAGCTCGTTGCAAGACGTCACGGATTCGACGTTTGCCTCCTTGACGCCAGCTGCACCACCGTCTGAGCGCATCTCGGTCGCTGGCAAGGAGATATGGATCTCGTTCGTGAACGACGTGGTGGCCAACAATCGAAGCCGTCCATTGGTGCTGGTATCGCTCGAGCAGCTGCTGGTAGTAGTGAAGAACTGGTCGTCGAGCCTGGTGGCAGCCTTCTCGACCTCGTTGTTTGTGGACTTTTTCAACTCGAGCCTCGAGGTATGTGCAAGTGTTCGGATGGTGCTCGTCGTTCGCTGCTGACTCGTGCATGTACATTTAGATGTGGGAGCCACTTTGCGAACCGTGGAGTTTCAATACATCGGTGCAGCTTCAGGATCAGACGTGGATGATATCGAGCGAGAACAAGGAGACGCTCAACATCAATGTCAGTGCTCCATTCGTCGAGACGATGCTCGCAATCACGGATTCGATCAAACTCGACATGACTACGTTCGTCATTCTCATCACTCCCTTTTCTTCGTCTTCTCTTCTTCGTATTGGTGGCGGTGCTGACTGAAGGTGTTACAGTACCAACAAGACTCGCCAACCGTACACGCCGTACTACATTGCAAACCACCTTGGAGTGCCGATCCAAGTCACGATCCTCGCCGATCAGGTGGGAGGAGGCAGTAGCAGCAGCTCGAGTGGCGTGATTCAAGTGACGCCCGACTACACGCAACACCCGTTGCCGATCCAGGTGCTCGACATTCGCAAGACGATCGATCGGTCAATGTGTGGCGGCGTCAGCCCGTGGCGCTCTCGCTCCGAGGTGGCACGCAACTTCATTGTGATCGAGATCCCACACGCAGGAGCGCTCCAAAAGGTCGATGTGTCGACCGTTGGAACCTACACGCTCTCGCCATCGGTCGGCGGCGAGCCGGTGATCGTCGCCGTGACGCTCGAGTCCGGCAGCAAGGTCGTATCGGTGAGGTCGCGTATCTCGGTGCGCAACCACACCAACCAGACGCTTCGGCTGATGCTCGCCGACGAGGCGCGCAACAATGGCAAGGAGCTCCTGATGCCGCCCAAGGGCTCGCAGGCCGTGCCGCTCATGTTCGCTCGTGAGGGCATCCTCAGCGTCGGACCACAGAGTGGCCACTACCGCGAGAGTAGCACGCGCATCTCGCTGGCGCGTCTGCTGCGTGCCAACGGCGTGTTGGCACCGTTGCCCATGATGTGCCCGAATCTCGTCGGTGGACACTGGCCGTTCCACTTGAACGCCATGGCGAGCTCGTCGGGCTCGGAGATTGTGATCTCGATCTACGCGCCGCTGGTGCTCGAGAACCTGCTGCTGGCCGATGTCGAGTTCCAACTCGGAGAACTGAACGCTGGCGCGACCGCTGGAGCATCGCGTATTCGCAAGCGAGATATGCTCGTGAGCGTGATCTCGGGCCACGCACCGGTGCCGGTAGCCACGGCACCGACGGGCGACACGCGACTGGGCGTGATCGTACACGAGGGCCGCATGAAAGTGGGCGACATTGTCGAGGTGTTTGACTTTGGCACGCTCGCTGCGCCGGGACAGACGACCGGCCAGCTCGCACCGCCGCCACAACTGGCGCTATCCGTGCGCTTGCCGGGATTCGACCGCTGGTCGGCACCGGCATTGATCACTGGCACGCTGCCGGCGGTCGAGCTCACGGCCGAGGACCAACGCGGCCGGCTTGCTTTGCGGCTCGAGCGCGAGATCATCGGCAACTACTGCTCGGCGATCGTGTCGATGTATTGCGACTTTTGGCTCATCAACCGCACCGGCTTACGGCTGCTGTACTCGACGGCGCCCAACGGAGGTCAGCTGATTGCCGGCCAGCCGTCGGCTGGTGTCGAGTGCCCGTACGACGGCACGTTCCGGCCCGAATACGAGCACGACTCCAAGTTGATTCTGTTCTCGGATCCGCTCGGGCGCAAGAACATTCTCGAGCGCCAGACGCGTCTCTCGGTCAAGATCGCCAACTCGACGTGGAGCTCGATGGTCAACATCTCGTCGGCCTCGAGCGGCACGCTCGCCATTCCATCGCACTCGGGCGGAGTCGGCGCCTTCCAGCTCGGTGTCTCGATCAAGGACGCATTGCACAAGTTCTGGCGCACCAAGATCGTGACGCTGGTGCCGCAGTATCTGTTGGTCAACGAGACTGATCATGCGTTGCACTATATGCAACCCGGCTGCAAGCGCTCGTTCATCGGACCACGGCAGCACACGCCCTTCCATTGGGACAACGCGAGCGGCATGCGTGCCATCATGGTGAGGCTGGAGCCGCAGCACTACGACTGGTCGTGCCCGTTGTCGCTCGGCGAGATTTATTCGGCGGTCGCTCGGCTGCCACGAAACATCGTCACCGGCACGGCGGTACCCGAGGGCACGCCCGAGACCTTCTACTTTCGAGTGACGGTCAAGGAGGATTCGACGTCGGGCTCGTGGCTCGTGGTGATTGCCAACGCAGAGGCGGCTCACGCGCCTTACCGAGTACAGAATCAAACCGACCTCGAGCTCCGCATTTGTCAGAAGGCCAACGTGGCTGGAGGCTCGACTACCGCTGCTGCTGCCAAGTACGTCGTCCACATGATGCTGAGTGTGGCATTGCAGGGCTTTCTCGTTGATACACTTTGCTTTGGTTTGCTTGTGCACAGTCGGGCCACGTTGGTCGAGACCATCGGACCGCAGAGTGTGTTGCATTACACGTGGGAGAGTCTGATTGCAGAGCAAAAGATTGCGTGTATCTCACTGCCGGATGGCACGCCGTTGTGTGAGACCGTCTTCTCGCAGATCTCGGAGCGCTTCCGTCGGACGATCAAGGTACGTGCAGTGCTGCGTGCAGTGCTGCTTGAGTTAATACGAGATAGTACGTACCTTCATGACTGACATGGCTGTAATCGCAGGGAACGACATTCATGATTGTGATTGATGCCGAGGGCCCGATCAAGGTGCTTACGATCAAGATCGAGCACGAGTCCTCCAACGCAGCCAAACCACCTCCATGTGAGCCATTCGATGAGTGGGAGCTGCTCGAGAGCGAGGCCGTTCCGAACGCCGAGGACACGTCGCCGGTTTCGAAGCTCCGAGTGCACGTTAGTTGGTACCTGCACTCAATCGGCGTCTCGCTGCTGACCAATCAGTCGCGTGAGCTCCTGTACGCACACGTTGCTGGCACTGGGCTCGACCTGCAGCTCGTGTACGGCATGCTCCACGTGGGCTTCGAGATCAACCGCCTGCAGGTCGACACGCAAGTGCTCGAGTGCAGGTTCCCGCACCTGATCTATCCGCGCAACCTGACGCCCGAGGGCCAGTGGATTCCGACGCTGCAACTGACGCTCTTGCTGCGGCCGAATCAGCACGGCGTCGTGCACATTGACACGATGAATCTGCGCCTGGCCGAGATGGATATTGCGTTTGACGAGCTGCTGCTCAATCACTTGATCGAGTACGGCAAGGGCTTCGTCGAGTTCATCGAACGCAACACGGACAGCACGGTGGCGGCGGCCGCGGCGTCCGATTCCTCGTCGCCCAACCGCACGCTGCGACTGTGTGGAGCCGATCTCGGTGCCTACGACGAGTGCACGAACACGATCGCCTTCATCGACAACAAGACCAAGCTCTCGCTCTGGATGCTGTACATCTACAGCTTCTCGCTCGACGAGATTCGCATCAATCTCACCTTCAAGTCGGGCCCCGGAGCCGGCGAGACGAGTCGCTTGCTGCAGATGGGTCTCATCATTGCCAATATCGACGAAGCTTCGTTGGTGCTCAAGCGCCTCTCGCTACCGCTCGGTGTCTTTGAGAGCCCCGACCAGGTGCTGGACCGTGTCGCCAAGCACTACACCCAGGCTGCATTGCGCGAGTGGTACAAGCTCCTCGGCGCTGCTGAGTTCCTCGGTGCCCCTGGCTCACTCGTACGCTCACTCTCACCCTCTCACCCTCCCGCATGTGCCACAAGCTGTATCGAAGCACTAACATGCACCTCACGCCATCACGCACCCTCAGATCAGTCACCTGGGCGTCGGAGTGCGCGACTTCTTTGCCAAGCCGGTGCAAGGCCTGAGTCAGGGCCCGAGCGACTTTGGCCGAGGCATCGTACAAGGCTCGTCATCTCTCTTTAAGCACTCGGTGCACGCGTTCGCCAACACGACCTCCAAGGTCACGGACTCGATCGGCACCGGAATGGCGGTGCTGACGTTCGACCAGGAGTACCAGCGCAATCGCGCCGCGGCCGCTGCGCCCACCCACCTGGGCGAGGGCCTGATGCAAGGCGCCGCGGCGTTCGGTCGGGGTGTGTTCTCGGGCGTCACGGGAGTCGTGACGCAGCCGATCACGGGTGCGAGCGAGGGTGGCTTCGGCATGCTCAAGGGCATGATGAAGGGCATCTCGGGCCTCGTGGTGAAGCCGGCGGTCGGAGCCGTCGACCTGATCTCGCTCACGGGCGAGGGCCTCAAGAACACTGCCACCTACTCGGACCGCGCCAATCGCCACCGCGTTCGCCTGCCGCGTTACATTGGGCCCGACTGCGTGTTGCGCACGTACGACAGCCACCAGGCACTGGGCCAATATCTGCTGTGGAGTGCCAATGGCGGCGCACACCGCGGCGAGTACTATGTCTCTCACGTGCCGGTGGTCGACGGACACGTCGTGTTCGGCAACGTATCGATGGTGTACGTGCTGGCCGACGGCCACTCGACTCGCTGGGACTTGCCAGTGCGACTCGTACGCAAGATTCGCAAGGAACCGTCGCACCTGCTGTTGATTCTGTGTGAACCGGTGCGCGACAGCGCTCTTAGCACGGCATCCGACTCGCGCATCATTCAGCCGCGCCAGCCCTCGGACTACGAGAACGTCTACTCGACCGTCTACCGCACTCTCAAGGCACTCACGGCCAAGACTCCTCGCTAAGCAAGAGCTTGTACCAACTTGAATGAATGAATGTGTATACAAATCACTGCGTTTACTACTGTAGCAACGCACTCGAGAATCAGCTATCAGCTAACGAACAGAGAACAGAAGAGAGAGAGAGAGAACAAGAGCGCAGGCTTGCCTTTAGCTCATCATCATCATCATGCCGCCACCACCAGAAGAATTGTGGATGCCACCAGTGCCGGAGCAATCAGGATTGGCGCCTGGGCTGAGGAGAACGGCAACCAACTGGATGCCGAACGATACATAGATACTCAACTGGAAGCAAATGTTCATGACTCCAGCTGCCTTGGGACGTGAGGTGGCAGGAACGGCACCAGCTGCCCACTATCGAGAGAGAGAGAGAGAGGAGGTCAGCAAGCAAGCAAGCAGGAAGACGGCGAGGGAATGACTGACAGACGTACAGCATAGCAGGTGGTGTTCAGGTAGCCCGAGAGAATGCTGATGAAGGCGATGAAGATGCAAATGAAGACGTCGGATCGGAAGATGTCGGCAAACGTGTAGATCAAGAAGACCGGCAGCATGGCGCCGCGAAAGATTCCCCAGAACAGCACACTCCAGCCGCTCCTGTGGAGAGATGGTCGAGATGGAGTGAGGAGGAGATGGCTCTCGAGCACGGGAGGTGGCAGGTGCGTACTCGATCTTGAACGGCAGCAGCGTGAGCACGCGGCCTGCAAAGTCCGAAAAGTTCTTGGTGTAGGTCAAGAGCACGGCGAGGAAGACGACCTTGTTGTATGGCACGTAGGCGAACAGAGTGGTCTTGATGTGTATGATTCAAGTCAGTGTCGAGATGAACGTGCGCGAGCAGTCGATTCGTGCTGGTTGCGTACCGTCGTGACGCTGGCGCAGATCGACAAGAAGATGGCCACCATCGCCGGCCAGATGATGAGAATCACGTCCTTGCCCGAGAGCGGTGGCGCGATGCCCGCATTGTCAGGTCCTCGCGTGAAGCGCATCTTGGCATCGAAGCGGCCGGCACTCGGCGAAGCTTGCACGGCCTTCTGATGCTTGCCCATCGCCAGTTGCTCACGAGCGATGGCACGATCACGCTTCTCGCAAAAGTAGCCAATGTACTCGGTGCGCATCAACAGCAGGTACACCAACAGCGACGCAATCTCGAGCATCGTCGCAAAGATCCAAAAGTACTCGGCCTTGTTCTGTTGCACCAAGCCTGTACGTGTGTGTTCATTCACGCGAACCAGTCAGTGCCACCTCTGGAGGAGCCAAGAGGAGCATCACGGCATATGGCAGGCACGCACCGAACTTGGACGGCAAGCCGTAGCCAGTGATCAGCTGGAATGCCAGCACGAAGAAGGTCGGAGAGAAGAGGCCCATCGAGAACAGCGACTATGCGACATTGGCCACGAGCCAGTGCAGTGCACCGAATGTCGATGCCGTCAGCAATGCAGCAAGGCTGGCTCAGCCACGAATCTCAGGAGGCAGCTCTCTGTCTCAATGTACCAGGTTGATGCGTGGCAGCAACGACAGCAACTGATAGAACGAGCCGTAGCCGATGCTGCCGAACAATCCGATCAAGAATGCAACGCTGAATCGACGCACAAATCCAAGCCATCAGTCATTGACGCGAATGAGTCGAGAGCACGCATCGGTGGCAGTTGTCGTACGTGAGCAGCATCCATGTTTGGTTCTCCAGCAACAAGCAGACGACCATCAACGAGTTGCCAAACAATGCAAACGAGTTGCGAATGCTGCTCGAGAGAGATCCATCCAATGAATGAATGAATGAATGAATGA
>ERZ778026.4758-NODE-4758-length-10301-cov-9.248390_pt1 | contig 10301 bp, 4 predicted proteins | sample MGYA00375756_ERZ778026 | MGnify/ENA primary metagenome ERZ778026 (study PRJEB29350, sample SAMN05389820) | bioreactor metagenome | isolation source: Ammonium sulfate bioreactor | place: South Africa: University of Cape Town | collected 2014-02-18 ... | reverse complement strand
GAGCGAGCTCGTGTACTTAGCAACTGCTCGCTTGCATGCGCCAGGTTCATGGCTTGTACTTTCCACTGGTGGCTCTTCTCGACTTTGCTGGCAGGCGGCTGGTTGCACAATCCATCCTGCCGCTCAATACCGGAATCGACGATGCTAACGAACACTCCAGGGTGACCGACAACACTCTATTGACCTCGTCGTCCTCGACTGACACTACTGCTGCTGCTGCTGCTGCTGGCGGCAACATTCGCAAAGTGAGTTCGTTGGTGTACGGAAGTGCCGATGCTGCGAAACATGTATCGGACTCGTTGCGCCAACTCGATCGAGACGTCTACGCTGGCCTCGTCAAAGTCTGCAAGCAGCTCAATCTCCGTAAGCACCTTGTCGGCACCAACAATACTGATGAATCGCAACGAAAGAGGCTGCTATTCTGTGCTGATTTTGAGATCCATCAAGTACCGTCTCTCTCTCTACTCTACTCTACTCTCCTCTCGCTCTCTCTCAATCAATCTTCTCTTCCTCTTTCATTGGTTAGATCGATACTCATATGCGTATCGGCTGAAATACACACACACACTAGGGTTACGATGGCAAGTACTACTGTATCGATACTGCTCGGTTGTTCCCTCCTGCACCATTACCAAGGCGAACAAGGTAATCATATATCTCTCTCTCTTTCTTTCTTTCTCGTTTACGTACTCACTCTTGTGCTGGTCGAGTGCAGGAAAGGCAAACGACAAGGTGAATACCTTTGTTGCTTATTACGTCCCGAATGCGTCAAAGCCAGCCGACGCGCATTGAGCTCCGATGCCTTTAGTCGCTTCCAACACTGGGATCCGCATGATGAGCAGATGAAAGAGGATGTGCGTGATGCGACTCGCAGCATGGTCGGCACCGTGATCACACAATTGGCGCACGACTTGAATTCCGGCAAGGTAGCCGTGATCGATGGGCGCGCGCTCATCGCTGACGAGATGCATCGGCGCGGAATCAACGTGCGCTATCTCGGCAAGCTGCGGTCGCTGGTCGAGCGCGAGAATCAGCACATTCAAGATCTGATACTACTCGAGATGATTAGCCGCGTGGCAAAGAATCGACTTCGCAAGAAGATGCGCAAGGCCTCGGAAGATGGCCAGTCGTTCTCACTCTCGCGCCTCAAGGCCGTCATCGTGTGCTACTTTAACCACCTGCTCGGCTGCGATCCGACCGACGCGAGCTACGAGCGCGAGTGGGTGCGCTTGCGAGAGGCGCTCGTCGCCAAGTTCGACTTTTGGAAGCCGTGCGAGAAGGACGGCTACGACGGCAACGACTTTTACACGGCTCACTCGCTCGAGTGGCACTCGCTCACGCCCGAGGAGCTCGCCGCGCCGGCAAGCCACTTGCGCCAAAGCATCAAGCTGCTGCCGCTCTTTGAGCGTCTGCAACAGAGCACCGGCATTCAGTTCCGCACCGCGGCGCGCGAGCGTCTCATCGTCGCCGAACAGCAGGCACACGAGTGGACCGAGCAATCGCTCCTGGCGTACGCCATGCAAATGCGCCACGAAGCCGACCATCCGCACGAACACCGCGCCACGCCATTCGACTGTCCCGAACCGCTGGCTCTCGCCGACATTGAACGTGTCGGCGTCAAGATCAAGTGCTTCAACTTTGACGCCATCATCTGTCGCGTCGTCACGCAGTGGGCGCAGAGTGAGATGGCCGACGTCGTGCGGAACCAAAACCTCGACATGCTCTCCTTGATCGCGAACCTCACGCTCTCGTCCATGTCGTCGTCTCGCGAGTTCGCACCCTTGTTCCCGTTCATTCCTTCTTCGATCTTGTCGTCGTCGTCCTCCTCCTCGACGTCGTCGTCCTCTCCTTCATCTTCAAGCTATTTCACTACCTCGGCCCCGGCATCCAGCAGTTTGTTGTCACGCTTGTATGCAACGATGCAGCACGACCGTGTGCCGACCGGATCGAGAGGCACACAAGGTAGATCTCGATCGACTGCCAACACAACACCGCCATCGAGTGCAGCCGCTACCGAATCAGCGACACTCGACGCCGAGACCGAGACCGAGACCGAATGGCTACTGCAGTTTCAGATGTTGTGTCACCAGAAGCTTCGTGAGATCCTGGGCCCGACACACAATCGCACTCGAGAGTTGAACCGTGACATTATCGAGACATTGACTCGACTGGGCTACCATTCACAAGCGGACCAGTACGTAGAGTATTGGTGGGACTCGTTTCTTCCTACTGCATCTCCGGCAACGGCAACGGCATCAACAGCGTCGTCATCGTCGTCATCATCGTCATCCTCGTCGTCATCGTCAAGCTCGAAAAGTTACAGCGGTCTTTCGCCTTCGTCATCTTCGTCATTTTCGAGCCGTTCGGGTATCGGCGTCGAACAACTCAAAGCCATCCTGGGAGGTGGCGCTCGAAACCAGGCAGCGACTGACTTGAGCAAACTCTTGACTCGGCTCTTTGCGAGCGGTGAGTATGTGCAATGCCTCAACGGCCTCATGACGATCGGTGAGCTATTCGAAGCCAAGAGCCGACCACAGATCGCTCGGCTGTATTATCATGCGGTGTTACGCTTCTCGCGTCTCATGTTCAAGCGCCATCCGTTGATCGGCAAGGTCTGCTACAAGCTTGGCTGTTTGAGTGACTGGCCACTCGCGGAGCCGGTATCGATTCTCCAACAATCGGGCAGTGTGACTTTAGACTCATCGACCTCGACTGCAACATCCTCATCCTCATCCTCATCCTCATCCTCATCCTCATCCTCATCTTCTCCTTCTATCCAATTTACAAGTGGCTGGAAGCATACTGGCATGCATCCAAGAGATGGCATCGAGCAGCAACAAGACCGAGCGCATGTCAGCGCACAGACTTTGTTCTTCCAAGCGTGTGAGCGATCGAATCGAGCTCGTGTGTTGTGGTTCGAACTGGCACTCACAGAGTATCGAGCGGTGTTCATTCGCTCGAATGACATTATTCAGCTCCTACTGGCACTCACACAATCGTACGCCTCGTTCGACAAGACCACTGCCGGCACCTACCTTCGACGTGCATACGAGATTGCATTCGCTCGCGAGACCGGCGTTCGCATTCGGCAAGACAAGATGAGCACCGGCCTTCGCTTGATGGTGTTGCTCGAGTACACGGCCTTCTCGCTCAACCACCACAACGACGCTCTAATGGCCCTGTACTATGCTACCAAGGCGTTGCGCTTGCTCGCCAAAGCTGTCACCGCCATTGCCAACGCCTCCAACGTCGCGTCTCCCACCAGCTCCTCCTCCACGCCTACCACCAACACCGCCAACACCACCTCGAGATCATCGGCTCGTACACCACGGAGTGCCGTCGAGAGCCACTACCACTTTGACACCGATCGCCACCTCGACTTGATGGAGGCCGAGCTCTATGGCCTACTGAGCGAGATCTACGAGATGCGCGGAATGCAGGAACTGGCCATCATCTTCCTCGCTCGAAGCATCTCGCTCTTGGATACGATTCTGCCGCCTTGTAGCGAGGGCGTCATTCGACCCAGCATACGGTTGATGAGGCTTATACTACTAAGCTATCACCACAACATATCCTTATCGATACCCAAGCTTCCTCAGTTATCGGGTGGAAGCAGTGGAGGCAGTGGCGGTGGCGGTGGGCTGAAACCGGTGCCAGATTGGAGCGAGGATCAGACATCATTGCTTGAGATACTCTCGAGCATCTCGGCGGTCGGCATCTCCTCACCATCACTATCGCCCTCGACTCCGAATGCTGCCTCAGCGGCACTGGCATCTGCCATCGAGTACGAGCTTGAGGAGATACTCGCCATCATTTCTCGCCTCGATGACCTCGACCTCAAGTGCACTCATGCCGTCGCGCGCGACGGTCGCATCGATTCCGAGCTGCTCGAAGGCAGCTTCTCGACCTTGATCCAGAGCATCGTGGCTCTCACTCCGTCGGCCACCTCTGTGGCACCAGTCTCGTCCTTGTCGTCGTCGTCGTCGTCATCACTCTTGTCGTCGTCCTCCTCACTCAAAAACGGCATACCGGCGGCAGTGACGGCGCCACATCACTGGGTGGCACTCGCGGCATTGGCTCGTGTAACTGAAGGCATCCGTGTTGCAGTACGACAGCGCAAGCTCGATGAAGGATCGACGGCATCGGTGCAACGTCTCAACGAGCCGATCGAGTACATGAGCGAGAAGAGTCGCGCATACGAGGCCGAGTCGATCGCAGCCAACTTTCGCTACTGGCACAGCATGCGCAACAGCAACACCAACGCCAGCAGCTCGAGCTCTCCCGCCGGTTCGATGGATCTGCAGACGAGCAGCAGCATCACGAACACGACCAGCACTTCGTCGATGAGCCGCCTTTCGATCGTGCATGCCAAGCGCCCTCGTGCGCAACGTTCGAGCGAATCACTCGGCATTGCGGGCTCGTCGCTCACGTCACTGCTCTCGGGATCGAGCCCGGCGGTCGGAATTCATCCGGTCGTCGGTGAGCTACGCTCAATCTCGATACTACTTGAGCGAATCGCGCGATTGCGCTTGAGTTTGTATCGCCGCTCCACCAGCGCACCGATAGACCGTACGACAGGATCCGGTACTGGTGAGCCAGCAGCAGCCGGCACTAGTGCCTCTTCCTCGTCGTCCACCTCGATCGACCATCTGGCATCGCGGTTCTATAGCCGCTACAACTTTGTGGCGGTGCTGCTGTTGCTGTCGCAACTGTACCAGACGCAAGCAGGCTCGCACTATTGCGATGCGTCGTTGTTGCTTCACCGCTACATTGAGGAGACCACCGACTGGGAATCCGAGCGGCAATGGCGAGTACAGCGCAAGCAATCGATGATCAGTGGCCAATCGGACGCGCTGGTGTGCGCACAACAGAACCTCGCGCAGCTCGCTCTGCTGCTCGGCAAGTCGGGCCTCTCGTTCGACGACAACTACTCGTGCATCATTCCGATCGACAACGAGTTCAGCCTCCATCTGGGCTACGTCCTATCGACCAAGAAACTCTTCGTCTACAGCCAGGTGCTGAGTCGACTACCGCGCTTGCCCGAGCAGCGCCTCAAGCTCTACACCAAGTTGCTCAAGGGCTCGATGCTCGGTGGCCAGATGGCCGGCGGTGGCGTCGGCATCTCGCTCACCGACGACCTGGTGCTGATGCACTGCACGATCGACATGCACAATGCCTCGACCTTTGCGCTGCGCTTGTTAGTGCCGACCTTTATCGAGACGGTGCGCAAGTGGCGCCAGCGGGCGCTCGCGTGCGTTGCCACCAACGCACTCGAACGCTTCCTCTTCAACACCGAGGACTATGGCAACCTGGCCAAGTTCTTGCAACGATGCCTCGACGCCTCGCTGAACAACGTGGAACTCGGCGGTGAGCAGTGCTACGTGCTCCTCGAGAACTGCATGGGCGGGCCGGTGGCTCGAATGCCCGATCTCTGCGAGTTACTCGCCGAGATGGGCTGTCACGTTGACACGACGGCACGAGTCGTGGCTTATCCGCGCGACCCGGAGCTGTTACTTGCGGCGCAGAGCCGGCTGCAGGCTGGTATGGCCAAGTTCGGCTCGGGTACGTCGTTCGATCAGAGCGCCATTCTACTCGAGACCGAACTTGCCTCGGTCGTCATCTCCGATGAGCCTTTGTTGGCATTGCAACGGCAAGAACAGCAACAACAAGAACGGCAGCAGAAGCAACAACAACAACAACATACCAAGAGGTCCAAGAACGCTGCGACTACCGACGCGGCGACAGCCTCCCCCACTCCCAACAGAGCGATCGTCATCGACCTTACAACACCTCCGACGACGCCTTCAGCACCAATCGAGCTGATCGATATCGACTCACCGCTCCTAGCACCACCCGGAACCCCTGTCGAGGAACGCCGCCGCCGTGTCTCGCTCTACCATCAAGTACATGCTCTCGATCCGACACAAAGCCGGTCGCACGTCATCGAACTTCTCGAGGAAGCCGGCTGGGACGATGAGGTACCGGCTGCTCTGCAACTGGAGCGCAACGTCAATACGAGCGACACTGCTGCCGCCGCAGCGGCTTCTGCTCCGAGCGATCAAGTACCACCGCCAGCGAGCGCGTTGGTCGATTCGGACTTGGTAGAGCAGTGGATGGCTGTGACGCAGGTCACCGATGTGCAGACTGCCATCGAGTTCCTCACTCGTGCAGAGAGCAACCTTGAGGTACTGTAACTGAGGGCTAGTCGGGCCGATGAATGCGGCTCCTCGTACCAGCAAGTCGCGCTCACCGTGTTTGTGACTGCTGCCATAGAACGCCATCTTGAACTACTTGGATAATGGAATGTCCCAAGCCTCGAGCAGTGCAAATGCATCAGAGCCTCCCGAGCCGCAGGCGCCTGAGCCGGAGGCACATGCAAACGAGGCGCTGGTGCTCTATCGTGACTACATTGAGTTCTTCAACAACTTTACACAGGTGCACGATGACGAACTGGCGCTCCTGTATCTGCGCAACGCCGAATTCGAGGTCGAGGTATGAGAGACAGCACCAGATAGCTTCTCGTCATTTGAGCTCTATGTGATGTGAGAGGGTCACTCACTCTTGCTCTCTGTCTGATACACAGACAGCAGTGCAAACCTACTTTGAGCATATTGCTGAGGGCTCTGTCCTTCGCCCGGATAGAGAGAGCGAACGAATGCGTGGCACAGAAGCGACACTCAGCCACGATGACGCAGTCGGCGGCTCCTCCGATGAGAACGAGTATGATGAGGATTCGATCGACAGCGTGAGACTGAACCAGCTGCGCAAGGCAAGGCGCGAGCGACAGCGCCGAGCCAGCAGGAGTACGGGCTTCGGCGTCGAAGACCTGCGTGACATCATCTCGGACTGCTGGGCCGATGAGGCCTTGAGCGCGCTCGCCGATCGTGTCGGCTTGGTTCTCGACCACGCGATCCACAAGTTGATCAGGCAGGGCAGCGCCGTGGCGATGGCGTCTCCGTCGGCGAGCAAGCAAAGCGACCGGCATGCGCATGACCTGGCGCGTACCAACGCGCAGCAGAACGTCAAGAACTTTGGCAAGGCGGCCGGTATGCAGCTCGAGCTCGACGAGGTCAACACGTGCGTCGTGGCGGCGTGCAAGCTCTTCACGCTGCATATCACGTATGAGGTGTCGGCCAAGCGCCTCTACCTCTACGCGCCGGTGGCCGAGTGCCTGCCGTCGGCGGCCGACGCCAGCACGCGGCTCGTGGTGTTTCAGTTGATGCTCGAGGGCAGCCTCCTCGGCGGTCAGGTGGCCGGCGGCGGCATCGGCATCTCGACCGACGGCGACGGCCTGGTGCTGATGCACGCGACGATCGACATGCACAACTCGTCGGGCCACGCTCTCAAGAACTTTGTGCCGCCCTTCCTCGAGACGGCTCTCGAGTGGCTCGAGAAGATTGAGAGCGCCGCCGCCATGCCGGCCTTCTTCGAGCAGCTAACGTCATTCCGCTGCACGCAAGCCGGCGCTGCGACGCTCGTGCGCCTGCGATCGCTCATGTTGCAGATGCAAGAGCACGCAGCGGCTCACCGCCACTCTGGCGTGTGGCTCGAGTATCCTTCGTGGCACACCGAGGAGAATAAGGCCCTCGTGTTGCATGCGCTCAACACGCTGCAACTGCCACTGACGCTGAGCCCTTGCGGAACACGGCTCTTTACTCGCTCGGGCATGTTGACTCACGACGAACTGCGTGTCGTTCTCACAATCATTCCCAACCTCGATGGACGTACGTGTGGTCGGTGTTGGACGGAGGAGACGAATGGAGAGATGGAGAGGAGAAGGGGACAACGCTAATAGATGCCTGCTGCTGGCCATACAGCAACGATGGTCGATGCAACGACCTACAAGTCCGAGAGCTCGCATCGCAAGGCACTCATCACCAGCGCCGACAAGCTGCAGAGCCAAGGCGATGGTGCATCCAGCCTACACGCACCAGCGCCTGCATCGAACGCTGCCGCTGCACTCTCGAGGTCTTCCAGCAACAAGGTGTTCGTGATCGAGCCCGCTGCATCGGCGTCTCTCCCGAGTGCCGTTCAGGACTTTGTCAAGATCAACGCCGAGAAAGGTACGCACTCGCGCACCTCTGAGTGGCAAAGTGAGGCAGCTACCTGAATACGAAGGCGAGACTGCTCATGGTGTGTTCTTGAATGTGTCTGCAGCACGCAATGGATTGCAGCTGCTGTACGAGATACTGCTCGAGCATCTCGAGCGCCTTGACGACCAGATAGAGTCGACCTCGCAAGGCGTGTTTCCGACCACCGATCGCAGCATCTTCATCCACATGCACGAGATCGAGGGCCTCATGGCCGACTCGGGCGTCGTGGGCGCCGTTCCGTTGTTGCGGCTCTTCGGCTTCATTCCGTTGGCGTCGCAGCGGCTGCAACACTCGCGAGGCCGCATGAGCTCGTCAGGAATTCGGCTCTCGGACGAGTCGTGCTTGATGCTCCCCGAGAGCTCCGAGGTGCAGCTGCGCAATGGGCTGCGCGTACTTCTCGAGCATCTGCAGCAGCTGCCTGAATACGAAGGCGAGGCTGCGCAGCAGCCGCCAGTGAGCCCGCGTGAGCGCTTGATTGCTTCATCGTTGTCGTCCTCGACCGATACGATCGACGAGCAGTACGCCACGATGTCTGAGTCTGGCGAGATTCTGGGCGATCCTCGCAGTGATATGGCAAACGCTGCGACGACGACGACAACAACAACAACAAGAGCTGAGAGCTCCACCGATTGGGGCGACTCGTGGCGCTGTCACCACTGCCATCGGTCTATCGAGCGGCTCGCGTTCCTGTGTGCCAACTGCCCGCCACTCTACGTGCTGTGCGCCACATGCGAGCGCGCCTTCGTGGCATCGATCGAACACTCGTCGCGCTTCCTGCGCACTGCCACGATGGGACTCGATGCACCGCGCCATGATGCGCAACACACGTTCATCAAACTGCGCCGTCCGCTTCCTGACAATGTGCTGCAGCGCTGGACGCCGCTCGAGAACCTGTACGAACGCGAGCTGAAGGAGTGGTTCGTCGAGGAGGTCGCGCGCTTCTCGGCCGTGAGGGACCATCGGCTTCGATGCCAGGGCTGCTACGAGACCATCAAGGTGCACCACCGCCACACCTTGGCGCGTCTCGACTCGGCAGCCGAGGAGGCCGCAGCCGGCATCCGCTACGTGTGCATCAACTGCTGTGTCGGTGGCGTGGGCTTCAATCTGTGTGCCGCATGCGAGCACGCTCAGGTGCATAGTCCTACGCACCTGCTGCTCAAGATCGTCGTGCCGCTGCCGCTACCGTTCTACATGCATCGTTGGCAACGACCACCGTGTTTCCCGCTGCTGGACCTGCTAGCACGCCCGGTGGCGGTTGAGGCCGAGGTCGAGCGCGCGGACAACGACGCCATCATTGCGATGGCCGAGAGACCCGAGCTCCTCGTTGCAATGTTCAACGAGATGCCGATCGAGGCGCTGTGGCACACGTGGCAGCTGCTGCTCGAGCAGCAATCCGACACGTTGCTATCGGAGGCCACGGTGCCCCTGGTGCAGAATCTCTCGTTCGTCGTGTGTCTGAAGGTGCTGGCGGGTGGTACCGGCGAGCAGCAACTGCACGAGAGTGAGGCGCTCGCCACCAATTGGCAGTTGCTCTCGCTCTCTCTCGACGACCCGGTGATCGGCGACGTGGTGGCTCAATCGCTGTGTCGTGCAGTGCAGCTATTGATCTCGATTGGAGACGTCGCTATCGTTTGTACGACACCGAGTCATACGGCATTGCTCGAGCGGTTGGTGGCCTTTACGCAAGTTCCTGCCGCCGAGGCGGGCGGAGGAGACTCGACGACCGCCACGCTCGCTCTCGAGACTATCCACAGCCTGACACAGTCCTCGTCGCAGGACGTCGGAGAGCTGTTGCTTGCCAAGGGTCTCTTCGACACGGTTGCGCTCCATCTCACGAGCACCGACTCTCGCAATCGATGTACTGCGTGGGCCATTGCCAACAACATTGCTTCGTTCCATTCCGAGGCGATCGCGTGTGCGCTGCTCTCGAGTGCCGTGCCGCTGCCATCGTCTTCGGCACACAGTATTGCGTCCGAGTCGCCGACGCGCACCATCTTTGATGCGATCATGCTTGCGCTGGCTGACGAGACGAACGGCTCGGTCATTGCGTATGCAGCCAGCGTGCTGAGTCAAGTCATGCGAAACTGCTGCCTCTCGGACCTTGTGCTTCGTAGTGGCTGTTCGAACTCTTGTGTCACTGTGTTTCGAATGCTCGAACAGCACCAAGCCGATATCGTGCGGCTACTCCAGAAGCGATACTTGCTACAG
>ERZ778026.4750-NODE-4750-length-10317-cov-9.808030_pt1 | contig 10317 bp, 9 predicted proteins | sample MGYA00375756_ERZ778026 | MGnify/ENA primary metagenome ERZ778026 (study PRJEB29350, sample SAMN05389820) | bioreactor metagenome | isolation source: Ammonium sulfate bioreactor | place: South Africa: University of Cape Town | collected 2014-02-18 ... | reverse complement strand
ATCCGCTGTTGCTTCTCGGTGCGCCGCTCGCTAACCGGCGGTGTTGGCGGTGATGGCGGCGGCGATGTAGGCGTGCATTCGAAAACGACGCTACAAGGAAGTCAGCAAACTGCTCGAGGCTCTCCACGATACGCAGACCGGCGTGTCTGGTCACTCGCGCACTCGCTCGCACGTCGGCCAAGGAGGCACGTTGGTCGGCGGCCAAGGAGGCGCCAGTGGCCTCGGCGGCAGCTTCGGTAGTGGAGGCAGCGGCGGTGCGGCCTCGTCGAACGCCAAGCGGCCGCCGCAGCATTGGGAACTGTATGCACTCAACTACTACCACGCCAAGCGCTACCGTGAAGCTACGTTCGCCGTCGACAACGCGATCGCCGTGTGCCCGGCTGCCAACCTCAGCAGCCTCGGCAAGTTCTACTACCTGCGCGGCAAGATCTTTCAGGCCCTAGCGCGCGCCAACGGCCACACCTTCCCCACCATGCTCCGCCCTGAGGGCCAGGAGGCGGCGCACGGCTACTACTTTCGCTGCAAGGGCGACATGATGCAAGAGACCATCTCGACCTACCGACGTGCCTACCACTACTTTGGCGTCGTCGGCGACCAGCTGTGGCTCAGCAAGACCGTGTGCCGCATCGCCGAGACCTACCTCGAGCCGCTCTTTGCGCCCGTGGCGCTGCTGCAGAAGCCGCTCGACTCGGTCAACCGCTTTCCGGCCTACGTGCCGACGCCGGTCGCTCGTCGAGCCGGCGACGCCGTAGACGACCCGGACGCCGATCTCGCACACACGGACGACTTCATCCTGACCATGGCACACATTGAGGGACCTGCCACCTTGGCACTGAATATTGCAAGTGAGATCTCGATCCCGCTGTTGCTACTCAAATGGTACACGCCCAATCTCTCTCTCTCTCTCTTTCGTGCGCTTGCTTACCTCATGCCCTCGTGTAGTTACCTTAATATGGCCGAGTTGCGCTTCTTACAAGGCGCCAAGGTGCAAGCAATGGCATACTGGAATGAGTGCCGTACTGCGTATGTCTCATTTCTCGCTCTCTCGCGTGCACGACACATTCAAACTCACTCGCTTGTTTACTCACTCGTTCTTTCGTTCTCTCTCGCGCGTGTGTAGATTGGTGAATTTGTTCGTAGTTCCGATTCTGGGCAAGTCAGCGCCAGCTACACTGTTGCGCAAGTTGCTCCAAATCGTTGGTCGCGCAGTGCGCTTCTTGTTCTGTCAAGAAGGCGAGGTTATCAACAAGGTACATGGCGCTCTCGTTCGCTCGTTCTCTCTCGCTTGCTGGTGTTCGTAAGCCGTGCTTCTTTCTTACTCACCCGCCGACGATGGTGACGACGACGGCTAGAATTTGTTCCTGATCGATGCGTACAATGAACTCGAAGCGCGTGCGAGGAACGCCGAACGCAAGGCCGAGCCGACCGTTCCCGAAGGAAGCGATCTGCGCGTCCTGACGACTCTGCACAACATGAAATCCAAGATCCGTCTGCCGTGTGCGCCGGTGGTCAAGCAGCCGAGCCTCGACAAGCCGCCACCGACCTCACGCAAGGACAAGCGAATGACACGCCGTATCGTACGACAGTCGACGATCAAGAACGTGCGCATGCTCTTTGGTACCGAAGGCCTCGATCCCAACGGCGCAATGGGTGATATCTCAGACGTGCTTGGCATGGTGCCGTCAGAGGTATGACACGACACGCCACGACACGAACGATACGAACGACACGAAACTCATCGTGCTTGCTTGCTTGCTTGCTGTTGCATCGAGTAGGGAGGCTCGTACACCGATAACTTGACGGAAGACATTGCCGAATACGTGTGGAACTGCCTCCACTGCATCAAGGCGCAGCTGAGCAAGTACAGCGACGGCAAGCTGACCAAGGAGGAGGTGTTCTACAACAACCAAAAGTACCTGCGCAAGCTCTCGAAGCTGATTGCCGAGCGCTACGTGCACATCTCGTCGCTGCTGTCGCCGCCGCCGATCACGAGCGACTGGGGCAAGAGCGAGGAGACCATCAGCCAGAAGGACCTCTGCAGCGAGGGCGTGGCGTTCGAGGTGCTGTCGAACCAGTACCGCCGCCTGAAGCGCGTCATGTACGTGCTCAAGCTCGAGTCGCTCGTGTACGTGTACGTGCCGTCGACCAGCGAGCGCAAGATCCGCCAGATGGGTGTGGCGCAAGAGGGCAAGCACGCTCCCGTGATGCCGCGCGACGTGTCGCTCACGGTCTCGGCGCCGGCCGCCATTCCCACCTTGGGCTCGTCACTGTCGCCGTCGGCCTCGCCGTCGTTCGAGCACGGTAGCGGCAGCAGCAGCGGCGGCAGCGGCAGCAGCAGCGCTGACCTGCACGGCATCGAGAAGCGCATGTTCTACGTCAAGCTGCACCTCATGTGCAGCGTCAACGAGTGGTCACTGTTCGTCGTCAAGCGCGGCGTGACGTTGCAGGCCTTGCTGGACTACGTGTGCGATCTCCCGAGCGCCGGACTCGGCAGCGACACCGAGGCCGCCAAGAAGTCGGCCAAACGCGGCCTCTTCAACAGCTTCTCGCGCACCACCACCAAGGCCCTCAAGATGCCGATGCGCTACGTCGAGGGCTCCAAGAACTTTATCGCCGAGCTCGCCAACGTCATGGCCATCTGCGACACGCTCGCTCCCGGCCGCCTGAGCCGCTCGACCGACCAGTCGCTCCTGACCTCCAGCGCCCCGGCCAGCGGCGTCACCATCTCGTTCGCCGTCAAGACGCGCCAGGGCCAGGACTCGTACCTCTCGCCCATGACCGGCTGTCTCGACCAGACCTTTGAGCAGTGCTTCGCCATGGAGGACACCAACGCCACCCACCCGCTGTCGCTGCACATATTCGTCACCTCGTCCATGCCGCCTGTGTCGGAGCTCGTCGGCAACGCCAAGCAGCTCTCGAGCGATACGTTCGAGTTCTCCAAGGACACGATGGACTACGTGGCTGCCTTGATCACTGGCGCCGACTTGCCGTTCGAAGACGATCCTGCATCGCTGAAAGCCATGGTCGAGGGCTTGTTCTCTAATGTACGCCGCACACACACGCGGACGGATCAGAGCTTGGAGCTTTCGAGTGGTGATACTGATCCTGACTCTCTCTCTCTCTCTCTTGCGCTCGCTCGCTCGGCTTTGTAGAGCTTCTCGTGGTTCGTTAATATGGTGCCTGAGGGCGGCGTCAAGCGTCGAAAGCCCACGAGTGACTTTCCGTTCCAAGAGGCGCTCAAGAACACCACCAATGCCTTCAAACCGATCTCGCGCTCGCCATTGGTACGTTGTGGCAGCTCCAGCCTCCATCGATGCGACGTCGCGTGACGCAATTTGACACCCTCGCATTTGCGGCGTAGTCGTTGATTTGCAGTCGAGCTCTGCAAGCCATTCCGTGGGAGTTGATCCTCAACGAGACCGTGGTGCGGTACATCAACCTGAACCATGCCGTTAATCGCGAATATTATGTATGTCGTCGTCATGGTTGTCGTGTGGGAGGTGAGATAGAGCCCTAACACGTGTGTGCGCGCGCTCGCGTTCGGTCAACCACAGCTTCAAGAGGAGAAGTTTGCTGCCAATCACCTGGTATTGCCGCGCTACAATACGTGCTTCTACGCCACCTACGACAAGTCGCTCCAAACCATGGAGGACAACCGCAAGCGCTCGCTCGCCGGCTCGATCTGCGCCGAGCTGCGCCTGGCCGAGACCGTGCACTCGACTCCCAGTCGCAGTGTCTGTACACTACCGTTTCACAGCCCGTTGATCAAGCAGGGCGCCACCAAGAAGGTCAAGTTCGGCAAGCTGCTCCAACCGGTCGAGCTCAGCCGCTTCCTGTCCAACCCGGCCGAGATCCTCACCACCACCGACAAGCTTCAGCCGCACGAGTATCCCATGTTCATCTTGACCTATTCGGATTTGGTCGAGCTGAACGATGCCACGCTGGAACTCATCAGGTATGCAAGAGCAGCCAGCCAAGCCAGCCGCGACTTGTTTGCCACTATCTCACCCGATGCGTGCGTGTGTGTCGTCGAGCTAGTTGGTCGGTTCGATCTGTAATTCTATTTGTACCCTCAAGCAGACTCAAGTCGGTGTGGAACCGTATCGGGCATATCCACGACAAGTACTTGCGCGAGAAAGCCCGCCTCGGTTACGACTTTGTGCCCAATCAGTACCAATACGTCATCAACGTCATCTCGGCCTTGCAGCAAGAGCAACCCATCCCAATCACGGTGGTGAATATGCCATAAATACTGCGTGGCAGGGTGTGTCTGGTTGTGGTCGTTGTGTTGCGTTACGTTGCGTTGTGTTGCGTTGCGTTGTGTTGTGTTGTTTTTGTATTGTGTCGTATAAACAAACGAATACCATTCCTGAACTTGCCTTGATTGATTGATGGATGGATTGATGGATGCATTCATTCATTCAGTACCAAACGTCGAATGTTCGCGTGGAGCACGAGAGCGCGCGCATAGAAAGTACAACGAGATGACGAGACGACGACCGAACAAGGTCGCGCGAGAGGAGCGAGTTGAGAGAGTTGAGGGAGAACGAGAGAATGTACAAGTAAACAACAGGCAGAAGGCAGCAATAGAGACACACACAGAGAGACACACAAACACACTGACTCATAGAGGGACTTGGCGCGTCGCGGGAGCTTGCCGAGTAACATCGACATCGAGAACAACAAGAATGGCTGAATATCATCACCAGCAGTAGCCGCAGCATTGTGATTAGGAAGGAATGGCACCAATCTCGCCTGAGGTTCGGATGGCGGGTGACGAGCGGGTGCGCCAAGACGAGCTCTTGCTGCGGCCGTTCGAGTCGGTGCTCGCGACAGGCGATGGATTCAGCAGCGAGCCGGTGGCCGTAACGACGTTGGGCGGCGTGGTGCCGTTGTTCATCTGACTGCGCTCGGTGAGCGCGTCCTCGATCGTCTGATAGATGAACGAGTACTGCTCCTTGGTCTGCACCATGCCCATACGATGTGCGCGCATGTCCTCCACGATCTCCTTGACCGTGAGCTTGGCCTCGCCCGAGTGCCGCGACAGGAACGAGTGCACGGCAAGTAGCGTCCCCGTTCGTCCGATGCCTGCGCTGCAGTGAGCGACGATCGGGCGAACGGGATAGAGTTGCTGATACTGGTCCATAAGTGCGATCACTCGTCGAATGACTCGCGTGCTGACCGGCACTCCAAAGTCCGGCCACTCGGTGTAGTGAATGTGCGCGACTTCCTTGGCTTCTGACGAGTAGCGATGCGTCATGATGAAGGTGCGCAGCGTGATCTGCTGCTCCTCCATGGCCGATTGAGCCGCGAGCAGCAGCGTCACGTCGCCAAACGTCTCGCTGGAACCGAGCTCTTGCGGCCAGTAACAATGCGCCTTGATCTGACGCTTCTCCATGAACTTGGTGAGCATGATGATCAACGGGATGTCGTTCTCCTGTGGCCGTCATATCGCCATCGCCATCGTCAACGTCGAGCTCACAATCCCACCATCGCAAGAGTGACGATGCTTCAAGAAGGACGTACCCAGATCATGCGCCAGAAGTCACCGAACGTATGTGGCAGCGGAGCTTGACACGAGATGTACGAGCGCGAGTGTACGCCTGGAATGTAGCTGGCGTTGATGTAGTCCGAGTCGCCCGTCTGCAGGCGCACGCGATGGTCCTCGTACGGCAGCACGTCGGGATATCTTGTGGCATTGATTCAAAGCAAGCAAAAGCAAGCCAAGCCAAGCCAGCAACCAACGCGATCGAGTCGAGAGACGCGTGAGTATGGGCATGCTCATGCTCGCACGCAAGGGCTGGCGCTGGCGGTGTACCTGTTCTTGACCGTGTTCTCGGGGTTGATGGCCGACGCGAACACGTGGAACGCCTCCTTGCGCGACGCTGGTGGCTTCGGGAGCATGCGGAACTCTTGCGACAATCGCTGCGTCATGAACGACCGCCCACCGGTGCTCTGCGAGAGCGCCGCTCGCTGCGGCGAGGTCGACGAGCCGGTTCTCTGCAGCGGCTCGGGCCGCAGCGGCGTCGATGGCGCGGTAAACGACTGCGACAGCGACATCGTTGGTGTATGCTCGAATGCTGGAAGTGGCGGTGGTGACGGTGTTGATGGCGGTGTGATATTTGATGTCGTTGTGGTCGCGGTCGTTGCGGTGGTCATGGTCGCAGTCATCGATGATGGTGATGTTGTTGTTGTTGCTGTTGTTGTTGGGCGAGGTACGCTGGAGGAGCGCAGACCCGCGCGCGCGCTCGACAACGGCGAGAAGCTGCGTATGTAACCGCTCTCTCGCAGCGATAGCCCACCCGCACCAAACGAGAGCACCTCTTCATCGTCCTCGTCGTCATCATCGTCGTCGTCGTCGTCGATCAACATCGAGTCGGCCAGCGGCACGGTGGTGGCAGCGCACGATCGACCGACGACACTCGACAACGGCGTGTCGGTGTTCGCACGCCCCAGGAACATCTCGATTCTTCGCTGTTCGAGCTGGAGGAGGTGACGAGGCTGGTGGTTGTGGTGGTTGTGATGGTGTGCTAGACGACCGATACGATGCCAAGGTACTCGAGCGTACGCCAGCCACGTAAGATTCGCTCGCGTATGAGCGAGAGAGATCGAGATCGAGAGAGAGAGCACGCGCGCTTGAGAGAGCGAAAGAGAAAAGAGGCCTCCAGAGGCGAGCGGCACTGGAGATCGGAAAAGTGAAAAAGCACACGAGCCTCATCGAGTGATGGAAATTTGCTTTCTGCCTCCGGTACGCGATTTCCTCTGCGCCGCCCAAGAAACGCCCGCTCGCATTCCTCACCTCTCCCTCTCTCACGCACCACTCCATATCCCCATCAAACTCAAGCACGCCCGCGCCACCAACCTCATGGCTGACTCCAACGACAAACTCGAGGTGTTCGAAGTGTTCCGTGTCGCGGCCCTGAGTCGCCACGAGCTCCAGAACCTGCCGGAGGCCGAGCTGCGTCGGCGCTTCTCGTTGCTGCAGCCGGTCACGTCGGCCGAGCAGCTGGCGTCGTGCGAGATGATCGCCACGCTCCCAAAGGACGGCCACATGGTGGTATCGCGTACCAAGCTTCACGAAATGATGAGCGAGCGTCTATCGCTTGCGCTCCGTGGTCATATGCAGAAGATACGTGCTCGTGCCGACGAGGCTCTCTTCCGCGCGCATGAGGTTCGTTGCCGCTCCAATCCAATCCAACCATCAATCCAAGCCATTCGCGTGTGCGTGTGAATCGAACCAACACGGTACATGCATGCAGGTATTTGAATCCGATCGCATCGAGATCAGCACGCTGCTGCAGTCGGTGGTCGAGACTCAACACTCGAAGCTCGACGCCGTGGTCAAGGACGCCAACGACAAGAAGCAACGCGGCGAGACGCTCGACGCTGAGGCGCTGCTCGCGTCCGTCACCGAGCTGCTCGAGCAGCAGCGCAAGCAACTCGACATTCTCTTCACGAACCCGTACTTCCGGGCCGAGCAGCTGGCACCTGCTCCGACGCTCGCGATCGACGATGATGCCGATGCTCGTGCTGCTGCTCAAGACACCGTCGCTGCGACAACCTCCTCTTCGACGACACCAACACCAACCGCTGCTACAACTACTTCTACTGCTGCTGACGAATAAGAAGATGGCGATGATATGCTGTTGTATTTATCTACAAGCCGACACAGGAAGCACAATGGTTTGTTACAAGTCTGGTGGCTGGCGGGGCTTGCGGTGGTTGACAGTAGCCATCCATCATTGAATTCACGAATGCACGCATGAATGAATGCGCTACGATAGTGATAGAGAAAGGAGAAGCAGACATACGAATGAATACGTAGAGAGGAAGCAAGGAACTAGAATACTACGACGAGCACGGAAGTGATACCGAAGCTGCATGACAAACGCAGCATACGAACGAAGATGGTACAATACACGAGAATGGAATACGAGAGAGAGAGAGAGAGAGAGAGAGAGAGAGAGAGAGAGAGATGTTGCGCAATATGTTACTGCGAGATATCGATCGTATCGCTCGAGGTCGATGGCGACTTGGGCGACACGGAGCCTGGGCGGCGAGGTGAGATACCCGAGCTCCTATGCGAACGCTTGGGCGAATTCTTGGGCGACATCTCGCTCGCTGTGTTGATGGCTCCCGAATGAACGTCGGCCAAGCGAGCGAACGAGCTGCAGCCCTTGAGCCGTGGCGACGGGCCGGTGGAGCTCTCGCGCTTGAGCGACTCGGCATCAGGCTCCACGTCGGCAAAGTGTGTCTTGATGCTGCCCGAGGGTGTGCGCACCAGCGTACTGCTGTCGCTCGTGTGCTCGGACGCGGCGCTGTCCGAGTCGGTGTCGAGGCCGAGCATCATCATGCGCCGGCGCGTACCGGCGATCTGAGTGCCGGACGTCGTGAGCGAGGTCTCGGAGGTGCTCTTGGATCCGAGCGACTTGGCCAGCGGCTTCTCGGGGAAGATGGTCGAAAAGTGCGTGATCATGTTCTCGACTACGAGCGACTGCAGCTTGATGTTGAAGGCGTGCATGCGAGCGTCGATGTTGGTGTCGCTCGGCGGATCGAGCAGCGACGCGCCAAACACCAGCGAGATGTTCTTGGCACCCATGCGGTTCTTCTCCTCGTGGCTCGCCAGCTCCACGAGAAACTCCATAAAGTCGTACAGCAGGTCGTAGTTGGGCCCCGGAAGACGTTGCACCGTGAGGCGTAGGCCTTCGACGATCGCCTCGGATGATGTCAGAGCTGTAACCCCGAGCCATTCAATCCACATATGAGCCAATGATCCATAATCGAATCGACGAATGCGCGCGCACTGGACGCACCAGCAGCTTGCAAGAACGGCATATACAGCTCGTGTGTCAGTAACGGCTCAGGCAGCTCGCGGAAGAACTGAGAGATGGCTCCCGAGAGCGTATGCGGCGAGACGTCATCCGGTAAGCCCTCGCCTGCATTTCGATTGAGATTGTGGTGAATCAGTGAATCAGTGAATCAGTGAATCAATGAACGAACGAACGAACGAACCGACAACAGAAGGCATACCTTGCTCGAATCGAACCTTGAGCTCAAAGATATTGGTTTGACGGCCTGGGATACGGAACAAACCTTCGACTTCCATTGCAGCTGCTCGAAACGAACGAAATGAACGAATCAATGAACGAACGAATGAATCAACGAGCATATAGCGACACAGACGACGAAGGCTGCTGCTTCTGCTCGACGTACTCTTGCGCAATAGGTCCATGCAACATCGAATGATTGGTGGAATACGCTGCGTCGGATACAAGGCACGCAGCTCCAGTGGCGAGAGGCCGAACTGTGGGTTCTTTCGCAGCGTGTGGATGACGGGTTCTGAGAATGTACGCGAGAGGCAGTCAGTATCCAGGTGGTTGGTGATAGTTGGTATAACGGCGGCCATGCATGGCACACCTCACCAGCACGACAGCCGCCCAGCTCTTGGCTCTTGCCAAAGAGTGAGCAGGCGTGCTGCCGGTGGTGGTAGTTAGCGAGAGCTGCAACATACGCTCGGAGGGCTTGCCGACGAGTGTGCCTGGCTGCGGCCGGTTGGTGTGCGTGAGCGAGCGCGATCGTTGGCGCTTCGAGTTGTCGAGCACCAGCGGCTTCGAGCCCGCCGCCACGGCGATCTGAGTGCCGCGCGGCGAGAGCGACGTTGGGTCGATCGAGTCGCTCACGCGCAACGAGTTGCCCGAGCCCGACGGGCCCGAGCCGAGCAGCGGCGCCGACGACAGCAACGACACGGCCGACGCCGATGCGATCGAGATGGCGCCGCGCAGAGGGTTGCGCTTGACCGGCAGCGAGCCGGCCGACGCCGATGCGCTGCCGGTCAGCAGCAGCGGCGACACCTCGGCGCTGTCGCGGTTGCCGCCGCCGGACGACTTCTTGCCGAGCCGCTTGAGCGGGTTGGACGCGAGCGCCGCCAACGTCGAGCGCTCGCCAGTGGCCGCCGCGCCGCTCTGTGCAGAGCCGGCAGCGATCGACGTCGCAGACGCAGCGTCGGGCGACGCGCTCTTGGTCGGGCTGGCGTCCTTGTCGGCGGCGGCGGCGGCGGCGGCCTCGGCCTCGGCGGCCTTGGCGGCGGCGCGCGCCTCCTTGCGCCGGCGCTTCTCCTCCTTCTTCCAGTCGGGCCCCATCCACTCCGAGAGCGCCCCCTCGATCTGCGAGTGCTTGTCGCGTGGCTCCTTGCGCCGCTTGCCGGCCTTGGCGGGCTCCTTGGCGAGCTCCTTGGACGCGTCCCTCGCCGGCGCATCCTTGGCCGCTGGCTCCTTGGATGCTTCGCGCGATATGTCCTTGTCCTTGTCCTTGTCCTTG
>ERZ778026.4748-NODE-4748-length-10320-cov-9.216366_pt1 | contig 10320 bp, 10 predicted proteins | sample MGYA00375756_ERZ778026 | MGnify/ENA primary metagenome ERZ778026 (study PRJEB29350, sample SAMN05389820) | bioreactor metagenome | isolation source: Ammonium sulfate bioreactor | place: South Africa: University of Cape Town | collected 2014-02-18 ... | reverse complement strand
TTGATCGATCGACTGATGAATTGTATTGGGATAGTCACCATCTCGACGATTCGCATTCTATCATTTGGCAGATCCATCGCAGTATGCCGTCAATGGATGGCGATTGTTTCATGGCGAGTTTATACTACGCTTTGTGATCTCGCGAGGAACCGGAACGCCGTTGGTCGACGATGCACAATATCCGATCGAGAGTGCTGTTGGATCTGATGATACCTTTGTCGGCTGGCGAATCTCGAGCGCCAACCAACACTATGGCGTTTGTTCGACCTACTCGTCGGTACTCGCTGTTCCAAGCTCGATCACCGATACCGAATTGGCAGACGCGGCGTTGTTTCGTTCTCGTGCCCGTATACCAATCTGTACGCCATGCTATCTCATTCTATCTATGCAAGTACAAGTAACACTAACCCTCTCATCCACTACTACAACTGCTGCTGCTGTGTGCGCATGGTGCATTTGATAGTATCGTACATCTATCCATTGAATGGTGCTGCAATTTGCCGGTGTAGTCAGGTAGGTGACACTTCTCGCCTCATTGATTCAAATTCATTCGTCGTTCAGTGACAAATGACTGTGAGAGTAGCCGAAGGCCGGTGTGACGAGTGCGCGAAGTGAGGCGGATGAGAAGATCGTAGCGGCCATCTCTCAAGCGAGTCAAGGATACTTGCAACGACTCAAGTGTCTCTATGGAAGTGGATTCACGAGTGGAGCGAATGGTACCAGCAGCAGTACCAGTGGTATCTTGGCAAGAGCAGCCTCACCTTCTGCAGCGAGCAGCGTGAGTACCATATCACCAAGAACCTCCCCGACCTCGACAATCTCGAGTCGATCCGTATCGCCACTCCTTCGAGCTCCTAGCCTCAATGATGACGAGTTGATCTCGATTCCACTCACTCCCCCAATTCCAACGACCGCCACCACGGCCACCACGGCCACAGCCACCGCCAGCAGCGGCAGCGCTACATCCTCGCGATTACTCGTATCGCTCTCGAACAACTCTACCACGAGTCCACGTTCATCGAGCCCACGACCAACAGTAAGCTCGACGCCGATCCCATCCAAGGGTGCATTGCGCGACGCCTCGCCTTTGCCTGCCATATCCAATGACTCTCCGGCAACAGCTCCTCTCTCTCCCACCAAGCCCAAGTACAACGTGTACATAATCGACGCACGACCGCGTCTCAATGCTTTGGCACAAAAGGCCGCCGGTCGAGGTTGGGAGAATACGAGCAACTATGCACACTCGAACATTCTCTTTCTCGGCATCGCCAACATTCACGTGATGCGCGAGAGCCTCAATGCCGTGCGTCGATTGTGTACGACCTCCTCCGAATTGTCGTACGTGTCTCCGCAGTGGATGGACGAGATTCGCAACACACATTGGCTCGACCACATTCGATTACTCCTTGAAAGTGGCATCGAACTCGTAAAGTTGACGATCGCTGGATATCCATTACTCGTTCATTGCAGGTATTGTACACCCACACATACTCTTTCAGTCAGCTTGAGTAACTCGAATCTAATCCAATCAACATGTGAATGAATAGTGATGGATGGGATCGAACTGCTCAAATGGTAGCATTGGAAATGGTCATGTTGGATCCATTCTATCGAACGATCCTTGGCTTCGAAATGTTGATTGAGCAAGAATGGCTTGCTGCTGGTCATCAAGTACGTTACGGCGACAGCGGCTCGTCTGGGAAGATTGACGATTGACCAATAATTCTCTCAGTTTGGCAAGCGGTCTGGATTGACAGCATCAGGACAATCGATTGTCATTGGTGCAGGAGATGCTACGTCGGACGCAAGTGAGAATCAACAAGCTCCCATCTTTCATCAATGGCTCGAATGCGTCTATCAGTTGTTGGTTCAGTTCCCTGATGCCTTTGAATTCACTGAGGAGTTTCTCGTTGCCATTAGCTATCATTCCATGTCTTGCAGGTACGTTATCGAATGAGATTCTTACTCGTGCAGATTCCTCTTCCTCTGAAACTATTCATCTCATCGACAAACTGTATCTATCTTCCATGTGTGCGAGAGCAGATTCGGTACCTTTTTGTTTGATTGCCAACAAGAGCGAATGGAGGCTGGTGTCGATCGCAAGACTGCCTCATTGTGGAGTTTCTTGAACTTTCAACCACGATTCCTCAATGCCTCCTATCGTGCGCCGGATGGTTCGGCGGTCAGTGGCTCGGCGATGCCCGCCGGTATCTCGAGTAGCGGCCTGCAGAGTCGTCCGGTGATCTCGCTCGATCCAACCAATCCATCGACAATCTCACTCGGCAACATACTGTGGCCACGTACTGGACCTCGAGACGTGCAGTTCTGGATGCGATACCACGTACCACATGCCTTTGGAGTCACCGATCCGTTATTCGAAGAGCTTGATGGTCGTACTGGTGCCAGCGACCATGCGAAACAGCTAGAGCTCCTAGAGCAACAGCGCATCTTGTTGAACCGCACAACGGCATCGACAGAAAAGCGCGGTCAACTCAATAGGACGAGCACAGCCAGCCAGTGAGTTAGCTTGCAACCAACTGGACGTGATAACAATTGCTTTGATTGCAGTGTAGATAGATAGATGGATAGATGGATAGTACAATGATCAAGAGATAGGTAGGTTCAATTTCTACATTCATTTGTTTGATGAATCTCTGATACTGTCACTACTACTCACAAATACTTGATGGCATTATAATCAATTGTACCATTACAAATAGAACAGAGTAATTTGGTTTGCCGATCAATTTCTACAGAGACTACTCGCAAGTAAGTATGTGCATACACAAGATACACAAGAAGGAACTCAAATCGATTAGTAATTGTTCGAGCGCGAATACGTTTGTGATTGAATGAGTGAGATAGTAAAAACATACTGGCAAAATCAATGCTCAAGGCCTTGAGGAAGTTGCGTCTGGCGTGATCATAGAGAGCCTGCTCAAAGTAGAGGAGGCCTCGTTCCAAGTAGACCTGTGAGTCATCAGGGTTGAGAGCGGCCGATCGATCGAAATCGAGCACTGCCTCATCGAAGCGACCGAGGACACGGAGTGTTCGACCTCTCACCCAGTACAACATGGGATCGCGTGGATATTTCACAAGGTTGGCACTCACGAACACGAGGGCCTGTTCGAGGTCTTGCATGGCTTGGGGATCGTGTCGATCGCGTGAGCGTTCGATGCGAAGGAGCGCGCGATTGGCGTAGGCGTTGGCATAGTCGTGACTGAGTCGAATGGCTTCGGTATAGTCCTGCATGGCCTCGTCGAATCGGGCGAGGCGCTGATACACGACGCCGCGATTGTTGTACGCGAAACAGGCCTTGGGATCGAGGCGTATCGCCTCGCCAAAGTCCAAGAGCGCCTTGTCGTAGTTGCCGAGACATCGATGAGCCATGCCACGATACGAGAGCGCATCGACGAACGATGGTTCAAGCCGGAGCGCTTCGTCAAAGTCCTTGATGGCCTCGTGATGGCGGCTGCTCTCTTCGAGCAGCGAACCTCGATTGCTGTAGGCGAAGTGGAACTCGGGATACAGGCGAATGGCCTCGTCAAAGTCGCGAAGGGCCTCGGCGCGTGTGGCATTGTACTGGTGGGCAACGCCGCGGCCATTGTATGCGTGCGCGAGCGAAGGATCGACTCGGATCGCCGTATCGAACTGCTCGATCGACTCGCTCACACGTCCCAACACTCGCAGACTCGAGCCAGTGCCGAGATAGAGGTTCGCGCACCAGGGATCGAGCAGCACAGCGCGTCGAAAGTCGACCAGCGCCTCGTGCGCTCGCTCGAGGTCCAACAACATCCAGCCTCGATCGCACAAGAGATCGACCTTGGGCGGCCCAAGACGCAGCTCGTGCGTCAGATCATTCACGGCCTCAACTCTGCGACCGAGCTGCTCGAGACACTTGGCACGCACGTAGCGCACGTATGGCAGCGTCGGGTCAAGCGCGATCGCCTCGCTGCACAGACCGATGGCAAGCTCCCTGTCAGTCCATGGCGTGTCGAGCGCCTCATCGAGCTTCTGCTGCGCAAGACGTCGAGCTTCGGTGGCATCGAGCGGCGCTGGTGGCGTTGCCATGCACCAAGAAGCACACCAAAGAACAGCAACCGCGTGCGGCAGGCAGCAGGCAACCAAGCGAATGTCGGAGGAGGAGCCGGAACAGCAGCAGCACGTCAACCCTCCACCCGCTCGTCTCTGCTGTGTTTGGCCCAATTCTACAACAACAGATTCATCGATTCGTATCGCTTCTATTGAACAAGTAAATAGCAATGATTGTTCCATCAATGAGTGCACGACAGCTCGGCTGCAAGGTCACTCGCTAGCTGTTCCAACTGACTCTGATTGTTGTCGGTAGTTGGCTCGCTCCTGTCGCTTCACACCGCCACCGCCGAGTCAGTCAGGCGGTCCACTCTTGCCGTAAGCAGACTGGAAGAAGGCGCGTTGTGCACACGTACTGATGCGCTGGTAGATGAGGAGGAACAGAAGAGGTGCCTCGAGTGCCCTCCATCCAAGGAACCAGATGAAGCATGGGTCCGGTGGTGTGATCGCTGCTTGGATCGCTTGCAATCAACATGACCTTGCGGCCCAAGACGCGATCGAGAGCCTTGGCGACGAGCTGTGCTTCGGTACACAATGCAATCCACTCATCCACCGGCATTTCGTGCCACTGGCTCCCTTGTTGTGCCGCGAGAGTTCTGCTAGTCGAGAGCACGACCACGTGGCCCATGGCTCGCGGGCATGGTGAAACGATTGCAGCGATTGAGCCAGTCCGACGAACTTGCAGCTTGGGTAGGTACCAGCCACGAAGAATCCGGGCATAGTCCGACTCGGCAGCGTGATCAACCGGTAGCTCGGTCATGAGGTCGAAGCGCTTGCCCGTCCGAATGGCCACAGGCACTTCATCTCTCAGCGCCAATCGAGCGCAACGCTCCATTCCTGTGCGTATAACGTCCACGATGCGATCGAGGTGTTCGTCGGCCACCTCGTACACGAGCTCGTCGTGAATGTTCAGTACCAACGAGGCACTCGCAGCAACTCGATGGCACCCACTCCGCTCTCGGGCCGGATCGTGGCAGCCTGAACGAGTATCATCGAACAAGCGAATCATGCGGTCGACTTCGACCGTCGCAAGCTTGATAATGTCACTCGCAGTACCCTGGATCGGCGTATTGACGGCTTGGCGTTCGGCTCTGCGGCGGTTCTTGAGAGACTTGGAGGTAATGAGCGGCAGCAACCGTCGACGATTGAGAAGGCTTCGGACTGATTTGGAGACGCGGGCGTGCTCGACGGCAGCCTTGATCCACGAATTGATGTCTGGTTCCAGCACACGCACAGGAACACATTTCAAGAGGCGTTACTACATTCTCGAGCGGCGGTTCTCAAGGTGTTCTAACCTACCTGGAAATCGATCGAGAAACGAGCGTCGAAACTCGGCCGCTTGTTCATAGGGAACACTCAGCAGCTTCGAGAGAGACTGTGTTCCGATACCGTAAACGATACCAAAGACGATACGCTTTGCATGAACGCGTTCCATGTCCGTGACGCTCTCGGCAGCTTTCATCAGCCAATGCGATGCAATCATTCGATGTACATCTCTGCCCGAACGTAGAAACTCTCGCAAGTGTCGGTCGTTGCTCATATGAGCCAAGATTCGGATTTCAATCTGCGCATTGAGCACATCGATTCGAGGTGTGAGAAGCTCACAATGAGCTGGATTGAATGCTAGCAAGCAAAAACAAGAGCAAGTACGAGAGGCAACTATGCCGACCTGAGAATAGTCAGCAGCAACGAATGAGTGTGCTGGCTTGGCACAAAGTGCTTGCCGAATCGAAATGACGACGTTGGATTGATGAGAGGTGTTGTGTAACAAGGGCTGGTACTCTACGTGTGAGCAAGAGTCTTACACGAGAGAGGCAGAATGGTTACACTCACCAGTCAACGTACCGGAATCAACGGTTGCTTGGGAAGGTTCTGAAGGTTTGGATTTTGTGACGACAAGCGGCCAGTTGCGGTAGCTGTTTGAAGCCAACTGGTGTGTATGCGAAATTCACCGGGTTCCAGTCGATTGTCGGCACCCGTATCGAAGGATCGAGAGCGAAATGGCAGGAGCCATGTGTTTAGAAGTTTGGAGAACTTGCGGTGTTGTAGCACAAGCCCTGCAGGTTGTTAGAGGAGGTAGTTAGAGCAGGTGGTTAGAGAGTTTCATGCGGTTGGGGCTGCAGTCACGTTAGAGGAATTCCTACCAGGCACGTACGTGGGAATGGGTGCTTGTGTTCGAGTTGTGACAATACAAAGTCGTCGACACCTGCTGCGAGAGGAGCATGATGCAGCCCAGTGCGCAGGCCTAGTTCTCTCAAGGCGACGGCGACGTCCTGGGTCGAGGAGAGGTTGATCGAACGACCGAGCAGTTGAGTGGCTTCCACCGAGAGCGCTGCCACCAACGGTTCCAACACGGCGATCCACTCGTTGAATTGACTCGGATCAAAGCCCACACCGACAATCTCCATACGGGCGAGGATCGGTATCATGTTCGTCTCTTGCATCAGTGATTCCCAGAGATCCACTGTAGCGCCAACGCCACCATGACGACGATCACTGAGTCAGAACCTGGCTGGGTCTTGCGTCGTGCCAGAATGCAGGCCAGCCGACGAACCCGTTGAAAGGCGCTCACGCAGCGTGGAGTACAAGACGAGACTTGCACGGAGGTCAGTGGCAAGGAACGTGAGGTTGTTGGATCCGGCTCCGACGGAGAAGTTGCCGACCGACGCAGCACTCGACGAGTGCAAGAAGCGTGAGAGCAGGAAGGGATAGGCGTAGGATGATTGCTCGGGATTCCAGACCCATGCAGCCAGCTTGATATCGAACAGCGACGGTGCAATGTTGTGGACTACTTACATAGAAGACGATCAGATCAGATGCGTTCGGCAATTGATCCACACCGAGCGCACGTACCATCGATTCCAAGGAAGTGAATCAGGACCTTGAGCAGTTCCTGCCAGTCGTACGACACCTTGCAGATATGCGGATTGTACATGATCGGTTGCAAAAAGTCGAATACGAGTTCCTTCGCACAAAGAAGAGTCGCATCGAGTGGTTCGGAGGACGAAGGAGCAACGCATGGCAGGAAGATTGGCGTGGCCCATGCAGGGCAAGCGAGTGCCATGCCGAGGAAGAGCTCGGTGAGCGAAAGGCTCGATGTGAACTCGGCCGTCAATTCGGATCGACGAAAGTTGGTCGAGCCGTAGCGATACACGGCTGCGATTGCAATCTCACTACAATGCGATTGGTGTAGTTGTTCGACAAGCTCGAGCAAGCGAGAGGCAGTCGTGCACGTCTCGAAGCCACGAAGAGCATCACTTGGCCGAGAACCTGGATTGGAATCATCTTCGAGGCGTGCCACTTCGTCGGGAGATAGAATGCGGTTTGGCCGATCTCCTGTGTATTGTTTCGTTGTTCCATGTAACGAGTGAGGCACTGACAAGAGAGAGAGAGAGTGATGAAGTGAGCACGTACGAGATGCAGCAGCCCAACTGGTTCGCCGTGTGAGATTCGAAGCTGGTTGCTCGCACCCACCGGCCGAGGTTTGGTCCTCATCGACAACCTCGTTCAGCTGGTTCTCAGGGTCTGCCTTCACATCTGTGTCGTCTTGTTCTTGTTCTTGGTCGCATTGGTCATGTTCGTTCGCTGAGAGGCGGTCCTCGTCCTCGTCGTCATCGGCATTGTGTTTGGGCTCTTCGATCTCATATACTGCCTCCAGCTCGAGATCGGCGAGTTGGCTCGCGCGCTCATGATCCTCAGAGTCATCGTTCGACTCGCTTGTACCGCCGAGAGATGATGTGGCATCGTGGTAGACCTCGAGTATTCGCTGCTGCATCTGTCGTTCGTACTCGGCATCGTGCTGGCGCTCCTCGCTCGAAAACGCCTCCTGGCGAGGCGGCGATAGGTTACGCGAGATATCCAACCGCGATTGAACACTCAGGGGTGAGCTCGTTGGACTGGGTTCGAGGGCAAACTCGAGGTACTCTCGCGATAAGGCAGCCGCATCAGCGAGCGGGTGTGACGACGCATCGGTGCACGTCGTGGCCGAGTCGCTGTGGCGCGGCTCGTGCTTGATGCCGCGCAAGTTGTCCTCGTCCTCGCTATCGTCCGTACGTTGGAGAGATAGCAGATTCGCAACATCATCCAGGTCATCGTCATCTCCCGCCTCAGCGAGCGCATCGACATCGAGGCATTCGATCACGAGAGGAGACGCAGCGCGATTCCGCGGCTCCTCTTGAAACTCGTCGTCGGAGCCAATGCGCTGCTTCTTGGGTGGCGACATGAACGAGGACCCATCATCGGTCGCATCGCTGCTTTGATCGTCGAGATCGATCACTACGTCAGTGTTCTTGCGTTTGTGCGCCATGTCCATCACCAAAACAAACAACCGAATGAACGAACGATCGAGTAAGAACAGCAAACGCGCAGGCGAAATAAGTCGAGGAACTCGCCTCTTCGAGGAATAGATCATTGAGCCGTCTTTGGTTTATCACGCTGAGAGCGCACTTCGTCAACGCGCAATCCCGATCGATCCTTCGATTGATCGAGCTATCATTCTGCTCGCTGCTTGGTTGTACACGCACGTCCACGTCCACGCCCACGTCCACGCCCACTCGCACTGTCTGTTGCTCACAAAGGGGGAGATGGATACTGCGAACGAGGAAGAGATCATTCGACTGGAGCGGGAGGCCATGGTATGCGCGAAAGACAGGTCGCTCGCTCTCCACGAGATCGATGGTTGTGCTCACCACGCGATACCTTGGTACAAACAGGAGAAGGAGTTGCATTGGTTGGTGAGCAAGGAGGTGCCGAATGTGTTGAACGAGATGGCGCAGTGTATCCAGAAGTGCCTGACGTTGTTCGAGACCTCGACGCGCATGGTCTCGTTCCGCTCGCCACGCGGCAGCGTCGAGGGCTTCCTGCACATCGAAGGATGGAACGTACAAGAGGCGGTACGATCCACCAAGCCATCCATCCATGCATCCATGCAACCAGTGCGTAGTACCAGTTGCTCAAGATCATTTGCGTGGCGTGATGCAGGAGATCAACATCGCGTTCCCTCGAACAACGCCGCTCAAGACCACGCTCGGCAAACGAACGCCATGGCGTCTGACGCAGGTGCGGGTCGCAATCGATGGCTGCGAGCACGAAGATCAGTTCAGTGGGCGTGGAGGTACCGACTCCACTCTCGCTCGTGCTGTGTAGGTCCACAACGCGCATAACTATCTCAAACTCGCGCTCGAGCTGCTTGAGGACTTCCCTGAGTTCGCGGTAAGTGATCCGCACTTCCACATGAACCATCTCGCTCGAGTACGGGTCGCAATCGAGATTAAGATAGATTGATGGCGTCAGAGGTCCAGTATACTCACAACTCATGAACGTGGGCAGGAGCTCAAGCAAGTATCGGACTGCTTGATCCAAGCCAAGCAGGAGCTCGTGCTGCCGACTGCTGCAACGACCTTCCCCAAGAACCTCATCTCGCCCATCACAGTTCGTGCCAATACTCCCATCCCACAACTACCACCACCACCGCCACCACCAGCACTAGCAGTACGGCCTAGAGTTAACGGCATATGCTCTCGACCATGCATAGTACTTTCATCCAAGCTTGCCACCTGAGATCTCGGTCAACATCAACATGCTCGACTCGTGCTTGATTCTGACCACGTATTTATTGTCCGTGTCGCCGACCAAGCCGCCACAGAGAACCACTCCTCAAATGGGATACTCGTTGTACGTTGTTATGCGCGTGAATGCCGAGGCCACACGCCCCTCGACTCTCGCTGAGTAGAACCGGTGTGTTGCACACATTTAGCAAGATCGACAACAAGGTCATTGAAGTGTTGGACCAAGAGGACGTGCAGATCTCCATACCGTTCTACGAGATGGCGTTCGATATGATCAACAAGGCGTATCAGCGATCAGCCGAGTTGCGCAACAAGGTCACGGCACTCGAGCCTAACTGATCGATCGACAGTGCCTGACGATCGTTCTCTCTGTCTCTCTCTCTCTCTCTCTCTCTCTCTCGTGGCCTATCGTATCACATGCTCATCGTCGCATTTGTATGTAAGTAGCATTATATAGAAGAGTTCATCTTCCTCCGTCTGCATCGATTCATATCACTATCCGCCATCTCACTCGATGCTCAGAATAGCAGCACACCTGCTTCTCACTTCTAACTCTTGTAGATTCATCTCAACCAACTGAATTATACTGCATGGCATGTCCTCGAGAACGACCGAGCGTGGCGAGCGATTAATCATTAATCGATTGATCGATACCAGCAAC
>ERZ778026.4747-NODE-4747-length-10325-cov-9.591042_pt1 | contig 10325 bp, 15 predicted proteins | sample MGYA00375756_ERZ778026 | MGnify/ENA primary metagenome ERZ778026 (study PRJEB29350, sample SAMN05389820) | bioreactor metagenome | isolation source: Ammonium sulfate bioreactor | place: South Africa: University of Cape Town | collected 2014-02-18 ... | reverse complement strand
GAATCATCGACTGACTCACGTTGATATCGATCGTGTATCCAAGACTGATGATGGCGGCGTTCACGACGAGGAGGACGAGGAGGTCGCTCGAATGCGACGATCGTCGTTCACGATCAAGGCGGCGCTCGAGCGCGCCAATCTCACCTTCATGGCACAACGAGCGAACCTCGGCGCCGTGAGCGATGGCTACGGCATTGAAGACGACGGCGATGATAATGATGATGACGATGATGATGATGATCCGGGCGATGATAACAGTACGGCCTTGCCAGTCGAGCGGCCGCCAATCGGCGATGGCTATGCCATCGAATCTGATGATGATGATGATGACGACAATGTCGATGTCGATGATCGCAATGACGACCATGATACATCGAGTACAACCTCGACGAGTGCCACTAGCGTATCTGGCATCCCTGTCAGCGTACGGCAGAGTGGCACTGGCACCTCGGCGGGATCATCTACCGTGAACAGTAGCGATGGCTACGGCGACGACAGCGACAGTGACAGCGACAGCGACTCGAACAACGCGAGCCACCGCATCTCGGGCTCGCTGTCACGCGACCAAGGCACCGCGGCAGCTCCAGTCATGGTGACATCGACACTGCGCGCCTCGCCATTGAGCACCACACGCTCGGGACTTCGTGATTCAGGCACCAGCGTGCCGTTGGTTCGAATGCATGGACCACCGAGCGATCCTGCGCCGCCACCTCCTCCACACGCGGTGTCCGATGGCTACGGCATCGAATCCGAGGACGAGGACGGCGATGGCGACAGCATGGCACTCACAAACTCGGGGCTCTCGATTCGACAGTCGGATCTCTTGACGTCGGACGCGCTGCAGCAGTCATCGTCCGTCAAGAAGACGACGGCGACGCGCGTACTCGGTGGATCGTGGCGCCGATCGCTGGCTAGCACCGCGGCTCCACCTCCCACGAGCTACGATGTGACGGCCGAGTCCGATAGCGATGACAGCGACCTTGACGAAGACAAGGCGGCCGAGCTCTCGACCCTCGCTCGCATGAGCCTCTCGCAGACGAGCGATCCGCTGTCGCCGCCGCAGCCGCTATCGCCAATGCCGTCGTCGTCGTCGGCCGCCGCCACAACCGCATCGCGTGGCGCGCCGTTCCTTGCGGCTTCTCGTTCGCCGACATCCTCTCGCCGACTGCGTCTGTCGAACATGCCAAAACCGCCGGAGCATCCCGCGCCAGCTGCGCCGGTACCAACGAATGCCGCCGTGAGTCCTCGCGAGACGCTCAAGCCGCCTGTCACCAAGGCGCCGTACGCCGCCGCGCAACACCTCGACATTGCGGTGGCTACTGCCAAGCCGCAACCCAAGCTGTCGGCTGTCATATCGCCTCGTCGAAGCGCGCCGCCACTCTCGATGCCCAAGTCGAGTCCGCGAACCAGCATGCCGGTGCAGTTCGTCAGCCGCTACGGCAAGATCTCGTTGCCTGCTGCGAGCACCACGCGCTCGACCCTCTTCACCGACACGCTCCAAAGCATCGGGCAAGGCCAGATCCAAATGGGAGCGCCTTCCGACCGAATGCTGCGCCTGCCGAACCAAAGCAACACGATGCTCTTCCCGCCGTCGCAATCTCTGCGCAACTCGGCTGAGCTCTCGCCTGAGAAGCCACCAACGCCGCAACCGGCTGCCGCCCTGCCAACTGTCGATGTCACCGACGTGATGGACTTTGCCTTCCTCCATGACCCGAACCACGACCCAGTGGCATCCGACGAGGTCATTGGTACGTATCGCGCTCTCTCTCTTGCGTGAGAGGGACTCCCTTACGAAGTGCTGCCATTGTGTTCGAAACAGAGGAGAAGGACTGGAACCAAGAGTTCCAGAGCATCCTTGATCGCAAGGACACCTACGAAAAGTACTACGACCTTGCATCGTTGGCGCACGACTTTGTGTACGCCGCCAAGACCTACGGCAAGGTATCTAGCGCAATTTGATTAAGCAAGCAAGTGCATTGGATTGGATCGTCAGCACTGATTCGTGCCTGTTTGCCTTGATCGTCCGATTAACAGATCATCATCTCGGAGATGCATCTCCCTCCCGAGCGCAAGACCATCAAGAACTTTCGAGCCGGCGGTATTGCAGGAGGCGAAAAGTACCTCTGCCACTCGATCTTCTTCAAGTTCGCGATCGACTCGTACATTGAGAGCGCCGGAATCTGGATGTACGGCGGCGAGACTCGCAACGACACGGCGGCCATGAAGGGAGCTGGCCTTGATCTGCAAGGCCTCATGAGTTACTACGACATCAAAGTGCCTGGTCTCCACTTCCCACTGATGGCCTTGATCGATTATCGGTACGTGCGAGGCCCTCTCTCTCTGTTTGTCCTCGTTGCTTGTACGGAAAGCTAATTGGAATGCTCGAGCATCGCGCAGAGGTCATCGATTGATTGCCATGTCAATCTTGCCCGTGTCTTCCAAGACGCTAATCTATGGCAGTGCTGACGGTGGCCACACGGTGTTCACGAGCAACAAGAAGTTCAACAAGAAGATGAAGCGCATCGGCGAGGCGCTCAATCTCAAGCCTCATCTGGTGGACGGCCATGAGATCTATGGTCCAGGAGACATTGAAGGCCACTTAGGAACAGTATGTATCTCTCTCGCTCTCTACCTCTCCAAGTGCGTCTCGTTTGACACCCCGCTGACGCTCGTTTCGATAGGACCGCAAGTTCTACGTGCTTGACTTTGCCCGATGCTTCCCACCCGAGGCTCCTGCTCCGTACGTGTGCTTTGCTTTGCTTGCATCGGCAACTGTCCAATTCGCTGATTGTATTGCATACTTGTCTAGTGGCACTCGGCTATCTCGTTCGGTATTCTATCAACATCTACGTCCCGAGTTTCTGCGCAAGTATTCGCGGCCCTTGAGTAGCGACGTGTTCACCAAATGGGGTACCATCGATCGTCGCGAGCACAACCTCGAGGTTCGTGAGGCTACCGCCTTCTTGTTCGGCGTCATCATTCCGGCGTTCGCTCGCAAGGCCGAGACCGATTCGGAAATCTTTGGGTACGAAGCAGCGGCGTCTGTCAGCGAGCGCGACTCGTCGTACTGAGCCATCGGGAATGAGTAGATCGCGGCTCGTGGAAGAGATGCATCGCAGTGGAATCAATCTCAGACATTGCGGTCGCGTGCGCCGATGCATGGACGATCCATTCCGACGCCAAGTGCTGTTGACCGAGATGGTAGCGCGTGTGCTCAAGAACAAGCTCAACAGCCTGCTGCGGCAGAAGATGCAGCAGCAGCGCCTCCCGTTGCAGATACCGTATCGGCGAGTGATCTTGCGCTTCCTCAACATTCTCTGCGGCCAAGCGGTCGCGACCGCCGATCTTCCCAACGCGCATCAGACCTTCTGGAGCACCGAGCTCAAGAATCTGCTTCTCAAGGCCTTCCCGATGGCACTGCTACCCGAGGAGCAGCATGAGAGCTTCGATCTGCGCGAGAACCTCAATCCCTGCCATCTCTTCATGCGATTGCAGGAGATCAGCGCCTTGAAACTGAGCGCCGTCGTGCTACAGGAGCTCGCTGCCGTCAAGTCGTTCCGCAACCTGGTCGAGATGCAGTTTCGCTTCGTTCCCTCGGATCTGATGGCACTCCAGGCGCGAGTCAAGCACATGAACGTCGTTGGTACGTACGCACCGACGCAACGACTCGCCTCGTCACTTTGTTGTTGTTGTGCTGACTGGCAAGCCACCGTTCGGTAGACGAGGCCAGTGCAATGGCGCTGTTGTATGAGGCCAAGATGGGCAGCATCGCTCAAGGCGAGAAGCTCTGGCATCTGATTGACGAGCGCTTCCGAGCGGCGGTCGCCTCCAATACCAACAGTAGCCGCATTCTCTACCAGTGGGGCAAGGCCACCTACCAGCGAGCGCTACTCGCCAAGAGAATGTACAACCATCCGCAGTACTACGAGTTGCTCAAGCTCGCTGCTGAGAGATGCTATCAGGCAGTACGTAGCACGACAACAGGATTGAGGTTTCGCTGTACAGCGCTCACAATGTAACATATGCTCACTCTCACACACACATCGACAGGTCGAATTGAATCCACACGACTACGCGTGCTTGTTCTTGCTCGGTGAGATGGTCGGCAGGCAATCGATGCAATTCGAAGTTGGCAGCTTGGGTCACACACGATGTCTGCTCGAATCCGAGGAGCAGTACGAGAAGGCGATCTCGCTCGAGTCGGCGTGTGCATTGGAGCTCATCACGAGCGCCCGCGCCAAACTCAAGAAGGCTCTCGCACTGCTGCAGGCGCTCGAGCACGCACAGACCCGCCGCAAGTACAAAGTCGATCACCTGCAGTCGGCGACGACGATCAATCACTACGAAGCACCCCTCGAGATGCTATCGTTCGCGATCCATCAGTTCCGCGTCTTGCTCGGCGCCTTGGGAGACTCGTGGACGCATCCCGAAGTCGCGCACATGCTCGAGCTCGTAGTGTACGAGTTGGCGAAGGCGCTGTACTTCTACACGGTGCACTCGGACCAAGAGCTCTACACCGAGGTCGGTATCATGCAGACGGCACACATTCTCGACGCTGCCTTCCACGTTCGCAGCCAGCCTGCGCTCTCGGACCACAACTATCTCTACGTCGTCGAATCGCAGTCGCGCTACTTCTCGACGAATTCCAACTTGGCCAACTCCAGCAACGGCGGTGGTGGCGGCAGCAGTGGTGCCAGCACCAGCACCAACTCCAGCGGTCCCCTACTATCGTCGCCAGCGAACCCACCTCCTTCGGCTGGCAGCTCGATCGGTCGTCGGGTTACCAAGGTCAGTTCGCGCCGAGCCTTTAGCTTCGCAGTCACGAGCTCGTCAGCCTCATCGCTCGTGCCAAAGACCGCCAGCTCGCTGCTACCGAACGTGGTGCCCGACACGCAGTGCTCGATGGCCATCTACCAGCGCCAGCTCGACAGCTTCGCTCGCGCCTCGACGAGCACCTACCTCTACCAATCGAACCACGTGCTGTGGCCGCGCCCCGTGACCCTCGACTCCAACACCATCCTCTCGACCGGCAACATTTTGGCGATGCTGGTACCGTTCGGTTTCTGCAAGTACGTCGCATTCACCACCCATGCTGCCGAGTGTTGCGCCAGACACTCACTCCGCTGCTGCCCCAAGCCTGCCAGCATTGGTTTGCAATATCGTGTTGCAGTGTGACGTCGGGTACATGTCGCTCGAATCGATTGACATTGAGTTGCCGCCGCATTCCGATTGTGTGGTACGTCGCGTTCGGCAGTGCTGCGCGAGGTCGAATTACACGCTGTTGACCGACGCCACCGATTGCGCGTGTTGCGTGTGTGTGTGGGGTTCGGCGTAGCACCCGGCCCTGATCAAGGTCTACATGAGCCAAGTGATGCCGGGCTCCAAGTCGGTCGAGTATGCGTTCGACACGCCCGAGGCGCGTGAAGACCTCAAGGGAGTTGCGTGGTTCTGTCCGCATGACCAAGCACGCAACGACGAGACACGCTTCGCATCGTTCCCGCTTGCGACACCGGTTGTCGGCAAGTACATTGTGCTGCGAATCTCGCCCGACCCGACCATGTCGGCGACGCAGCAGATGCAAATCAAGTACATTCGCTTCAACGGCACGTTATTACCACCGAGCGACCCTCGCACCTCGAGCGAGCAGCCCGTCGCTGCGGCCAGCGCCAATCGAATGGCACTCTCGCTCACGCTACGAAGCACCAATTCCGAGTTTCGACGATCGCCTGGAAACAGTGCCTCGTCCAACAACAAGAACAGCTCCGCAAGCTCCAATAGCGACGAGGATGACCTGATGGTACGTGTCCTGCTCATTGCATCGATGGATCTGCTGCACGCTTGCTCACACGGGACACGCGGAAACCAACAGGCTGGAGAGCTCTCGATACCGCAGCTCTTCGATATCTACGATCTGCTGCGATATGCAATCTCGCGCAAGGGCAAGTACCTCGCGATTCTGATTCGAGTTGCTAGGCACTGCCCTCTGCTATCGACCTTCCTCAACGTGCATCTCACACAATGGTATCGTTGTTGCACAATGACTGAGCGAGCGGGTGTGTGGTACTGACAACTCTGCTACAGTAGCGCGCCTCCGAGGCACTCACTCAATCGGTCGTTCGAGCAAGCGAGTGCACCCCCGCTGCATGAGTGCTATCAAGTCATCAATCTCGCTGGCGTCCCCGAGGTCGATGACTTTGTGTTGGCGACGCTTAGCTCCAACGTGCGCTACATCACGTCGATCGATCTGCAGGGTTGTCGCTTCATCTCCGATATGGGCGTCACGAGCTTGGTCGAGAACCACGTGAGCCTCGTGAGCCTCAACCTTCGTGATTGCAACCAGCTCACCGACATTTCGATGGACGCCATTGTGGCATTCTGCCCCTCGCTGGCCAAGCTGGCAGTGTGGAGCACGCTCTCGTACGAAGGCTCCCGAATGATGCATGCTCTTGCGAGATACGCTCTCATCAGTGCCTGGCTCGCACATGTGCAATCGTGCAGGGAACACGGCCTCTCGCTCATGCAATCGTTCACGGCGTTGCGATCGCTCAAGTTCTACTCGTGCATTGCTCTGGTCGACAAGCTGCTCCAGCCGATCCTGAAGCGTAACTCTACGCTCCAGACCTTGGTAATCGAGTATGTTCTCGTCCTCGCCCTCGCTCTCTCGCTCGCAAGAAGAAGCTCATTCTCGTACGACGTTTGCTAGTCACTGCCTCGGAGTCACCGGCAAAGCGTTGTTGAACTTGTACAAACACAACCCCGAGATCCGAACGCTCTATCTCGACGGCTCGATCAGCGTCATTCCACGTGCGGTGGCCGAGTTGCAACGCTGCAAGAGCCTCAAGCGCTTCTCTGCCATCAATCTCGAGAACACAGTCATGTACGTGCTCGGGAGTTGCTCAGAAACACAAACAACAACGACAACAGCTAACTCTCGCGATCGGAACAGTGACTCGACGATGAACGGCATCGCGTTCGCCAATCTCGAGCTCTTGCGCGTTCGAGGCTGCACCAAGCTGTCGAACAGCTTCCTGTCGACGTTCGCCAATCACTCGCGCAACTTGTCGTGCATCGATCTCTCGGAGTGCCCGCAGATCGACCATCGCTCGTTGTGCTACCTGGCGCAAGGCGGCACTGCACTGCGTGAGCTCTCTCTCGCTGAGACGTCAGTCACCGACGACTCGCTCGGGCTCTTCCTGCAGTTCCACAAGCATCTGCGATTCCTGAATCTGCGGCGATGTTACTTTATCACCGACCGAATCATTATCCAGTTGGCACAGTGTCCGGCCTTGGAGACCTTGATCGTTGCCAGTTGTGCTGGAGTCACTGGTACGTCGCGCGTGGTGATGGTGCTGCTCGAAGCGACGAGATGAAACACTAACGTTGCTGGCCACCACCGTGATAGAAACGAGCGTCGTGCAAGTGGTCGAGCGACTCAAGACGCTGCATTATCTCGACATTACGCGCTGCTCGGTAAGTCAGCGGTGCTTGATACGATTGCCAACAATCGCTCCAGCACTGCATATCGTATGCGGCATCAACCCTTCCTAACGAACGACCGAACACGAGAGAGAGAGAGAGAGAGACGGTACTTTACAATGAGAACCACTTGCGATGACTTTGAGTGAACGTGGAGCTTCTTCGATGATAGATAGAGTACACGGTGCTGTACAGTAGTCTCGTTGCGAGCTACGAGCTTGCAACCATACGCTGCAGCTCGTCCCAAGTCGGCTTCAAGGTACACGACTTGAAGATCATGGCATGAGTAGCTAGTAGCTTGACGACCTTGATTGCCTCGGGAGATCGTGGTCTACACGCGCACGCCCGCATGGATGCAAAGGAGGGTCTCTTGGTGAGTATACTCGCACGTTGCCATTGATATTGGCTGCCAACATACGTCGATTGGAGATGTGTCTTGAGCAGGAGCAGCAACTTGTTGAGCCGTTCGTTGGAGCACGATTGCAGCTGTGCCTTGGCGGTGGCAGTTTGCTGCAGCTCGAGGCGGATCAGTTGGATGGTATTGACGACATCAGGCGAGGTTCGCGACACTGAATCTAGCATGCTTGCCAAGTCCGACGTCTACGAGGCAAGGTTAGCATCAACGTCGACGTTGCGATCGAGCGCACGAACGCGCGCCTTGGCAGCGACACGAACCGTAGCCTTGGCCTCAGTGACGCGTTGCAGATGAGCCAATCGGGCGCTGAGCAGCTTGACGGTATCAGCATGAGCGGCACTCACCATGGCAGGCGAGGCAGGCGTCTGCGCCGATGCTGGATCGCGCGTCGGCAGGAAGGATTGCAGCGCGAGACGGTCGGTTGCTGCACGTCGATCTCGTGCAATGAGGCCCGCGGTGCTCGGCTGCAGCGCTGCAGTGCCAGAGGAGCCGTGGGTGCCGTTCTCCTTGGGTGGATCGAGCTCACGACCGGCACTGCCTGTGCGACGTGCCACTGTGGCGTTGGCGCTCGTGTGTCGAGATGTAGTGGCAGTTCGGTGCGTGGTGGTTGGCGCAGCTCGACTCTTGCTCGCTGGCTTGGGCTTGGTGGTGGCAACGGTGCTCGTGGCAGCAGCTGGACGACCAGGCGTGCCGAGTACGGTCGTCGTGCTTGTTGTTGTTGTTGGAGATGCTTTGTACGATACGAGCGGTGTCGCTGAAGCGACAAGATCGCCAACGATGCAAGGTGCTGGCTCCTCGAATGCTTCCAACGGCGCCGGCAGCTTGCACTGTGGTACAATTGACATTGAGAGGGAGAGGGAGAGGTTAGCGCCACACCTCGCACCAGAGAACGAATGAATCGATCGTGATCGTACGATGAACAGCTCCATTGCACGAGTCGAAGTTGGTTGCGAGGCGACCAACAGGCCGCGACAGCTCGGCAACACCGAGACGTCCAACACAGCCGACCACGCCATCGACGACGAGTAGCTCTGCACATGAGGCTTGCTGCTCCACGAGGTGCTGGAGCTCCACGAGATCACCTACGATCGCCCCCAAGCAAGGTTGGTTTTCAACACGAGCACCGAGATCAAGGCCGATGACTCGTGGCGTGCGTGCGTACGTTCAATGATCGATCGCACGTGTGCACGAGCTGCGTCGCATCGAGCGAGAACGCCAACGTCGATCGTGCCGTGCCAATCGCCGCATCAGCCACGACTCGAGTGATCTCAACGGCACGCTCGATGCTCCACAACCGAAAGGTGCACGAAGCAGTGGCGAGGGTGCTCGAGAGCGTCGCGATGATGAGCTCAGTCGGATGATAGGCCACGGCGCGAACTCGCTCATCAGCGCCATGCTCGAATGTCGCGACGATCGCGTTACTGCGGAACTCCCAGATCTGCACCAATCCAACAACGTTTGAGAAGCTGCTTCCAAGCAGCCAGCAGCGTGGAGATCCATCGAAGGAGCTCTCTCTCAGGCCAGGCACCTACCTTGAGGCAGCCATCGAATGTCGCGAACGTGACGCAGTTGCCATCGGGCGTGAAGCTCACGGTCTCAATGTCGATCATCGAGTCTCGATGCCTCACATCGACTCGAAACTCCCACATACACGCACGCTTCTTGTAGTCCCAGACCTATCTCGTGCCGTGTGCAATCGACCCAACGCCCAGCCAATCAGATCGAGGCATGAGAGAGTGAGTGCCTTTGTGTGAGTGAGTGTGAAGAACTCCCATCATCGCACCTTGATCAAGGTCTTTGAAGCCGATAAAATACACAAGGCCGCTGGATACGGATGGAACACCAGCTTGACACCGACTGCACTCTCTGTTGCGTCGGTATCGTTGTCGTTCTCGTCGGCGTCGCGAGCTTGTTCCTCGTGCTTGAGCGTCCGCACGACTGAGCACGATCGAGAGCGATCAGCTTGGCCATTCAACCATCTCTCGATGAAAGCTCGCCACATACCACTGCCACTTTGTTGGAGGTCCCACATCTTGAACGTGCCACCATGCTCGGCAGCAGCCACGAGGTCTCCAGCGCCGGGCGAGAAGGCCAAGCTGCAGATCGGCGCCCGCAGTCCATCGAGCGAGTGCTGCATCGAACACACACGCACACGCACACGCTCTAGTAAGCGAATCGTTCTCCTCGTGTGCGCGCTCACGTACGCGTGCCACCTGCACCTACAAGGAGGTTCGTTTCGGAGGTGCTGCCAGTCGCGTTCACCAACCATACGCGCACCGAGCCATCGACGGCACCAGTTGCGATCCGTTGCTGCTGCTGCTGCGTATCTCGGTTGCCACACCCGAAGCTCGCGCACGATACGCCCGCGCTCAGCTCCTCCCCCTCACCATGCCACACTCTCCCAACCACACTATGCCTCGGTGCCTTCATCCTC
>ERZ778026.4739-NODE-4739-length-10336-cov-92.928703_pt1 | contig 10336 bp, 7 predicted proteins | sample MGYA00375756_ERZ778026 | MGnify/ENA primary metagenome ERZ778026 (study PRJEB29350, sample SAMN05389820) | bioreactor metagenome | isolation source: Ammonium sulfate bioreactor | place: South Africa: University of Cape Town | collected 2014-02-18 ... | reverse complement strand
CATGTGGAATAATCTGTCTCAATTGTTCAATCATACATAACCATCTATTTTCTAATGACAAGCCAACGGTATCATCCAGCCATATAGCCATTGTATCGTTGTTGACATCGTTCGATAGATTGATATTCGGTAAAATAGTAAATGATCGCTCCGCACTGCGAGATCTAAATAAAATTTTAGATGACAACGGTAAACAAAGATATAAGGACATTTTTTAAAATTTTTTTAGCTGTAAAAATTCTGTGGATTTTTTTAAAACATAGTTGCGTACATGTTTCTACTATTTTCTTTTGTACTTACGCATTTTGTATTTTCACATATGTAGGTGGTTTTATATATCTTCTAGCTTGCAAGTCATCTTTTGATCTTCTTATAGTGCTGTCCATGATTAATTATTATTAATTGTATTTTCTATAAAAACATACAACATATAATAGAAACAAAATTATCGACGTTGTCACACCCCTCACCCTCAACATATAGTATTCATAAGGATAAAAAGCAAAATATTAAAGCATTTATTTTATTTCGACAATGCACATCTCGTTTATGACTGACACGAATAAACTTCTACATATCTATATGCAATGTCTATAAGAAAATTTTTGAAAACAATTCTTATTTATAATATTCATCGTAATTTCCCGTTTCTTCATATGGTCGTTCTTCGACGTATTCAGTGTTTGATGGTTCATAGGTAGTCGGTAGTTCTGGTATAGGTTCCCAAGTTTCTTGAATTGGTGTAGGTTTTACGTCTTCAATTGGAGTTGGTTCACAAGTAGTCGGTAGTTCTGGTATAGGCTCCCAAGTTTCTTGAATTGGCGTAGGTTTTACTTCTTCAGTTGGAGGCATAATTACTTCGGGCTCCTTTTCAGGTGGTCTAGGTTTAACTACAGGCTGTGGAACTGGAGTTGGAGCAGGTGGTCCCACGTAAACTGGCTTCGTAGTTGGCGGTTTTCGATTGTTAATAACTACGGGTCGTTGAACAACTACAGGTTTTGGTTTTGCTGTTTGTTCTGGTATCGATGGACGCACATATGCTGGCTTAGACGGTTCTTTATGTGGTGCGACATTTATCGACGGATTTGAATGGTTCATATACGGATGAACAACGGTATTTGATAAAGTTTGTTGACATCCACATTTTTTAGCACAACAACAGCAACAAATAATGAAAATAACGATTATTAACACGAAAAAAAAACCCACCAATAGCTCTTCCAATGATACCCTCTGTAGTCAGCACTGCAGTACTATTGGTACAATTATATATGACACTGCCTGCACATAGAGGAGTAGTAGGCATCCGTCAAGAATGAAAATAACAATTTGAATGACTTTGTTTTTCAAAATTAAAGATTTTTATGTGGATAACAATTGGCATGCGTTGGCATAGCAGTAAGAAAAATACAATGGCTGTATGACGTAGATGGCTGACGCCTTCAGTCTCCCTTATTTTGTAAAAAAAATTCAAAAAAAAAGTCAACTCTTATTTCAACCCATGGTTGAATATGGAGCGTAAGATTTCTTCAAATGCATTTTTTATATGATTATTTTCTGTCGCTCTCTGTCGTTGTTCTTCTTTTTGTACAGAAAAAAATTCCATCAATTCGATTTTTTTTTCTTCATTGTAAATTTTCTCATGAAGCTGATAAAACGAGTGCACAAACAAAACTGTAAGACAGCAACATTCATTTCTATCCCTAGTTACTCTATCGAATAATCACGGAGCCGTTTTCTTGTTTATTAATTTTAATTATATCGATAGTTAATAGTAAACATGATAATACAAATGAGTCATACATATTTGCACACATATTTTGTCGATTTCGGTCGATTTTTATGTGAAAAGATTGTTATTTGATGGATCGACGACGGAGAAATAGTCATCAATCATTTGGTAGTACAGTGAGTTTTGTTTTTTTATGAGAATTTTTCATGTGAATGAAGATCAAAACTAACGAAATAACTAGGAATGGTCTCATCCGAATTCAATTATTCATGTAAATGTTAAACAAAGATCGAATAAGAACTCGCTTCAAGCAAGCACATATTGTATGACTATGCTTGATTTAAAACCACGACAAACAAGTAGAATAACGTCTATTTCCGTCAATCGAGTTAGTCGATGTGGACTTATATTACCAAATGTAAGAAAAAAAATCGAATCTATCTATAAAGTGAACTTTTTTTCTATCTACTGTAGAATTATAGCACAATAAATGGCGGTGATGATAGAAATAGGGCTAAATACGAGAGAATTATTACTTGGTTAAATGATGTCAATCAAGTTTACGCTAAAGATCGCGCATCTTTATGGAGAGAAACCTAGAATAGGTTGTGAATGTTCATATCTTTATTCTTTTTTTTTCAAAGGAATAAAAGAAACAATTATACTTGAGCACGAACAATAAACACCAATCACACATAAAGCTGTTAAATAATTACTTCCAAAAAGAAGAAAAACGAAATTAAATATAATACCACCAATATTACCCGATGCACCTGTTACACCCGAAACGATTCCACTGAAACTTGAATGAATCAAAGGTACTAAACCAAAAATAGCTCCATTCGCTGCTTGTGCAGATAATCCTCCAATAGTCATAAGACAAATTAACGGATAAATTTTGAGATTTGTTAAACCAATTGAAATAAGAATAACACCATGTAAAAAAACGAGCACGATGAACAACCATTTCTTGGCAATGATACTATATTTTCGATAGACAACATCGGAAATAAATCCACCGAATGGTCGAGCAAATATATTGAGTAAACCATAGGCAGCAGCCCAATAGCCCGCTCTTGTATAACTCCAAATAACACCATCTCGATTTCGAGCTGTTTGAATATAAAAATCCGAAATAATTCCTTCAATTGCAAGTTCAGTTCCGAACGTACAGAAATACGAAAGTGCAACAAGAGCTGTTTGTAATGACAAGGTTGTTTTGACTATATCTCGAAATGTTGGAGCTCGAGGTGTTTCGTCTTCTAGTTCGATTTTTGTCCCTAATTCAGTCATCATTTGAACTCGTTCCGCAGGATTACTTTCAATTCGTTGATTCCACGAACCAGTTGGAGTATCATGTCCAAAAATAAGAACAATCATAGCCATGATAAGAATAATAACCAATGGACACATAGGAAAAGCAAGTCGCCATGCCCAATATTCGCTGAAATTATGATCGTGTATTAATGAAGAAACAACTGCTGGCATAAGAAAAAATGTGACACCACCACCTGAATTTCCGAAACCTGCTGATAAAGCAGTTGCAAAACCGACAATATTTTTATCAAAGAATTGACCGGTCCAAACTTGACACGGAACAAATGTACCTCCTAAAATACCGATAAAGAATCGAATTATAAATAAACCAGTAGCATTGGTAATTAATGGTACTAAAGCCGTTGGAATCGATCCAATAAGAAGACATGCAACCATAACATATCGAGGACCGTATTTATCACAAAGAGGACCAACGGTAAATCGTGTGAGCAAAGTTGATACAAGGGCAATTGTATTCGAAGTTGCTACTTGAGCACGTGTAAGTTGCATATCTTTTTGAATAATATTATGAATAAGAGGTGGAAATGCAAACCAAGAAATAAATGCAACAAAATATCCAATCCATGATAAATGAAATGTTCTTCCATATTTGTCTTTCGGATTTAATATAGGCAGAGTACGAGATTTATTATTTAATGGATTAATATCCGAACGAAATAAGCCTTGAAAAAACTTCATTTCGTTTTCTAGATACAATGAGGCGTGGTATGATCATATTTATACAGCGACTGATTCGTGCTAGAGTACGAACACATTAAATAGGGGGGCCATCTTTCATGCTTCACCAGGTTTTTCTTTATTGGGTTATATAAATTATATTCGCACAAAAAAAGAAGGAAAAAAAATAAAAAGGTAGATATAAATAGTTCGTTTCACCTCGTGCACGCGAATCTTAGTCATTCGAATGAGAATATTGTCGGCAATGTTTCGGATCATTTTTATCCCAACATTTGTCACCATACGTAGAAGGAGAATTATCTAAAAATAAAACGTATATGATTCACAGCAAAGCATTCTGATTCGATGGAAGTACGTTAAAGAGACGATTATTTTTGTGGGGAAAAAAAGAATTTTATTAAAAAGAAAAAAAATTAAGTCCAAGCTGCTACTGCACCACGAGATTTTAAACGTCCTTTATAAAATTCAATAAATACATCATTAAAATATTTAACAAACGGTGGTGATAATTGAGTAAAATCGATTGTACGTCGCTTGCATTCTCGTTGATACCAATGAGTATTATAGGAAATAACACATTCTAAGAAAATTTCAGGTATTGAATAAGGTTTTTCAAGTAATTCAAGTAGTCTATCTTGAGAAATTAATTGTTTAATTGTTGTTGCTTCGAGAAATAAATTGAGATGATCAATTGAATCAGTTCGTTTAGGACTTAAATGATGAACAAGATGAACCATTACAATAACAATTTCTTTATGTAATTCTTGTAAATCATCATCATCTTTAATAGCTGTATCATTGTAATGTCCAGCAAAATTTCGAACAAATCGAATTAATTTACACACAATATGATCCGTATTATTCATAATATATTGATAATGATTGGAGATATTTGTAAATTCATGTACGTATCGACATTTTCTTTCGTAAGTACATGTAGAATTATACCAAAATGAACAGATATCTGGCTGACGATAGGATGTTTCATGAATACGTCGACATTGATCACGTTGTTTCGAACATTGACCTTCTTTTATTATGTGTATGCAGAGACGATGATCCCATAGAGCTAATTCAGGATGAAGACTGGTTTTTGTTGTTTCGTGAACATAAATGAATAGGAGAAGGCCTTTTTCTAAACGAGCGAAATTAACTTTCTTCGAGCCTTGTCGTGTTTCGTAATAATGAATTACTTGACAAACATTGGTATCGAGTGTAATTTCAGCTATTTTCTTCGATAAAATATCTAATTTAGAATCGATTGACGCCATGGTGAATTGTTTTTATTTTTATGTACAATAAGAAAATGGCTTGTTTTTCTTTTCGTTCTGTAACAAGAAAAAAAAAGAGCACATGGAAAAGAAAACAAACATCGCGATAAAAGCAGAATGATTTAAATTATAAACATAAAGTTAACTTTTTGTTTCAAAACGTCGTCGAATTCATTGTTAAATAACATGGCTACAGCTCATGAAACAGCTCATTTAGGGAGATTTGTTGACGTTGGAGAAGAACCACGTAAACTTCTTCAACCGATTGAAGGTTACCAATCGCTTCGATTGGTTTCATTAGAAGAAGCAATCGAGCCTATTGTCGAATTCTGCCCTGATGTACGAAGACGTGCTTATATTGCTAAAGGTAACTGTGATTCTCCGAAGGATGGTTTGACAGAAGACGAGTCAGCATCAATCTATCTTTACACATCCGAATGGGAACCACGTGATCAATGTCTCTATGTGGTTTTGAACTCGGTTTTACGATCTCAAGATCGTAGGAAATTGATTCCACCATGGTTCTTATTTATCAAGCTCTTATTAACTGCATTGTTCAAATTACCATCTTCCTCAATGACAGTATGGAGAGGTGTTCCACTTGATCTAAGAAAACAATATGAAATAGGCAAAACTTATACTTGGTGGGGTTTTTCTAGTTGTACTGAGTCGCTCTCAGTTCTTGAATCAGGTCTATTTCTTGGACAAGAAGGTAAACGAACTATGTTCAGTATCGACTGTTTTAATGGCAAGAAAATTCGGCAACACTCATCAATCGAAAGTGAAGATGAGATTCTTCTTTTGCCTGGAAGTCAATTCGTTGTCAAAAGTTGTTTTCAACCTTCAAAAAAAGATCCCGATCTATTTATTATTCATCTTCAACAGGTAGAACCACCATCGAACGGCAGTAAGTGATGCAATTACGTATTATTCTAGGTCGAGCTTTTTACACAGGTGTTTGCTAAAATTTGAGTTTAATTCAAGAGCGGGTTCATGTTTATAGTGCATGAATTTTTTTATCATGAAACATGACTTTACGAGAATACTTCCTATTTTCCTAATGTTTATTTTCTTATTGTTTGTCAGTAAAACGATAACAATCTTAGCATATCAACAATAGATATTAAAAAAACTAATGATCTTTATTTTTAACCCTCAAGATAGTTATCATGTGATGAATGAATTGAAAAATGAAATATATTTTTCTAGATAAAAATAAATTAAAAAATGCGTAAAGTAGCACTGGTGATTGGTATTGGAGACTATAAAGATGGAAATCATCTTCCAAATGCGATTAATGATGCAAAAGATGTAACAAATGCATTGAAAAAGATTGGTTTCAATATCGATGAACCAAAATTGAACTTAACGTATCGAAATTTAAAACATACTCTCATTGATTTTGAAGGATCTTTCACAAGTGGAGATTTAGTTTTATTTTATTTTGCTGGTCATGGAACTCAATGGGAAGTATGTTGATTGAAAAAGACCTTTTGAAATCAATGAATTGATTCGTTATTTTTAGGATCAAAATTATTTAATTCCATCGGATAATGTTGGAATAGAAGGCATTGATATACGCATACGTGCAATCAATGCTCAAGATATTCTTAATCAAATTAATTTAAGGAAACCACTTGCAACTATATTTATTTTGGATTGTTGTCGAACATATCATCTTCGTAATCCCGATTTAGAGAAACGTGGCGTCAGCGAAGTTAGCACCAGATTCGAGTTTTTTTGCGGAAGGATTCGTCTGTAAGTTTGTGCTGGCTCTCTTTTAGGTTGTGCTATATGCAGAATTTGATTCTGCATCGAATGGTGTTATTTTCAGATGGGGTCGCCGAAGGAAAACATGAAGTTTTACTCAAAATATTGATTTTTTTCAGCTTTTTTACAAGTTTTTACCGTCACGATTCTCTATAATACTTGTGCTGCGTCTAGAAATGGTTGTGCTGAACTCAGAATTAAATTCTCCGTCGAATGATACCATTTTCAAGGGTTGTTATCGGACAAAAAAAATCAGTCTGATACGGCCATGAAGCCATTAATAATCCCTGGTCAGAAATCTGGCCAAAATTTTTTGCCCGATAACAACACCTGAAAATAATATCATTCTATGCAGAATTTAATTCTGAGTTCAGCACAACCATTTCTAGACGCAGCACAAGTATTATAGCGAATCGTGACGATAAAAACCTTTGTAAAAAATCTGAAAAAATCAGTATTTCTAGTAGAACCTTATGTTTTCCTTCGGTTACCCCATCTGAAAATAGCACCATTCGACGTAGAATCAAATTCTGCATATAGCACAACCTAAAAGAGAGCCAGCACGAACATACAGGCGAATTCTTTCATAAAAGACTCGAATCCGGTGCTAACTTTACTTACGTAGGAAAGTGCTCGATCGATACCAATCAATCAACCAAAAGGCTTAAAAGAAATGACAAATCAACACGAATCATTAATTGTTTTTGCTTGTGCAGCTGGTACAATTGCTGATGAGAATAAAAAAGATCAAAATGGTTTATTTACTAAACATTTTCTTAAACATATTTATTCTCAAAATGAACATGTTTATATGATGTTAATTGATGTTATGAAAGGAGTTAAACAAGAATCAAATTCTAAGCAAATTCCATATATTTACAGTTCATTGTCAAACAAACAATTATTTCTCAATGAAACATGTATTCGTACACGTAAGTGTTCTATCTTCGAATTTTTCTAACCATTTTGGGTAAATACGTATGATCTATTCTACGGGTTCACTTACTCTTTTTGAAAATATTTTACTTTTAAGAAATGTGCACAAACGTTGTGTCCATGAAATTCTAGTTGCAATTCAGTTCTCCGTGAGATAATCGGTAAACGACTCGATATTGTTATCGAGAGAGATTAGAATTGAAAATAGAAAAGAATATTAAGATTTTGCTGTTGTTTAAATTGAATAATTAGACAGCTAAAGGGTCTTTATGTTGAGAATACATCGACTTGCAGACAAATGCAGTTAACCAATTATTCCATCGACTGTAAGGAGGATCATATGAAAAAATCGTTTGTCTGTCTGTTTGCATTTAAGGTAGAAAAAAACGTCAGTTTAAGAAGTCACTAGTAGTGGCCAATGATGATGGAAACTAGATCAGAGAGTCCAAATTAATAGGTAGATATCGAAAATTTTTGATTGAGTATTTTTAGCTAAAAACTGGATATTTTTTTAAAACTGACGATTTATCCTAAAATGTGATCATGTTAAATCAGATATGATGTTTTCGACTCTATTGTTGTATTTAGAAAACTATAAGTCGTCCTTCTCAGATATATATAATCATTGAGACCTAGCTATTCAATAACTACCTACGCTTGATCCAAAAAAAATGTGGCAGCTCGAGTCGGAAGTGGCGGACCGCACGGACGCTGATGACGTGCTGCCCATATGATGTATAGTGAAGCTTTAACATGCTTATACGTATAGTCGATCGTTTTTAATTGAAACTTGTAATTGTATAATGCGCTCACACTAATATATTCAGTTGAGGGTCAAGTGAATCGACTCTCAATGAACGTTACTTGCTGATTTAGATAATTTAGAACTCAATATACGTAAATCATGTAAACTCAATGGAAAGACTAAAAGTTACGATATATCATGGAAGCTTCTGCAGAACCACTAAAGCCCATAATAAATCGTCAAAAGTCAAGAAAATCTACCAAAAATCAGTATAATCACCAGTTGTTTATCGTGATTTGCATTGATTTTAAGCGAATTTCGTTGAGTTAAGATGATTTATGAAGCAACACATATAATGTTCACCAAATACTGAAATCGACATTTTTACATGGCTAGATAAAGTTTGTTGAGTTGTATATGACACTACGGTATGGTCGAACGTTACAGAATTTTATTTGTGTAAATCCTGTAACGTCCGTATCTCTTCAAGAAAGTTACAATTTTTTTTTCTGAATTTCAAAACACTTTCTAAAAATCGATTATATCTCATAACTTTAACTCTATGATTTTAAACCTTCTTCATTATTGAGAATGACCAATTGATGAAGACATCAAACGTTGGCTTCTTAAGTTTCCAGATCTTATTCTGGTACTGAAATATGGCAAAAGCTTAAATTTCCTCTAGATTTAATATTTGTCCCATGTTGTTTTTCAAATGAGAAAATGACGTAGCCTTGAGGGTTTGCATAATTAGGTAAATCGGAGCCTGTAAACAAAATTACTTCAAAGACACGTTTTCAGAGTTAATTTTACACGCTAATTATGATGTTTATGTTGCTTGAAACTAACAATATTTCTTAGAAAGGATGTATAGCTTTTATCATAAAGCAATTTTTATATCAAAATTATGTTTTTTTTGACCATTTGTCGATATATCTCTGTAATAAAACAGAATTGAGGGCATAAACTAATCATATGGAACTTAGAGAGCTTTCTCTAACTATGCAAAAATTTGGAAAAACATTTAGTCGATTTCTACATTTGATACACCTTATTAAAAGTGAAAGTAAAATTAATTCTTTTACCGATAGTCTACTAAAACTTACCTAACAACTTGTGTCATAAATCACGATATTTCGATATAACTACGAATATCATTTGGGACTATGCTTAGTCATTATTTTTGCGTTCCTATCTTATAGCGAGTAAAGGAAGAGACAAGCTTCTTCTTTTAATTTTTAGAAAATGACCAATTTAAAAATGGTGGTGCTTCGAAATATCAGTATTCAATCCAATAATCTATGATGCAATTATAAAGTGGAACTAATCCGATGGCGTTTATAACAGAATCGGAAAAGATAAATGAATGAAAATCTTGTTAAGTTCATCCGTTAATTATATCAACTATTTATTATTTGACACGTATGAATCATTCATATTGTGAAAACAAAAATTAATGAATGATTTCATAAAGGTCGTTTCGTTTATTCAACATCTATAAAAATATGAACTTAATAGAAAACTCTGATCTTAATCTCCGATTAGACGACATTACCGAATTTCACTTTCTCTGTGTGAATTGCGGTAACTGCCGTCCAAGTCATTCGTTTTCTTTCGAGTTATGGCTTAACAAACAATCTTTCTTCGAAGAAGTCATAAAACAGTCATAGTTGAATGAAATATTGATTCAATCAATTCACTTTTAATGTTCATCATCAACCACTTATAAATTGTATACTCTTGATTTTAATGTACTCAAATGAACGAACACTTTCGTTGGTACTTTTGCACTTGTTCCATTGTTGGAAGACTTTTCTTGGAAGACACATTTGAAACCTGTATGGTTATGGAAATCAAATATGGAGA
>ERZ778026.4730-NODE-4730-length-10354-cov-9.923099_pt1 | contig 10354 bp, 15 predicted proteins | sample MGYA00375756_ERZ778026 | MGnify/ENA primary metagenome ERZ778026 (study PRJEB29350, sample SAMN05389820) | bioreactor metagenome | isolation source: Ammonium sulfate bioreactor | place: South Africa: University of Cape Town | collected 2014-02-18 ... | reverse complement strand
CCGTGATGCTCCTGACTCGCGCAAGGTCTACTGTACGTGTCTATCCATCCATCCAATGTGTACTACGAGCACGAGATTGCATACACATGATCTCGAGCTCGTTCGTACTCGAATCGTCGTCTCACTGACTCGATGCAGGCCATTGCAAAGCTGGACGAGGCAGGAGCACGGCAGCGGTGGCCGTGTATCTACACCGCCATCGCAACATGACAGTCGATGCGGCGTTGGAGTTCATTCGCTCCAAGCGACCGCAGATTCACTTGAACTCACGCCAACTGAGCGCCGTGTACTTGGCAGCCAACGAAGGCAAGAAGGGCAGCTGAGATCTCACGTTGATGCGCGTCTGCAGTCTCGAATCAATGTGCTTGCTTGCTTGCTCATTTCGATCCTCGATCCTCGATTCTCGGCACTCGAACTTCGATCATCGGTGCATCAATGAAGATCGCGAGCCAGCCATCGACGCGAGTGCTGGATGCAGTACATGATTGTCCAAGTCCTTCATTCCAACCAACGATTCGTGATGCGCAAGAGATTGCTCTCGCGCTGTGCATCGCCAGATTGCAGCATGGCTATACCTCTCAATCTCTCAATCTCGTAATCTCAATCTCGCGTACTAGGACGATACGCCTGAGGCAGAGTTTGCAGCCGACGATTCTGCCTCCTCGGGCGTGAATCGATGGCAGAGACGCCAGCGTCCCGCCTCGACGCTGAGTGGTCGCTCGAATACCCAGTACTCGATAATGTGCTTGGGCTCCTTCGAGCTACCGATGAGCTTCTCACCATCATAGATTTCGATTCGCTATCGTGGAACAGCAGCAGCCAACCCAGCCAAAAGGCATTGAGAAGCGATACGACAAGTGATCGAATCGAATCGAATCGAAGCATACCTGTTGCGAATCGAACAATACGGTCAACTGCGCAAACTTGGCATTAATCTGCTCGATCTGAATGAAGCGAGCGGCCTTGAATCGTGCTGACGTCAGGTCGGCGAACCACTTGACGTGTTTGTTGCCGAGGCGCTTCTCGTTGGCTCGGAACTCGGGCTTCAGCATCGAGCACAGCTTGTCGGTGGTCGTGCGTTGAATCACACCGAGTTGGTTGTTGGCAATGGCCGAGTTGATCTCGCGCCACAGTGGAATGGCTTCTTCCTGCACCCAGGCCTTGCTGCAATGGCGTCGACGAAGGTTAGCCACGCAAGCAGCGAGCGGTGCGGCTCGCATGGCGAGAGCGTGTTGATCGTGAAAAACAGACACATGGAGAGGTGGTGGAGCGATGAGAGTGTCTGAGAGGCTACAAGGTGTGGTAGTGATGGCAGCAACGGTGCGAGCGAGAGGGTGCGTCGTCAACATACGGCTTGAAGGTCGGGTTGGTGGAGCGCATGCGAAACAGCGACACACGCGTGCTCATGAACGAGCGGAAGGCGCCCCACCACGCGACTGGATTCACATACGACTTGAGAGGAACGTATTGATCGGCGACGACGTTGGTGCTCATCGGTGGCGCCATTCGGACTTGGTTGTCGTGGAGCGCCGGAGCGGCGGCGGCCTTGCTCTCGCTGCGCGCCTCGAACTCCTTGCTGAGATGACGACGTGCGGCCTTGAGCGAGTAGAGACGTCGCTGCATGACTGGCGATCGAGCAGTGACACTGGCGCCGGTGGAGGTCGTGGAGTGGTAGTGAGACTGAGTGCAGTCGTGTCGTGAGGTGGTCGAGAGCTTGCTGGCAGCGATGACGCGAGTGGCCGATGGCAGCGATCGACCGACGAGCACCACGCGCACGAGCGACACGCACGCACTCGGACGCAGACCAACAACGATCGTCGCCATAGGACTAGATGCTGTACTCGGTGTGGTTCTCTCGTGAGGTATGTACGTTGTGTGTCTGTGTCTCTTCTTCTTCTATCACGGTGCCGGGTTCGAGAGCGTGATTAGTGAGCTCACCGATTGATTGATCGACGAGAGCGCGAGCTTGTGTGGTGGTGATGACGAGGCAGCGAGAACAACAGAAGAAAGTACGCTCCTCGTCTACAAAAACTCATTCGAGTACGGAGCGTCCTCAGTCCCTTGCCGTACTCTCGTCGCTTCCTAAAATCCTCATCGTCTCCTCTTCTTCGCATCTCCCTCGTGCCTCGCGCTGCTGTCGCTATCGCTTGCGGTTTGGCAGAGGGATCATACCTGGAAGCCTCTTATTGATACATTGGCGTCGTAGAGATATACCAGCGTGAGACCAACCCATGAAACTACCGAGTATCCATTCAGTATTGCCGGTTACTACTCCTTGATCTTGATCGATCGCGACTCACTCACACTCTCACACTCTCGAACGATGGAATCGATACCGACATCGACATCGACATCGACACCGACGCCGACCCCAACGACACCCCTCGAACCAGAGATTACGCTCGAGGATGATGCTTCGAAGCCATTGCGGTTGTTGGACGCCGACGGACACGATAGCCAGCGCGTGTACACGCTCGGATATCGCATGCCGTTCGACGAGGACCAACAGCACGAGTTCAAGGCGCTGCATCAGCACGTCGACAAGCCATCGCGCCGTATCGTCGAGTATGCAGCTCGATACATCAATGCCTTCCTCAACACGGTCGGAGGAATGCTCTTCTGTGGCGTCGACGTACGATGGCGCTGCAAGCGTTTGTATTGGCGACGGCGAGAGATCGAGCGAGTCGTGCGTGGCATCTGATCCAACTCGAATGGTGCTCGTGATCGACCATGGAATGGCTTGGACGGCACGGGGCGCGCGTTTGTATTATGTGTGCGTATGTATGGATGTGTGTAGGATGATGGAGTGGTTCGTGGAGTGCGACTACGACGCCAAGAACGTGACGATATCCGCAAGCACGTCGATAGCGTGCTCGAACAGTTCTCGCCCTCGATCGACTGGCGCGATGTAGCGATACGTACGCACGACCGAACCATCTTGTTGTATCCATGCACTCACTCCGAGAGCTTCTCGCATCGACTGACATACCTTGAATGGCCGGATTGCCCGCGACATCATTAATGATGATGATGATCGTAGAGTTCGTTCCTGTCGTGGTCGACACGTCGGTGAGTCTCGATTCGTGGTCGGACGACATGCGGCAGCAAATCAAGGCCATGGAGGCCGAGCAAGAGGAGGGTACCGGCTGGTTCGTGGTCGAGTTCCACACTAAAAAGTCTTCGGCTGCCGTGCATCTCATGGGTCGCAATAACGTACGTTATGCACGATATGGCGGCGCGAGCAAACGAATGAACTCGCATGCCAGTTGACGAACCTGACTGATATGGTGCCACGAACGCTCTCGAACTCGGTTCAGATGGTGGCGTACATTCGACGTAATGGCGGCATCACGACCATGTCGTGGGAGCAGCTGATCACGCGCATTCGCCGCAGCCCTGGTCGCTCGAATCCGTTGGACGAAGTCAATAACCCCGAGCTGCCACTACAAATGTCCAAGACCGTCGAGGCCGCCATGCCGCTGCCGTCTGCGTTGCTCGACACCTCGTTCAAGATGCCAGCCGCTCCTCGGTTCTTTTGTCGAGATTCTGAACTGGCAGACATTGCAGCTCGGCTGCGAAATGCTCCTCCGCATCCTGGACCCAAGGTCTCTCTCTCTCTCTCTCTCTCTCTCTCTGTGCTGCTGCTTGTGTGATCGATGGCGAGCGACTAATTGGGATTGTTGGGTTTTATCGTTTGCAGGTGATCTCGCTCTATGGACCTGGAGGAATTGGTATGAGACCTTCTCAATGTCACTGCCAAGGCACTTTGGCTGATCGTGTGCGTGCACGCGCGCTCAACTCAGGAAAAACCACTTGCGCTCGCAAGCTTGCCGAGTGCATCTCGAATGGCTTGCAGGTCGGTAACACCGACGAACTGTCGCTGCCAGTCGATATTGCGACATCACGAGTGGGCAACTCGCGACTACGGCAATCGGGCTCACTTGCCGTCGCACCGACAGCGACAGCGACATCGTCGTCATCGTCGTCATCGTCGTCATCGCCGTCAGCTCCAGCCAAGGCAGCAAACCCGTGGTCGAACTACTCGAACCACTTTTGCATCCCGCTGCACGGTGGCTCCTCGACTCCCATTCTACCTTACGACGCCATGCTGTTCACGATTCGCGCCTTCCATCTCGATGTGCCCATCAAGTCGATCAACCGAATGGAGGTCGAGGGATACTACCTGTCGTGCTTCAAGTCGCGGAAGTGCATCCTACTGCTTGGTACCGAGCGCGACATCGTGTGTGTGGCCTACTTGATCATGCTTGAAGTTCTCACTTGTGCCTGCGACCAGATGACGCCAATTCGAGGGAGCAAGTATTGCCATTGTTACCGAACTCGGATTGTATCGTGATTGTCACGAGCCGCCATCATCTGGCGCTCCATCTCGACGTTCCATCGGCGATCGAAATCAAACTGGGCGAGCTTCCTTCGGAGGTACACCTGAACGCAGACCCACTCGCACCCTCACTGTGGACGAGAGCTCATTCTTTTGTTGTAGAGCGCTGCGTTGTTGCTTCAAGATATGCGGTCCATGTCGAATTCGCCATTCGAGTTCACGTTCGAGCAGGCGTTGCAGTTGGCCGAATTGTGTGGGAGGTGGCCACTTGCCATTCGAGTCGTCGGAGGGTACATTTCCCCACAAGCGAGCGCGGGCATCGAGGAGTTGAAACTAACGAAGGACTGGCGTGCGCACAGCGTGCTTGCGAAACAGCCAAACCTGCGGCCCGAAACGTTGATACGAAAGATTGCCGAGAGCAAAGGAAGCGCGTTGCTCAGGTATCTCGAGCAGGAGCAAGTATCGCACCGACAATAGAAGGTGTATTGACGGTACTCGATGGTGTTGCGTGGTAGTATGGAGGACCGCAAGATCGAGTCGTGCATTCGAGCGTCGTTCGAGATGCTCAGCGAGGGCGCCGAGCGTAACTTGTTGCTGTGCTTGGCGATATTTCCAGGCGACTTCAACGGTACGTCTGGCACATGCCGCTTGCACTGGTTTGGTTGGTTCGGAGCAGCAGCGTGGCTCATGTGTATGTACGAGTGATTGCGTATGCGCAGACGAGTCGGTGGCCGCCGTATTTGGCGTCGATGTCGATGTGGCACAAGAGATGATCACTGGCCTGCTGGTCAAGAGCTTGGTCGACTTTGTCAACTTTCGCTACCGCCTCCACGCGACCATACGGCTGTTTGCGTCGTCGTTCCACGACCAGTACTACTCGGTGCCGAGCGGCGAACCGAATGGTGGCCCGCTGTCGTCCGCCACAGTGCGATGCACGTGGCAGACGCGCTTCGTGGACTACTACCTGATGATCCTTCGTCGTGCAACGGCACTGCCATCGTTCCAAGAGTCGCTGCAGATCTTTGACACTGAGCGAGCCAACATCGAGGCCGCCATCAACCTCTCGATGGAGCTGCGTCGCTACTCGATCTGCCTCGAGTTCCTCAAGCTCGGCCACCGTATTTTCCATGCCCGACCGCGGCTCTTCATGGTGACGCTGTACGAGCGATTGGTCGACGTTGCACTCTCGCACCAGCGGAATCTGCTCGTCTCGACGGTCGACGGCCTCGAGCACTCGAATCGCGCCGAGCTATGCTCGTCGGATGAGCTGGGCGAGTTTGGCTCCGGAGGCTTGTTGGGCGATCTGCCGTTCTTGATGAACGAGCTCGGTCGTGCGTACGTTAGCACCGGTAACATCTCCAACGCCGAGCGAGCGTACAAGAACAGTCTCGATCTCATGGCTGCCAAGGCACAAGCCATCTTGTCGTCTTCGGTTGCGAGCGCCGAACCGCCTGGTGACGCGGGAGACGATCCGACGCGTGCCAATGAGATTCGCAATCTCAACAAGTTCCGCGCCGCCTGCTTGCATCGGCTAGGCGAAGTGTACATTACTTCTTGCAGGTACAGTAGCGAGCGAGCACGAGCTTGTCAGAGACTCCCATCAACTCGCAACTGATGGAAACGACGATCATATGTGGCAGATTCACCGAGGCTACTGCGGCTCTCGAGGAAGCGTTGCAACTGCGCCGAGAGTTGTACACCTCACCGCGTCCCGAGATCGGCGCCACACTACGAGCTCTCGGCAACTGTGCCTACGAACGAGGAGCGTACGAGGAGGCCAAGGGCCTCGGCCAACAAGCCAAGGAGATTTTTACGGAGCTCTCGGCCAGTGATGAGAACGTTGCCGAGTGCAATGAGCTGATCGGCAAGTGCTTGTACATGCAGGCACATTACTCGGCTGCACTTGGTACGTTGCTCGTGGCGTGTTGAGCACCACGCCAAACTCATGCACCAATACGTGTGCTATCACCACAATGATCCTTGTAGAGTTACTCGAGGAGGCACTGGCGATTCGGCAACGGCTCTTGGGACCGACGCACTTGCAGTGCTCGAGCATTTTGAACCAACTTGGAAAGCTGCACTGTTCCTCAGGAATGTATGCCAAGAGTAAACAAGCGGTACGTGCTTCGATCGATCGATTGATCGAGTGATGGCGTGATCAGAGCCGATCATCGACTGACCGACCGATTGGCACAGTATCACGAGTCGTTGAACATTCGCTGTACACTATTGGGAGAGTGTCACCCGCTGGTTGCCAACACTAAGCGCAACCTCGCGTTCGTCTACTTTTACACGTTCGACTATGCAATGGCCGAGGAGTTGTACACGGATTCGCTCCGGATCCTCGAGTCGACCGTCGGAACCAAGCATCTCGAGTATGCGTTCTCGCTGAACGATCTCGCATTGTTGTACAGTTTTCAAGTACGACCAACCACCGACCGATTCCACGGGAAGATGGAGACCATATTGACTGTCGAATGCATCGATGCAGGGAAAGAACGCAGAGAGCCTCGACATGTACCAAAAGAGTCTTAGCATCCGAATCGAGCTCCTCGGCGAGCGCCATCAACACGTGGCACATGTGCACAACTACATTGGCAACTGGTATCGCAAGCAAAAGATGCTCGACCTCGCCAAGCGCTCGTTCAACACGGCGCTCTCGATCCAGGAGGAGGTGTTCGGCGTGTGGCATCCAGAGGTCGCTCGCACGATCCACAACCTGGCGTCGGTGTACCTCACCGAGAACCAGGTCGAGCAGGCGATCGCCATGTACGAGCGAGCGCTCGAGATACGGCTCAAGGTGTTTGGCAGCAACACCTTCCACCCCGAGCTCGGCTCCTCGTACAACGGGCTCGGCAACGTGTACGAGCTCGCCAAGAACTACGAGAAGGCCGAGTACTACTACAAGCTCGCACTCGAGCACAACACGCACGCCTTCTACCGCTCGCCCGAGGCGCACGACCCGAGCGATCCCGCGACGCACAAGCGCAAGCGATCGAGCAGCGCCAACAGCAACACTGCGCTCTCGCAACCGCCGCCACACGTTGCCGGCACGGCGCAGAGTGGCGGCACCTACACGATCCAGGTGCACCCGAGCGTGGCTCTCAACCGCGTCAAGCTCGGCCTCGTCAGCATGCGCCTCAACAAGTGGCAACAAGCCGAGACCTATCTGCACCAGGCGTTGCAAGACCACACGGCGTGCTTTGGCGCCACGTCGTCCAAGGCGCAGTTTGTGCTCGAGCGCGTGCACCAGATGTACGTCAAGTGGGCCAAGAGCTTGGCGCAATCGAGCGACCTCAGCAAGGACGCAAAGGTGCGCGAGCGTGTCATCAGCCTCCTCAACAAGGCCATCAAGTTCTCGCCCAACGCCAAGTCGACTCGTGCCGCCAACACCGAGCTTCAGCGTGTACAAGCCCTCGCGAACCCAGCGACACCAACCGAGCTCTCGGCATCAGGAGGCGCGAGGTCTCGGAGCAAGCAACAAGCACCAGGAGCTGCCGCCACAGGAGCAGAGCCGGCATCTCCGCCGCAAGAGCGCACGGCACCAGGCGCAGCCATCGAGCACAATAGTCCATCGCTCGTTCGTTCGTTGCTGGAGCCGTATCGCCAAGCGATCTCGGTACTCGCTGTTGTGCTACTTTGTATCATCATCAACTGGATCCTTCGACTCTTGTGGTAGCTCGGAGGCGTTGTTGCTGTATCATCGCTCTTGTTTGAGTTTGATGTATCAATGAACGACCAATGACTTGAATCAAACTCGACAAAACTGCATTGCAAGCTTGCGAGAGAGAGAGAGAGAGACGCAAACCAAGGTGTCCGAGGTGCTCTCACGACGAGGTGGCTTTGTGCATGGCCTCGGCGAGGTACTGCACGTTGCCCGAGTTGATGCCACTGATCGACATGCGGCCATCAAGGTTCATGTAGACGTGGAGATCACGCAACTTGCGCACCTCAGGCTCTGTACCACCACCAATGAGTCAGTGATTGAGCGAGTGAGCGTGTGCATGGGCGCGAGATACCAAGTCGGCGCAGCAGCGTACCAGAGAGGCCACTGTAGGCGAACATGCCGATCTGGTTGGTGATGTGCGACCAGTCGCGCTTGCTGCCGATGCGAGCGAGGTTGTCGACCAGCGCCTTCCTCGAGCCGATGATGCGGTCGGCCATGGTCTTGACGTCCTTGTTCCACTGCGCACGAAGCTCGGGCACCGTGAAGACCGTCGACACCAAGCGAGCGCCATGCAGCGGTGGGTTCGAATACATTGGACGGATTACCTGCACCAGCCAGCGAGTGAGCGAGCGAGGTCCGCGAACGAACAAGCGAGCATATGAGGGAATGCTACCTTGTTCAAGTGGCTCTTGATCTTGGAGGTCTCGTCAGGATTCGAAGCGACCACATTCAAGGCACCGATGCGTTGGCCTGTGAGAGAGAGAGAGAGTCTGTGAGTGGTAGTTGTCGTCGTGGTCGTAGTGACAGCAGCGATGGCTCACGTACCGTACAGGCCAAAGTTCTTGGCGTACGACTGCGCCACTACCACCGGAACGCCAGCGGCCGCCCACGATCGGAACGAATACGCATCGTTCTCGGGATCGCCCGAGGCGAATCCTTGATAGGCGCTATCGAAGAAGGCGATGTGGCCGCGATCACGGAAGGTCGGGAGCAGCTGGTCCCACTGCGCGCGCGACGGGTCGACGCCGGTCGGGTTGTGCGCACACGCGTGCAGCAAGAACACCGATTGACGCGGCGCGTTCTTGACGAACTCGTGGAAGGCCGCAAAGTCGAGACCGCGCGTCTTCGGGTCGTAGTACGGGTACTCCTTGACGCGGAAGCCCGACAGCTCGAACACTGGGTAGTGGTTGACGTACGTCGGGTCCGACACGTACACCGTGCGCTCGACGTACGACGGCAGGAAGCGACCCAGGAACTCGGCGCCGACTCGCAACGCGCCCGTGCCGCTCAGACTCTGAACCGTGGCGACCTATTTCTCGCGTGTGCGCGCGTGAGGAGGTGCGCCCAGGGGTCTCGCGCGAGCACACATGAGCGTGGCAGCGGCACCTTCTTGGACTTGATGAGCTCCGACTCGGCGCCGAACGCGAACGCAGCCGTCGCAGCGACGAACTCCTTCAAGCCATCGAACGGCAAGTAATCGTGGCCCGACCCTTTACCACTCAAGATACGTTCCTCGGCCTAGCATCGATTGGCGAGTGAGCCGCTCATCCATGCTCGCTCGCTCGCTCGCTCTCTCTCGCTCGCGGCAGACGCACCTGGCGCACGCTCGGAAGCACCCAGTTCTTGCCTGCGTCGTCCTTGTACACGCCGCGACCGAGGTTCACCTTGAGCGGTGAAGGATCAGCCTCGAAGGCAGCGTTCGTGGCGTGGTTACCATCGAGCGGCGCCTCTCCCAGATGACTCCAGATGCTGCTGCTGCCGCCATCGCTGTGGCTCTGGCTCGCGAAGCAACGCGAAGCCACGACGCGCGGGAGCTGGCGCAAGGACCACGCGCGAGCACGAGAGCCACGAACAACTACTGCCAAGGCCATGATGGAACTAGGGGACCGATAGTGAGTATGAGGCAGTGAGGAGGCAGCAACAGCAGCAGCAGCAGCAGCAGCAGACGCGAGGCCACGAAGCAGATAGGAAGCGAGTGGAGTTCGGCCGGCTGGACGAAGGGAAGTTCTGTCGCGCTGTCAGCGAATTGCTGTGTCGCTTCGCGCCGCATGGCCGAGAGCTGCATTGACTTCACACGATTCATTGAGAGAATGATCGAGTGCTGCATTGATGTGTGTGACTGACGAAGGAATGAAGCATCTCGCTCATGTGTGTGTGCTTTGTGTGTTGGGGGCATATCGTGTCGATCACATCATTTGGCACTTCTTGTCCTGCTCCTTGATGTTCTTGTTGTCGTCCTTGAGATCATGAGATGTTGATGATGAAGATTGATTCGAGCTCTCGTCTCCAGCTCTTAAGTGCTGCTGCTGTTGATGACGTCGAGGTCGAGCACGAGAGGCTCGAAGAAT
>ERZ778026.4726-NODE-4726-length-10363-cov-9.701300_pt1 | contig 10363 bp, 10 predicted proteins | sample MGYA00375756_ERZ778026 | MGnify/ENA primary metagenome ERZ778026 (study PRJEB29350, sample SAMN05389820) | bioreactor metagenome | isolation source: Ammonium sulfate bioreactor | place: South Africa: University of Cape Town | collected 2014-02-18 ... | reverse complement strand
TAGCGAGCAAGTACTTGACCATGGTGAACGAGCGAGCGGTTAACGAGTGTGTGTGAGAGAAGAGGGGTTGGGGGCTTGGGCGGGAGCAGGCAATAATGCGCAGGCGCAAGGGGTTGGGGCGATGATCGAGATGCACCGGCGAGAAGAGGACATAAGAGGAGCGGGGTACGAGTGGTGCCCCGTACCAACACGTGTGTTGCATGCGGAATTTCGGGCCTTGGTATGATCGTACCCCGGGAGCCTCCTTATCAGCTCAGCCGCCTTCTTTCTCTCAGTGCCTCTCCTCCTCTCTTCGCCTCTCGTCCTCCCCCTCTGCGCACCCACAGCCACAGCTCCCGCTCCCTCTCGCTCTCTATCAACATCATCATGGCTTCACTGCGTCACGTTCTCGAGGCTTCTGTCGTCGGTGCCTCGGCTACGCCCATTCTCTCGGTGCCGTCGACCGACTCTGTGACCGAGGTGTTCTCGACGCTCGTGCGCAACAACATCCTCTCGGCGCCGGTCTACAACGCCTCGACGCAAACCTTCGTCGGCATCATCGATATCCTCGACCTGCTGATGCTCTTCACCGAGGTCTTTAGCCGCACCGAGTTGCAGGCTCTCTCGTCGCTCGAGGCCATCGCCAGCAACCAGATGCGCTTCACCAAGGAGCAGTTCAACCGTACGTACCAGGAGCGCGTCGTTGTCGTTGTTGTTGTTGCCGTTGTGATTTTCGTTGTCGTTGTCGTTGTGATGGCTGCGCTGCCACACGAGAGAGAGAGAGTCGCTCACCACGTCGACCTCTCGCCTGCAGGCTACTTTGCGAACCACACACGCTTCGTGCAGGCGGCGCAGATCAACGACATGGCCGGCCTGTCGGGCGTCAACCCCTTCGTCCCGGTGCAGGAGGGCGAGAACCTGTGGAACATCGTCGGCCTCATGGTCGAGCGCCACCTGCACCGCGTGCCGGTGCTTCGCAGCGAGCACGAGCTCGTCAACTACATTACGCAGTCGAGCGTCATGCAGGTCGTTCACGACAACATCCACCTCTTGGACGAGTCTATCCGCACAAAGACCGTCGGCGTACGTGTGCCATACCTCGTCTCGCCCACTGACTGACTCACGCCCATTGGCTCACTCACTCACTCGCTCGGTGTGCCTCATCCAGGAGCTCAAACTCGGCCGCTACGAAGGTCTGGTCATCGCGCAAGACACCGACCGCGCCATCGACATCTTTGCCATCATGTCGCAGCAGGGCATCTCGGCCGTGCCGGTGGTCGACGAGTCGCGCAGGTTCATCGGTGTCATCTCGGCCAGCGACATCAAGGGCATCGGCACCGACTGCTCGTTGTTCCCGCGCCTCTCGCTCACCGTCATCGATTACGTGGCGCCCATCCGCCAGGCGAACCTCAAGGCCCGCTACCCGGCCATCGCCGTCCACCCGTCCGACACCATCGAGCGCCTCATCAACAAGCTCGCCGCCACACGCGTCCACCGCCTGATCCTCACCGACCCGGAGACCTCGCACGTTCTCGCCGTCATCTCGCTCACCGACGTGCTGCGTTACTTGTACCAGTCTCTTTCGGCGTAGACAGAGAGACACCTTCGTATCTCCCTCCCTCCCTCCCTCCTTCTCTCCTCCTCTCTTCCTTCATATGCACCAACTCTGTGCCTCACATCAACCTATCGTACTGCCTGCCAATTTCGATGATCGACGATGAATCAATCAATCATATACGCCTCCTCTCCACTGTGTTGTAATCTTGCCTTTGTTGATCCCTTCTTGCTGATTCTCCTCAATGTAAACGCCACGTTGCGTACGAGCATTCGAACATCCGAACCCTCCTCGTCATTCATTCATTCATTCGTTCGTTCATTCAATCATTCATTCATTCGTTCGTTCATCTTCGCTTCCGCTTGCGGCCAGTGATATTATGGAACAGCCCACTACATCGTTGACTCGCACGCTCCGCCACTCTGCCACATTCCATTGCATGCATGGTTTCCAACGTCAGCCCCAGATATCACGCGCGCCAAGTCAGCGAGCGAGCGAGCGACGTACTCGGGCGGATAGCCAAGCTCGACTGCCAGCGAGCACACCAGGCTCCAATCGATCTCCCTTCTCGTGCTGCCGCGATTTTGCTTCGGCACCGATTCTCGTATCGTGAGTGCTTTGGCCGCGATGCGCGCGATCATTGCGCACAGCTCCGATGCCATGGTCGCAATGAGCGCATCATCTTGGCACTCGTCGGGCTCCTCATCATTCGGGCGAGGAAGTGCAATGCATTGGCCGACATCGATCTCACCGTTCGCTCGCGACCGCACAGCCAACGCCTCGACTGACGTGACACTGCTTGGAAGCTGCTGCACCTCAGCATCACGAGCGTCACTCCGATTGCTTGCACGAAGCCGACCGTGATTGAGTCCAGCGGGCGCCACCGTCTCCGATGCATCATCCGACAGGCTCTCCTGCTGCTCGACATCATCACCATCGTGGTCGTCACTCGAATCCGACATCTCCTCGAGCTGACCGAGCGCCTCCAACTCGACGTCGCTCTCGGTTTCGACGTCTGCCTCGGGTTTGCTGGTCGCCGATTCGAGTCGCGCTCGCTGAATTCGATTCAACACGCTATTGAGCAGTACGCGCGTCTCTTGCAGCAGCACTTGCTCGACCGGCTGTATCAGCGCCTTGTTGTACCCGACCGGTGAGCCTCCTTGCTCGAGCCTCCTTCTCTTGGGCTTGAACCTGCCCGTCTGGCCCTCGAACACCACGCGATCGCGCTCGAGCGCCCAGTTGTCGGTGCACCATTCGAACGGTGGCAGCAGAGGCGTCGCAGGGTCGTCGGCCTGCGGCTTCGCCGAGTGGCGTCCACCTGCGACCGAGATGACGCCGTACGCCAACACTCCGACCTCTCGCGGATTCGGCACGAGCGAGTACAGTCGTTGCTGTGGCGGCTGCAGCAGCCGAGCCGGCCATCTCTTGCTGTTCGCCTCGTTGTATCGATACAGCCAATCGCGTGGCAGCGCGAGGTCCGCGATGATTCGACTGCAGTGCCCGTGAAGACGCATGACCTCGCTGCTGCTCAGCGACTGTTCAAGCTTGCGGTACAGCTTGGCAATGTCTGCTGCGGTCGACATGGTCGATGTGCTGGCTGTCTCCATGTCGGCCTGCAGACCTTGATAGATGTCGTCGTCGTCGTCATCGCCTCCGCCAGCGCCAGCATCAGCATCGTCGGATGCGACGTCGTCTCGAGCATCAGCCACGCCATCTTCTGCTTCGTTGTCGTCATACTCCTGGCCGAGGTTGAGCAAAGTACTGCTCTTTGAGGATGGTTTGCGAGAGGACGGCTTCGATGTCGATGTCGATGTCGATGTGGTGGTGCTCTTGGCAGGTGCCGCAGGTGCGAGACCCAAGTTGATCAGCTGTTGCAAGAGTTCGGACGCCATCAGTCACGATCGCTCGGTATCTCGAGAGCCCACATCCAATACGCATGGAACGTAAAGTAGTGTGGGTTGCGTATGAGTGAGTGTGTGATAGAGTGAGGGCGATGATGATACTGATCGATCAGTCGATCGATCTCATTTGCTTGCTGCCCTCGTCGAACTCAACACAATCACACAATCACACACAACCACACACAATCACACGCCCAGATCTTGAGACCATGGTATTGGATCAACGGGGTCGAGCACGTAAACGTCGCGATCGTCCGACCGTACTCGGTGCCTTCGATGCTCCTGGTGTGCCTCAATCTCCATCGGCAGGTAGCGACGCCGATATCGAGTGCTCGCCTCGTGTCGACCAGGAGACGCTCACTACCACTCGACGACATCGATCGGCCATCACGCACACGTCACCGGTTGGTGGTAGCTCGAAAGAAGGCGCCACCGATGCAGCAGCAGCTGCTGCAGTAGTGGGAGCGCCGTCTGTGCCATCGACGCCAGTCGTATCGGCTACAACACCGACACCAAGTGATATCGATAACGACACTCCATCGCATCAGCGGAATCGTAGACGCTCCTCCAAACACTCGCGGGATCAAGACGACATCACCAACGACGATGACAATGACACGATATCTACGGCACCCATGACACGACTCAACGCACCCGAGATCATTCGCGAGAACAAACGCCAACGCTATCAGATCGACATCGTGTTGCTGCTGCTGCTGACGCTCTTGGCGCTCGCGACTCGCTTCTACAACCTCGCGCATCCAGCCGAGATCGTGTTCGACGAGCAGCACTTTGGCAAGTTCATCTCGGCCTACCTGACGGGCGAGTACTTCTTCGATATCCATCCGCCGCTCGGTAAACTCATGATCGCCGGAGTCGCCAAGCTTGCAGGCTACGATGTATATTGATTGATTGATCGATTGATTGATTGATCGATCGATCATGATGCTCGCTCCATCTCGTTCGAGCTCCTTACTGATCTCGATGCCTTGTCTCGTTCGTGTGGTGTACGCTGTATCGTTGTTGTTCTTCGCATCACCTCCATAAGGGTTCGTTCGAGTTCGAGGCCATCGGTGTACCATTCCCGGAGAGCGTGCCTCATGTGGCGCTTCGAGCGCTGCCTGCGTTGTTCGGAGCGTTGCTCGTTCCGATGGCGTACCTCACGGGGCGATTCATGCGAATGAGCCCCACCGCTGCCGCTACCGGTTCGTGTGCTTCGCGATGCCCACAGACACAGAGACACACAATTCATGAGCCACTCGCCTGATCGTTCGAGGATGGCGTGGTTGGTGCTTAGTGGCGTGGTTCGTGCTGTGCGATACGGCGTTCTTGATCGAGTCGCGCTACCTGCTGACCGACGCCATACTGTTCTTCTTCGATTGTGCGATTCTCGGTGGCTCGTTCGCCATCGTCGAATCGACGCCGTACTCGATCTCGTGGTTCGTCGCGTTGGTACTGACCGGCATCAGCCTCGGATCGGCGATGAGCATCAAGTTCACGGCCATGGGTCTCGTGGGCACGGTGGCCGTGCATCAGTTGTTCTCGTTGCTGTCGCGTTACAGCGAGCTCCATACCGCACACAAGCAAGCTCGATTGGCGCTTCTCAAGAAACCGAAGGCAGCACCGTCACGTGCGACTGAGACGACGACGACGACGACGACGACGACGAAGGCGACGAATGCGACGAAGGCGACGACGCCATCAGCGAGATCCAATGATTCGGTACCGGGCATGAGTCCCGAGGCCACGATCCTGGTGGACGCACTCGTACGAGGCACGATACTCGTCGGAATCATGCTGTTCATCATGTATGCGTCGTGGGTGGTACACATGGTGCTGCTGCCGTACTCGGGCGCGGGCGACATCTTCCACACGCCCGAGTTCCTGCACTCGCTGCAACGCAAGGACGGCAGCGGGCCGGCGCGCGAGCTGCCAGCCGGCAAGCAGCCGATGACGCTGCACGAGCGCATCTTTGGCGAGCTGATTCCCGTCATGCATTCGGTCAACATGGGCCTCCAGACCAAGCATCCGTTCGCGTCGTATTGGTACTCGTGGCCGCTGGCGCAGTTCCGCGCCGTGTTGTACTGGCAGCAAGTCACCAAGGGCATCGGCATGTGGATCTGGCTCGTCGGCAACCCGGTCGTGTGGGCGTCGGCGTTCGTGATCGGCATCGTGGGCTCGGTGGTGCTCGCGGCCGTCGGAGCGACGTACGTCGCGGCGGCGTCACGCTCGGCGAGGCGGCGCTCGTTCTCCGAGCAGCGAACGATGGAGATGCTCGCGAGGCAGCTCGGCAGCAACTCGAGCGCCATCGCCGTGCTGCTGATCGGCTACCTCGGCAACTTGGTGCCGTACGTGCTGGTGCCGCGCGAGACCTGGAACTATCACTACCTGCCGGCGTTGCTGTACGCCGTTCTGTTGCTAGGCCTGGTGCTCGACGTACTGCTCAAGGCGTCACACGGCTCGGTGACGCTGCACGCCACCACCAAGCTGCTGCTGGTGGCACTCGTATGCTCGGCTGGCGTGTTGTTCGCCTACCTCTCTCCGTGGGTCTACGCCTTTCCGATGACACAGGCACAGACCGACGCACGAATGCTGTTCAAGGCGTGGTCTGATTGGCGTACAGTCGATTAGAGAGACACTCACTATTCTATCATCATCATCACTCTTGTCTTGTCGACTTGCGAGCACGCCGATCTGTTCGTTGGCCGTCGTGGTTCGCACACTGTACGACAGTTGATAAAGAAGTACACGGAGTTGTATACAATAGATAGATGGCGGCGCGTGAGCTCACTCACCCTGGTCGCTGTCATCCGAGAGATCAGTGTTGCCGTAGGAATCGATGGTTTGCCGCTTGCGCATCCGCCCGCGCTGTGAGGCTGCAGGACGTTTGCGCTTCTTGAACTGTAGCTCGAGTGCCGCTGCATCGGCCGCTGCTGCTGCGTCGCTCTCGCTCTCGGCCTCGGCCTCCTGCTTGACGAGGTTGGCGGCTTCGGTCTTGAATCGAATCGCGACTGGCGTCATCTGGGCGAGCTTGGCCGAAACAGCAGCGGTGCTCGAGAGCGACTGGCCGACTTTGCTGGGAAGTGCAATGAGCGGCTTGCCTCGAGCTGCCAGGCCCTTGGTGGGCTTCTTGATCGCTAATGAGAAGAGGCTCGTCGTGGCTGCTGCTGGTGCCACGCTCGCCGTCGTTGTCGGTGTTGTGGCAGTAGCAGTGATGATTGGCCGTCGTTGCTCGAGTCGCTCAAGTTGCTCATCTTCCGAGTCGAGGTCCTCGTCTGGATCGTAGTTGTCCACAGCAGCAGCAGCGCCAGGAGCGTCGCCAGCACCTCGCCGTGATTTGCCAATGCCTCGATCATTGTCTTGGATAGCAGGAGGTCCGAAGACTCCCGTGTACACGGGTTCGGTCTTCTTCTCGACAGTCACCCAACCGCCGTACGGGTCGGCAGCGGCGTCCTTCTTGTCGCTGCGGCTGTCGCTACTATCCGAGTCCGAGTCTGAGTCCGAGTCCGAGTGCCGCTGCTCATGGTGCTCTTGCTTGTATTCCTCGTCGCCCTCTTCTGCTTGCTGGGCTTGGCTGTACTGGTGGTGCTGTTCTTCGGTGGCAGATTGTTGGTTGCCATCTTGAGCAAGTACTTGCTGCTGTTGATAGTAGCTGTAGTATTGTTGATACGCCTCGTAGTCGTGAGCTGACGTCGCCGCGTTCGTCGAGGTCGATTGGGCTTGCTGCTGCTGTTGTTGCTGTTGTTGTAGCAGTACGTCCTGTTGATGCGCCTGAGCCATCAGCTGCCTCATCCAACGTTCTTGTTCTGCAGGATCCATCTGCATGAACACTGCAGGATCGATGAAAGGCATTCCAGGAGGAGCGGGAGGAATCGGTGGCGCTGGAGGTATCGATGGCGCATTGTACTGCTGATGATGATGATGATGATGATGATGGCCATGCGACACTTGCGGCGGTCGGGATATGTGAGGCTGTGGTTGCTGCTGCTGCTGCTGCTCTTGTTCTTGCTGTTGTAGTTGCTGTTGTAGTTGCAGCTGTTGCTGCTGTTGCGAGTACTCTGCTACTTGTTGTGCTGCAGCCTGTGAGGCAACTGAGTGAGGAGCGATATCAAGACGACGCCGAGTGCAGCGTGCACGTACGCGCTCGAGGGCCTTGATCTGGATGCGCAGGTCGGTCTTCTGCTTCTCCTCGAGAGCAGTCTTCTTCTGTGTCTGCTCAATGTAGAGACGCACGTTCTCCTTGTGCTTAACGCCATTATCGTGTTTCGTGCGGCTCTGCGTGGCAAATGGTGCGTCAGCCACGACGAAGTACAAGTGGCGGTGCTCGTGAGCCAGCCAGCCAACCAAACACTCACGTACAATCTTGTTGTCTTGCATGTAGAGGTTGCAGTACTTGCAATAGTACTTTTTGATGGAGACCCAGTAGTCGGCCATGGTGGTGGTGTGGTGGTGGTGGGCGGGGAGATGAACGAAGGAAGGATCTCGACTGGATCTCTCTATCCGATATCGATCTCGTTACGTGACTGGTCACTCTGGTGTGGCTGCGGCTCGCTCGCTCGCTCGCTCGTGTAATGGTGTGAATGGACTGATAATGAAACTATTTCTATTCTATTGGAGAAACGGTACAAAAGCGGGTGCCGTCACTCACGAGCTCTCAATCAGTCAAAACTGAGAATGCGCTTGGGCGACGACAGTGGAGAGATGAGGCATCATGGGATAGTGTGGTGGGAGGGAGAGGGGGTGGTGGTGTGGGGTGGGGAAGGTTCGACCAGAACGCACGGCCATCATGGCGCGCAAGCAGGCACCACGGCCATCATGGCGTACGTGCGTGCTGCGTGCCTGCTAGCAGCAGGCAGGCAGGCAGGCGGTCTTCACTGAGCACCAAGCGACGGGAACTTGGTGATGTCGAGGTCGAAGTTGTCCTTCTTGTGGTGCTGGTGCTGGTGGGCAGCACGCTCGCCATGGTGGCCAGCACGGTCGCCACGCTCACCATGGTGGCCAGCGCGGTCACCACGCTCGCCATGGTGGCCACCACGGCCGCCGCGGCCGCCACGACCACCGCGTCCGCGGGGCGAGTCGCGCGGAGCACCCTGGTCCGAGGACTCGTGGCGCACCTTGAAGACCTTGTCGATCGGCACTTGGTCGGCCTTCTTGGACTTCTTGGCCTTCTTCTTGCCGCCCTTGTTCTCGGTCGGGAAGAGCGTCTCGTCAGCGCTCTGGCGCTGGAGGAGCTGGCAGTCGTTGAACTCGCTCTCGACCTTGCGGGTCGAGGTGGGAGCAGCAACAGCGGGAGCCTTCTGGGCGCGGAGAGCCTCAAACTCCTCGAGGCTCAGCGTCTGCGTTGAGGAAGAGACGACGTGAGGTTAGGTCAGAAGAGTAACGAGCGAGCAAGCAGTAAAGTTGTAGCCACGCGCACCTTCTCGTCCTCCTCGCGCTCCCTGTGCTGGTGCTCGGCACCCTCAGCAGGAGCAGCGGCGGCGGCAGCGGCGTCACCCTCAGCGGGGGCGGCGGCGTCAGTGGTCTCGCCCTCGACAGAGGTCTCGATCTTGTCCTTGTCGGCATCGGCCTCTTCTCCAGCCTTGCCCCAGGTGCCCTTGCCACCGGCTCCGGCCTTGGCGGGCTTGCTGGAGCGCGAGATAGGCCGCCACGACAGCACCAACACGTGAGTAACGGGCAAACGAACGAACGAGTGAACGAGACACAGCCATCCCCGCCACCACGGCCAGCGGTACCCGAGCGGCGATCGAACGTGCGCTTGCCAGGGCGAGCGCCACGGGCATCACCGTCACGTCGCTCACCACGGCCGGCACCCTCGCCAGCAGGGCGCTCGCGACGAACGCGAGGCTTGCTCTCGAAGCCGTCCTCGTTGGTGGTGGCAACGACGCCGTCACCTCGCGGTGGGCGGTCACCTCCACGGCCACCACGGCCGCCACGACCGCCACGGCCACCGCGACCAGCACCCTCAGCACCGCCGCGGGACTTGCTACCGCCACGGCCAGAAGAGGCACCTGCATGCCAGAGAGAGAGAGAGAGAGAGAGAGAGACAGTCGAGTGAACGGAGATGGGTGAGTGAGTGAGCACCGCACAGAACAAGCGCGAGAGCGAAGTGCGGCACCACACCGTGGCCACAAACCACAGCGCGACGAAGACGAAGCGACACCGAGCACGCTCGCAACACGCGTGCCAACACACAAGCTGCCTCGGGCGCTACCGGTACACCACACGGAGAGCACGCCAAGTGCAGCGTGCGCACAGGCGCGCGAGCTGCCAGAACGAACGCGCGCTGCTGCAGGCGAGCGAGCTGTGCGAGCACACCAGCACGCTGATCGCTGTTTGTGCTGCAACGGCGGCGACGCCACGGCCACGGCCACATGACAACGGAGAGAGCGAGAGATGGCGCGCACGCAGCCTTGCGCCACATGCGTACCTTCGCCAGACTTGGCGGCGCCAGACGAGGAGGCGGCCGGCTTGGGAGCGGAGGCAGCAGCCGGCTTGGCAGCAGCGGCCTTGGGCTTGGCAGGAGCGGAAGCGCCGCCGTCTTCGCCGAGGAGGTCAAAGATGTTTTGAGATAGCACGCTCATGGCTGTCGACTGGGGGGCGCTCTCGCTCGACGAGATAAGAGGCGCAGGGTGGGAGGGGGAGGTTGCGGACGAGCGATCTCGCAGCAGAGAGGGATCTCGGGTGCAGCAGCGACGAGAGAGAGGGGAAGAGAGAGGAGAGAAGAGAGAAGCGCGCTGCTGGAGGCAGTACGGTAAAACGAGCGCGCCCACCGAGCGCGCGGGAGACCTTAATCGAGCGGCCTATCGGACCGTAGAGCGTCGAGGCTGCTGGTGAGCCTTAGAGAAATGAGGTGGCCAAAGAGCTCGCAATGCGTTACTCCCCACTCGCCGTCAATGTCGCTGGCGGGAGGAAATGCGGCCGCTGGCGC
>ERZ778026.4725-NODE-4725-length-10365-cov-10.416392_pt1 | contig 10365 bp, 9 predicted proteins | sample MGYA00375756_ERZ778026 | MGnify/ENA primary metagenome ERZ778026 (study PRJEB29350, sample SAMN05389820) | bioreactor metagenome | isolation source: Ammonium sulfate bioreactor | place: South Africa: University of Cape Town | collected 2014-02-18 ... | reverse complement strand
TCTCTAGTGCTTCCACTCGACCAACCTGCCCAAGCGCGTAGCAGGTTTGAACGACATTCGCGAAGTGATTTTGCATGCAAGAGACTCAGCGCATGACGACATTTCGTTTGGTTACTCGTGCGAGTACGTTGGCGCGATACTCTGTTGCGAGATACACTGACTCACTTACTGACTGGATCCTGAATCAGGTTTATCATTCAATGGCTTCGCGAGAACAAGATCATGAACCACATCTACGGTGACAACCTCCATCCCGAGATCATTCGCCGCGCGAGCGAGATTCCCAAGTTCCTCTCGAAGCGCCAGCAGCTGACGCTCGAAGACCTCGACCTCATGTGGGAGGCGTCGTCGGGCAAGCACGAGTCAGTCAAGCACTTGATGCAGCAGGCGCTGACCGACCTCTCGGGCTCGCTGGTGGTCGAGCAAGCCGAGTACCTCTACCAGAAGCTCCGATCGCTGAGCTTCGCCGACTGGGATCTCGTGACCATGAACCTCTTCCGCTCGCTGTGCCTGCGCTGCCTCAACCACGGCGGCACCGGCGATCGCGAGCACTACCACGGCTTCGACATTGCATGGGACCTCGTGCAGGACGAGACCGAGACGACCGAGACGGCACGCGAGCAGGCCTTCTTGTTTGTGCGCGACTTTTTGCGCTGGGACGTGTGCCAACGCGTACGCGAGCCGATGATGACACGCTGCTGCCAGAATCTTGAACAGAGCAAGTCCATTCCGTCATCGTTGCGAATTCTGCAAGATGCCTTTTGTACGTATTCGGCTGTCCCTCTGTTGATACAACAATACTAATTCTCGTCGCTCTCTCTCTCTCTCTCTCTCTCTCTCTCTCTCTCGCTCGCTCTCTTAATCAGTGATTGGCAATGGCTTGAACCAGCCAAAACTCACAACGACGGCAATCGAGTGGGCCAACCGCGAACACTCGTTGCTTGCCATCTTCCTCAAGGACCTCATCCACTATAAGAGCAGCGCGCGTGCCATCTACGACGCGCACGTCGCCGACGGCACGGTGGGTAACGTCGACTGGAACCAGATGGTGTTCCCGGGCCATCGGCTCTCGCACTATTACGAGTGCCACGCGCGCGTCAACTTCCTCCAGATCGTGCTCAGCAACTCGCCGCTGCAGCTGCAGCCCGAGCAGCTCGACGCCATTTGGACGTGCTTGGTGCAGAACGCCTTGACCCGCGAAGAGAGCGACCAGTGCATGCAGTTCTTCCAGTCGATGCTCACGCAGCAGCAGGAGCACCGCTTGTCGGACTCGACCGTTGCGTACATCTTTGAGCGGCTGCTGCCATCGGTATCACTCGACAAGCTGTCCGAAGTCGGTTTCCATTTGGTACGAGTGTTGCTTGCCACTTCCCTGGTTGTTTGCTGCTTTGATTCTGACCGCACTTGCTTGCATTGCGTACACTAGTTTGAGTCGCTCTTCCGTACCATCAACTCTCGAGCTGGCCTGCTGCAGCTCGGTGAGCGCGGTGGTATCGTGGTGAACAACTTTAACCTCACCGGCCTGCCAATGTTGTGGAACATTATCCTCTTTGCTCACGAGCGTGGTGTGGTGGCTGCTGCCATCAACTTGTGGATTTTACTGCATCAAAAGGTACGCGGTGGTGATGCTGCTGCTGCTGGTGCTGGTTCAACTGGTTTTTTGGCGTTGTTACTTACCCTCCTTTAATAGACTGCCCCGCATGCTGAGGCTGTGGCACAGCTGGAGCAACGCCGTGAGGCATGTATGCTTTCGTGCATGTCGCATCTCGAAGCACACGCAAACCCCAACGGAAATATGGAGTCGATTTCGCGCTGTTTGGCTGTGATTCGCGTACGTTCGTGCTCGTCAATCCATCACGTGAACCGAGAGGAGACGCTCGATGATACGTGAAACTCAATGCTCATGCGTCTTCTTGCTTTGATGCGTGCTGTATGCAGCGATTCATCGATGAGTTCGACCCGCGTGCTGCCACGTTTCAGCGCCATGGCTCGATCATTCGCGGCACGCCGATCCAGGTTCAAGCGACACTGGCCGAAGGCAAAAAGTACGCGATCGAGACGCATTCGAACGACACGGTCGGCGCCCTCCGCACCAAGATCAGCAAGGAGGCCAACATCCCGTTCGAGCGGCTGCGGCTCATCTTCCAAGGCAAGGAGTTGCACGTCGACAACGACACTCTGGCCAAGTGTCGCATCGCCAACGCCTCCTGCATCACGATCACCAACAGCCCGACGCCGATCGTCAAGGCCGCGGTGCCCGACAGCTTCCCGAGCAAGACGCTCAGCACGCCCGAGAACTTTGACCGGCTCTTCATGTTGCTGAACCTCGAAGAGCACATTGCGCAGCAGGCATGGGATTTGATTCTGTTCCTGCCGACCAACGAGCGTCTCCGTCATGCACTGCAAGATACGACGCAAGCGACGGTCGATTGGAACGCGATTCTGCCACCGCGCAATACCTTCCGTTTGTTGTATGCACTCCAAATCGTTGATTCGATGTTGGATGCCTCGGAAGCGACACCAGAGGTACTGTGTGATCTCCCGCTCTCTTGTACGGAAGATATTGAATCTAACAGGTATTCATTCACATGTAGAAACTGATCGAAATCCAACAATGGTGCCGATGGTTCATTGAGCATGCTGGTGTTCAACACCTCGTTCACATTATGATGGCGGCCAATCTCACGGCCTCCGAGCAACTCAATTCACAGTCGTCGTGCCTCAAGGAGACGCAGTGTGCCGCGCTGTTGCACAAGATCACCAACATCTTTGTGCTCGATCCGAGCAACAAGCTCCAGCTGCGAGATGGCGGCATTCTGTTGCGAGGTTGCTGTAGCTCGATTCAACAAGTGGTTGCTCGCTTGGTGGATGTTGTGTGGGAGATTTCACGCACAGCCGTTGAGCAGTACGAGCCGTATTGGGCACCAGCAACTGAATCCGAGATTGTTCGAGTATGTCATCATCCTCCACTCACTCTCTGACTCATTCACTCACTGACTCACTCCCTTGTACTCGTCTGTGTGAAGGCGGCATTGGATTTGTTAGTGGCTTGTTGTCGATCAGATTCTGAATCGATGACATGGTTGGTGTCGAGTGGTTCGTTCGTGGATTGGTTGAAGGCGATCTTGCTCGATACGCGGCTTTGGCGAGCTCGCGAGTTTGCAGCCATTGGCGTGTATTCGCTGTGCACCTCGACGCCGTTGATCAACTACGCGTCGGGTCAGACGCACGCGATCGTCGACGTGCATGCACCGATCCACGCACTGTTGCTCGACAAGCTACTGCCGTTCCTGGACGAGTTGTCGGTCGGCAACCTGCAGTGCGAGCAGTACTTTGTGCTCGTGAGCGAGTTGGTGCGCGGCACGTTCGAGGGCGCGTCGGCGGCGCGCGACTTTAGCGAGCTGTTCCAGAAGCTGGCGCGCATGGTGACCGAGCATCCGGTGGTCGAGACGCGACACGCGACGGTCGAGGACAAGCACCTGAGCGGTATGGTGAACCTGATGCGCGTGCTGGCGAGCAAGGACATGCGCTTCAAGCAGTTTGCGCACGACGAGGGTCTGCTCGACGAGCTGCTCGACAACTGCCTGTTCCGCATCCCGACCGCCGAGCACCACGGCGAGCTGGCGCCGCCCAAGTGCAAGGCGCCGCCGTCGCGGCTCGCGGCCTTCCGGCTTCTCGAGGAGCTGGCGATCGGGCACGCGCTCAACCAGCGCCGCCTCACAGACGCGTTGCTCGAGCACCACCTGGTGCCACGCACCGAGGAGGCGCAGCGCCGCCGCCTGCAGTACGGCTGGCTGTACTCGCCGGCCGGCATGGAGAAGGCGGCGTGCGGCTTCGTGGGCCTCAACAACCTCGGCGCCACGTGCTACATCAACTCGTTGATGCAGCAGTTCTTTATGCACGTCGATTTCCGCCACCGCATGCTGGCGTTGCGCGACCCGTCGGACGACAAGGACCTCAGCCTGCTGTACCAGTTGCAATCGATCTTTGGCAACCTGCAGGAGAGCGAGAAAAAGTACTACGATCTGCGAGGCTTCTGCAACGCGTATCGCGACGACGGACAGCCGATCAACCCCGGCGTCCAGATGGACGTTGATGAGTTCTTCAACTTGCTGCTCGACAAGGTCGAGAAGACGCTCAAGGCTCTTGCACCACCATCGCCATCGCCATCGAACGACGAACAACAACAACAACAAGACGAGGCGGCGCTTGCATCCAAGAGTGCTGGCTCATCGATGGATGTCGCATCCGAGGGCGATAGCGAGAATGCAATGGCAGTGACCACGTCACCGTCGTTGGGTGGTGCGACGGCGGCAGCGGCAGCAGCGGCGGCGTACAAGACCGAGGATCTGCTCCGACACCTGTTTGGTGGCAACCTGATCTACCAGACGATCTCACGCGAGTGCCAGCACGTGTCGTCGCGCGAGGAGTGCTTCTACACGATCAGCGTCGCGGTCAAGGGCAAGCGTTCGTTGCAGGAGTCGCTCGAGCTGTACGTCGAGGGCGACGCGCTCGAGGGCGACAACAAGTACCGCTGCGACTCGTGCAACAAGTACGTCGACGCGCTCAACCGCGGTTGCATCAAGTCGCTGCCCAACACGTTGATCATCCACATGCGCCGCTTCGAGTTCGACGTCGAGCAGCTCAAGCGCGTCAAGGTCAACGACTACTGCGAGTTCCCGTTCGAGCTCAACATGGAGCCGTACACGCACGAGGGCCTGGCGCGCCGCGACGCCGAGAAGGCCAGCCAACCGGCGCCCGAGCCGATCCATCCGCCCGAGTACTACCAGTACGAGCTGGTGGGCGTCTTGGTGCACACGGGCACGGCCGAGTCGGGCCACTACTACTCGTTCATCAAGGAGCGCCTGCCGCAGGTGCCCGGCGGCACGCGCCGTTGGTACCACTTTAACGACTCGACGGTCGAGCTCTTTGACCCGAACGACATTGGCGCACAGTGCTTCGGAGGCGTCGAGAGCGTGTCGCAATGGGACGCCATGCAGCAGAAGAGCGTCAGCCGCTACGTGCAGCGTGCCAACAATGCCTACATGCTGTTCTACGAGCGCCGTGGCGCAAGCACCACCGAGTCGGCACACCGAACGCCGGCCGAGGCTGCGGCACTCATTGCGCCCGAGATCTACCAGCGCATCTGGCAGGAGAACATGATCTTCCTGCGCGACAAGTACATCTTCGACTCGGACTACTTTCGTTTCCTGTGGAACGTCGTGCAGATTCGACAGCAGAGCCGCCAGCCACAAGTTGCGACCACAACGACGACCGATGTTGCTGCTACAGCCGACGCAGCTGCTCTTGTTGTTGCTGCTTCTACAACGCCTCCTGCTACTACTGCTACTGCTGCGGCGGCGGCGTCGACACCGTCGTTGGCGGTGATTCCTCACCGACCCAACCAAGTGCACCTCGAGTCCGAGCAACTGGAGCACCAACTCGATTGTATGTCGATCGAACTCGCGACGCGTTTCCTGGTCGAGACGCTGGCGCGTGCCAAGGACAAGCTCATGTGGGCCGACTCGATCAAGCAGCTCATGGCGTACTTTTCGGGCAACCTCGATGCGTGTCGGTGGTTCTTGGCCGAGCTCAACGACAATCCCTTCTGGGTGCAGCAGTTGCTCTTGTTCTGCACCAAGATCGAGGCGCGCGAAGGCTTTGCGCTTTTGATCTCGCACGTCTTGGCATGCCTGGCGCCACATGAGCGTGCCTTCTACTTTGATTCATCAGCCATGGAGATTGAGGGTGCATCGGCAGCTGCAGCAGCGGCGGCGGCGGCGGCAGCAGCAGTGACAACGGCAGCCGAGGCCACGACCGACACGGCAGCGGGTAGCGAGCCGATCTTCATCGCCAACGAAGAGTTTGCGGTGCCGGCATCGCCCGCGAGCTCGCTCGTCATACGCACGATGGATGCGCTCGTGGCGCAGCTGCCGATCGCGCAGCTGCAGTGGCGCTCGTTCGCGCAGTTCTTTTACGTGTTCCAGAACTTTGCGGCTCTCGGCCTCGAGGAGCGCAAGTACTTTGTGGTGCGCAAGCTGCCGGCGCGGCTCATTCACTTTTATCTGCAGGACGCGTCGCCGGTGCGCGAGGTGCTGCCCGAAGGCTTCAAGCGCCCGACGGGCCGCATGGGCGACAAGTACGCGCCGCCCAACATCTCGCACATGCTCGAGTGCCTGGCGCTCGTGGTACGCGGCACGCGCTCGAACCTCGCGCCGACGCTGCCGCCGACCGCCACCGAGCCGCTGGTCGACCTGCCGCTCTCGGCCGTCGACCTGCACCTGCTGCACAGCCCGAGCTTCTACTACAACGTAATGCAGGACGGCATCAACATCTCGGCTGCCAGCACGATCGTCGCACACCTGGCGTGGGAGAACATGGCCTTTAGCGCCAGCATCGTCGAGCGCGTGTGTCGCGGCATCGCGGCGCAGGAGAAGGACCGCCTCGGCGCGTACTTTACGGTGCTCGCGAGCCTGCTCGCCGTGCCCGACAGCCTGCGCGAGGCGCGAATCGAGCACGCGCTCTCGAGCTTCCTCACCACCGTGGCCGCCAACTCGCGCTACGCCATCGAGCACGCGGCCTCGGTGCGCTTCCTCGCCGACCTCAAGAGCGACCACGTCAACCACTGGCTGCTGCAGCACCACACCGAGTGGCTCTCGAGCTGGCTCTTCTCGGCCAACGAACAAGTGCGCTTCGCTACCGAGGACCTCTTGCGCGCCATGGTCCAAAAGGACACACCGAGCGTCACGCCCTCGCAACCTCCGTTGCCACCGCCACCGGCTGCCACGCCCGCCACCACCGTAACCGCGGCTGCCATCGCCGCCACACGTCGTCCCGCACCACCGACCATCAAGGCCGAACCAGCCTCACCCGAGGCACATGAGATCTTGCAACTCGTCTATCGTTTGTTGATCGATCTCTTGCCAAGTGCTTTGCGGTTCATTCCCAAGGATCCATTCCGTAATGTCTTGGTATGTGTCAGTTCATCTATCAGTCAGTCAAACGAGATGAGAAGCTGCCACTAACTCTCCTTCAACAGCGAAAGGTCGCGAGTACTGTTGCTCGTCCTGCTGAGACGCCGACCACAACATATCCGTATCGATTGCTTAGTTATTTGCGTACTTTGCGTTGGTGCCTTCGTACTCCTGAGGATGCCGAAGTGGTACATTTCTCTCGTCTCATGCCATGTCATGTTATCTTGCGTCTTACTCTCGTTTTTTGGCGCTACAGCTTGTTGGTAGCTGGCAGAACTTTTGGAACCTGTTCTCGGATATGGATCGCGAGCACATTGAACTCGATGAGAACAAGCGCGAGCTCACGACCATCATGCTCGAGTTCCTCCAAGCGAACCCGTCGGCCTACGTCCCGCTCATCACACGCAAGGAGGAGAATATTGTGCGAGTGATGGACTTCTTCATCTGCCTGCGAGCGAACGATCGTGAGATCGCGTACAACAACAGCGCGGTTCCCAACTTTTATCGCATCGTCGACTTGCTCATCGCGCACGACGAGGCCTTCTTGCAGCGTTTCAGTATGCACACGAACTTTGATTGGGCTGTCAACAACATTTACTTTTCGAATGATTACCTTCCCAGTACGTCCGCCCTACTGCGAGCTGGAGAGATTGCGTCACTAACCAATACTGGCGAATAGTTGCTGAATGTCTGGAGCCTCTACTGGAGCGCTCGGCCAACAATCCTGCGTGGCGCAACAAGTGGATCCAGAATGCGCTGGCACCGCGCCAGCGAGTCAATGCCTACAATCTCTTCCACTTGCTGCAGCTGTTGCTCAAGACACAGGATGACATTCGCGCCTTCATTCGCGCCAACGGCTTGGAGGTCGTGTCGGCTGCACTCCCGACGCCGGCCGCTCGCCCCGGTGCGCCCATCACCGAGCGCAACTGGAAGTTGATCGAGATGGCCATGCAGCTGTTGGCCGAGGGCTCGAACTGGGTCGCTGCTGCCTCGACCGCCGACGAGATTTCTGTCGCCAACCGCGCCAAGGCCAGCTGGACATCCAAGGTACGCTCACACACACTCTCTCTCTCTCTTTGTGTCAGCCATGTGCTGACGTCCCACACACTCCACCGGTCCGATAGATTCCACTCTTGTCGATCATCCTGCCGTACTTGGATAAGGTGCAGAAGGATACTATCCTTGTGCCGGCCTATCTCGTGTGCAGCAACCTCGCGCTCTTTGATGCCACGTGTGTCGAGAACCTGTTGCGCTTCTTGTACGAGGAGCACGCGCGTGTGCTCGACGCCGAGCTGCCTCTGGCCACCTCGCGCCTGAAGGTCCACAACACGGCCATCACGACCGAGAGCTTCAGCCACGCGGCGCACTACTACCACTTTGTGTTGTCGGTCTGCTCGGCGGCCGTTGAGTCTCATACGTTTGTGCGCGAGCGATGTGCCTATGCAGCCAATCTCGGTACGTCGTTTGCGTATTTGTGTGAGGCAGCAGCAGCATTCTCGCTCAGCTCTCGGACTGACACGCGCACGCCCGCACTTTGCGCTGCTGCCGCCATAGCTCTGCTGGTGGCGATCGAGACGGTCGGCATTCCGTCGGTGTTTACGACGTTCGTGTCGTTGCTATACCGCATCTGGCAGACGCCGCAACAACTGAGCCGCAACCTGCGCCAGAACGCCAACTTGCCGCGCCTGGTGAAGAAGATCGCCACGACGCACATTAGCCTTCTCAGCCTGCCGCTCGTGTTGCTCTTTATGTGCGAGGTGTACCCGCGAGCCGCCGACCTGATGCCGCACGAGGAGGTCGTGGCCTTGCTCGAGTCGTTGGTGGCGGTCTTCCAGCAGCACAAGGCGGCCATTGCAGCCAATGAGCCCGATGCTGGAGAGCGCATGGCGGCTCTCGTGAATGTACGTCGAATCGAATCGAATCGAGTCGAGGCGATACGAGCAGTAGGTTGACTCACTCTGCCCGCTCTCTCTCTCGCAGGTGCTACGCATGTTGAACATTATCACCAGCTGCTCGGAACAGCTGCAGCAAACCTTCTTCCAAGAGCACATGGAGGACATGGCGCTGCTCGGTGAACGAGCGTCAGCGGTTGGCGCAAGCGACCTGCTCGATGCACTGACTGCCATGCAGGACGCGCTCACGTCGTCGGCGTAGTGCTACCTTCCTGCCTGCCTGCCTGCCTGCACCAATCCACCAACACCAATACCGCACGGCCTCGTCGCCTCTCTCTTCCGCCCTACCTGCTCGCTCTCTCGCTCTTCTCTCGTCTCACTCTCGTACTCTCGTAGTAGTTATTATGGCACAGCCGCGATAACCCGTGTCGTCGTCGCCGTTGTTGTTGTTATTGTTGTTGTGGCGAGTCTCCGATCTATACTGCTACTAAATTCACACACACACGACTTGTACCTAACAATGGCGAGATACTACTGTTGAGGCGAGTCGCTCTCGCTCGCTCGGAGCTTACGCGAGCCGCATCAAGCGCTTGCCGCACTCTTGAATGTCCTCGTCCTTCTTGCAGAAAGCGAAGCGGGCGTAGTTCTGCGCCAGGTGCTTGTTCTCGCGCACGTAGAAGGCGCTCGGCGGAATGGGCGACACGCCGACCTCGGCAGTGAGCCAGCGGCAGAGTGCGTAGTCGCGCGTCGTGTCGGGAGCCGCGAGGTACGAGGCCGGCACCTGGATGCGCGACGTGTCGGCCATGACGAAGTAGCCGCCCTCGGGCACGATCGGCTGCAGGCCGGCCTTGTCGAGCACCTGCACCAGAGCGTCGCGCTTGCGCGTAAAGAAGTCGCGCAGCCAGTCGTAGTAGGTCGCGAAGCCTTGGTACGGCTGCTTGGCGAGCGCCAGCATGCGAGCCACGGCCTCCTGCGCCGGCGTCGAGACACAGAACGGCACCCACTGGTTGGCGGACGCGATCGGCTGCACGAGATGCGCCGGACCCACGGCCCAGCCGATCTTCCAGCCGGTGCACGAGAACGACTTGCCGGCGCTGCCGACCGTGATCGTGCGCTCCCACATGCCGGGCAGCGACGCCGGCGACACATGCTTCTTGCCGTCGTACACCAGGTGCTCGTACACTTCGTCCGAGATCACCAAGCAGCGAGGTTGCTTCTTGACGAGGTCGGCGACGGCCGACAATTCCTCGACCGTCAGAACGCGACCACAAGGATTATGAGGCTGTTCATGAGGTTAGATTAGTGATTGGATTGGATTGATATGGTTAGATTAGTGATTGAATTGATATGATTGAATTGATATGATTGAGTTGATATGATTGGATTGATATGATTGGATTGAGTTGATATGATTGAATTGATATGATTGGATTGATATGATTGGATTGATATGATTGGATTGATATGATTGAATTGATATGATTGAATTGATATGATTG
>ERZ778026.4712-NODE-4712-length-10395-cov-107.031141_pt1 | contig 10395 bp, 20 predicted proteins | sample MGYA00375756_ERZ778026 | MGnify/ENA primary metagenome ERZ778026 (study PRJEB29350, sample SAMN05389820) | bioreactor metagenome | isolation source: Ammonium sulfate bioreactor | place: South Africa: University of Cape Town | collected 2014-02-18 ... | reverse complement strand
TTTTCTTCGTTCTTGTAAATTTTATTAAAACAAAATATAAGGAAAAAAATGACACATCACACTCATGTTCTACCAATCTTTCTTTCTCACATCAATCGAAACACCACCGGGTCCAAGTGCAATGACATACAAAAGTCCACCGATAATCGAAAGCGTTTGAAAGAAATCATATTTTAAAAAGTCATGTAAACCTTTGTTATCATGAATGAGCCAAAATGAATTGTAATAGAAATTACCAAGAAATAAGTACGATGCAAGAAAGAGAGCGGCAACTTTCGTTTTAAAACCAATCGCAACACATAACATGCAAAGAGCGCCGACGATATTTTGAACCATCAAACCGAATGTCAGTTCGAAACGAATGATTGTAAGAAACATAATAATAAGAAGCACACGACCGGCTAATTGCATGTAGTTCTTCGAAGCATTCGTTTGAATACTCGGAACGCCAGCAAAAATACTTCGAGCTTCTTTACGATTTTCGGCCATGACTAAAATCAAACCGCCCATAAGAGATAACGAACTAGATCAAACAAAAATTAGACACATTCGAACAACAATTCCATCGAACCCTACCGAAGGAAAAATCGAGGATCTAAAAATATTCCGTAGACGACGCTCTAGAAAACAACAACAACAACAACAAAAAATGACATATTCTCGTTTGTCTTTGTTCAATTTACTTGAAGAGCAATAATAAAAAATAAAACTCCGCACGCTAGATCAATTTTCTTTCTCGCTAAGATCATAACGCATGGAATGATTTGTCCGACGAGATTGATAAACACGAATACCGAGCCAAGAAACCAGCCGACATTCCAGACGTGCATGGTAAAATCTCGTTGATCGTTCCATTGAAGCAACATACGGATGCCATCTTCGATAAATGTTGAAAGAAGAAAGAGACGAGCAATATGCGGAAGGATCGATTTCGTTTTTTGTGCGAACTAAACGAGAGATGTTGAAAAGCATAAAACAAGATGAAGTCAAAGAAAAAACTACGGTTTCAGTGAAATCTTCGGCTTGACCGACTAATTGTTGACGTTTTTTTGGTGTTAAAAATGCAAATGCATTGATGATAGCTAACGGAGAGATCGACATGTTCACTAGGACGAGATTAACGAGAAAAATGAAACGTGGTTTTTCCGAATCGATTGGTGAACTCGAGCGAAATTCGATTGTTTCATATTTAAAATTTTCAAAAACTTTTTCGACAATTTTTTTACAAATTAATTTCATTTCGATGCTCATTTTTCTCGAGATTTACCCGATTTATTTCATTCGAATAGATGTCGACACACGTACAATGTCGTCTTTTCTTCTTATCCATAGTTTTTCATTTGGAAGACTTTTTTTTAATATAACGAAAAAAAAATAACGCGAGCATGGCTGATGATGGCAAACATCATCAAGAATTTCGAGCGAGACGCGTCGATGGAACGAACCCCGATGGTAATTCGAAAATCGAGCGATACTTCACTTTGACTTGTTTGTTTAGCTTTGGAAGATGCTGCATCACAAAGCCGTCTTACACACGATCGAATGTCAGCCGAAGAATCTCGCTTATTTCCCGAAATTTGCAAGGGTGACATATCGAGACATAAAACATTTTTAATTATTCGAAATAATATTGTAAGACGAACGAACTTTGAAATGAATTTCTCGGACGATTTGTTTGTAGTTGCGAATGTGGTTCGATGAACCACGAATACAATTAACTTTAGAAAAAATTCTTGACAAATTAACTCAAATCGAATCTCAATATGTCAACGGTTAGCTAAGAATTTCGATTGATTAATAAGAATTTCGATTTAGATGAACGAGTTTTAATTGGCAAAATCTTTCTGTATCTTGAACGTTATGGTTATATTAACTTCGGCGTTTTCAAACGTTTGACAACGCCATTAGGCAAAAAAGATAAACCACGAATAATCATCATTGGCGCTGGTATCGCCGGAATAATCGCCGCACGACAATTGCAATATTTCGGATTCGAGACCATTCTTCTCGAAGGACGAGTCAGTCGGTTTTCTTTGCTTTATAATCGCTAATCATTGATTTCATAGAGTCGTGTCGGTGGTCGGATCGCAACATTCCGTAAAAATGGCTTTCTGGCTGATCTTGGCGCTATGGTTGTGACGGGTCTCGGTGGTAATCCAGTGTCTGTTCTTCAAACACAAACTAATCTTGACCTCGTACCTGTTAAACATAAATGTCCGATGTATGAATGTTCACAGAATGTGGTACCGAAAGCCAAAGATGAAGTTGTCGAACGAGAATTCAATCGTTTACTTGAAGCTTGTTCTTATCTCGCTCAAACACTTGATGATGATGTTAACGGCAAGAAACAACCGTATTCACTCGGCGATATACTCGAACAATTGATAAATGCACAAGAAAAAGCTGTGAGAGAAAAATATCTTCAACATTTGAAAGAAATTACGAAAATGAAAGAATCACTTCGAACAATTTTGTCAAAAATGTGTGAACTTCGAAGTAAATGTATTAATTATCATAAAGAATATTCCGATGTCTTGCAAGTGCCTGATAATGGAAATATTCTGGAAGAATTTGTTATTCGTGATGTAGCGAAAAATTTAGTTGTTACAACAGAAGTAGATTGATGAAGAAATTTGTCAATATTTACTTGTTTTTGTTTTCGAGGAATATGCACGTTTGGAAAGTCAAGCTGAACAATTGAAAGAACAAATTCGTTCGGCTGAAGACAATCCACCACCGTATGTATTCAATAGAATAAAAAATCAAACTAAGAAAATGATTGATTTGATTTTAGTCGGTTGTATTTGAGTGTCACCGATCGACGAATACTCGATTGGCATATGGCAAATCTCGAATTTGCAAATGCAGCACCATTGAAATGTCTTTCATTGAAATATTGGGATCAAGATGATGAATATGAATTTACTGGTTGTCATTTAACTGTACGAAATGGATATTCAATTTTACCATTGGCACTTTGTGAACATCAAAATATTCGTTTAAAACGAACGGTGAAAAAGATTACATATAATAAAACAGGTGTTTATTTTGAAAAGGAAAAATCTTGAGGGTGTTTGTTTTTCGTCTAGGCGTTGAAGTTACTGTCGAAAATGGTGAAGATTCGAAACCGGAATCGATCGAAAACTATCGAGCCGAAGCTGTACTTGTTACTGTACCGTTAGGAGTATTGAAAGAAAATGTGATTACATTCGATCCGCCATTGTCCGAAGAGAAACAATCGGCTATCGAACGACTTGGTTTCGGAAATTTGAATAAAGTAATTGAATAAAATCAAAAGTTTTCTCGAAAAACAAAAACAAAACATGATTGATTCAGGTTGTTCTGTGTTTTGACAAAGTCTTTTGGGATGCTAATCATACACTTTTCGCACATGTCAATGCATCGACCTCATCACGTGGTGAACTATTTCTTTTCTGGTGTTTTACAAAACCACCTGTACTTATTGCACTTGTTGCTGGTGATGCAGCGAATGTTGTTGAATGTGCAACTGACGATGTTATTATCGGTCGAACTTTAGTCGTTCTTAGAAATATATTTGGTTCAGCTGCTGTTCCATCGGTAAGCAATCAATCGAACTTGAATAGTATCAAATCTGCAAAACTGTTGTTTTCTCGTTTCAGCCAAAAGAATCACTTGTTACACGATGGAAATCGGATCCATACGCTCGAGGTTCTTATTCATACGTTGCCGTGGGTGCGTCCGGTGATGATTATGATATCCTAGGTCGACCTGTCGAATATCCAGGCGATAAAATTCCTCGAGTTTATTTCGGTGGCGAACACACCAATCGAAACTATCCAGCAACAGTTCATGGAGCTCTTTTGAGCGGCTTACGTGAAGCTCGTCGTATTGCTGATGCTTTTCTCGGTTCGATTTTAGAAGTATCAGCACCTTAGTTCGTCTTTGTTGTCAATTATCTTTGCCTTTTTCTGTATAATGAAGAAAAAAAAGACAAAAAATTAGAACTCTATTTGTTGTATAGACTGAAAATACATATATGATTTCAGATAAAACTGAAAAATATGGCGGACAATCGCTTCACATTTGCTGTGCAGCGTTTGCCAGCCGGATCAAACTATGCCGAATCGTTTCAAGATCAAAATTCGTAGGCTAATTACTCGAATTGAAATATTTGAAGTCAATTGTCTGTTCTTTTTTGTCCCTTCGTGTATTAGAAATCGATCAGTTTCACGTACCGGTGGATCGATCAAACGCATAGGACCGGATATAATCGAAGATTTACTACGAGGAAAAAAGAATCCTGTTCAGTGTTTAAATGAATATTGTTCAATGACAAAACGAACGATTAATTATACAGAAACCGGTTCAGGATATCGATATGCTAATTATGCAACTATCGATGATGTTCAATTTCCTCAAGTAGACAAAATAAATTGAGGTTGAATAAAACACACGATTGATTTTAGGGAATAGGAAAGAGTAAAAAAGAAGCGAAAATAGCCGGAGCTCGACGTGCATTCGCAGCTTTACTTGATCTGGATGAAGAGGCTTTTGATACGAAATTTGCTGGTAAAAAGATTGGAGAAAATTTCAAAAGTCAAAATTCGATTGTATCTAGGCATGTCCGATGTTAAAATCGATCGCCATGGCCATCGAATCGTTGAAAATGGTTCGAACAATCCCGAACATCTCTACACATCAGCAAATGTCGAAGAATTAACACAGAAATTAAATCTTCTCGCAACGTAAAAGTTGTTCGAACAAAATCTTACTGATTTTCCTCTTCAATTTAGTGATCATGAATTGTTGAAATCCAAAGGTGTTGCCTATGCTTTACAACGGCTCAATAGTACTGAACGATCAATATCTCGAGCATCGATAAATCCTCATCGTGACGAACCATCGATGCCGAATTATGGTCGTGATTCGGTTCTCTTCGGTCGGCCAACATCGACAATCAGCAATTTGAGTCTCCCATCAGGCATGACAACTCAAATCGAAAATCCGATTTCGAATTTACAAGAATATTGCAAAGCAAATATGCTGGCAGTTGATATCAAAGCGGAAATTTGCGAATCAAATCAACCAAATTCAAATCAACGATCTTTGTAATCAGCTGAATTTGACTTTGTTTGTCTTTCTAATGATGAAGTTTGTAGATATCGAGCATGGGTCGTGGTTGAAGATAAGAAAATCTCCGATGTCTACGCGTATACAGTTTTGGATGCACGACGACGTGCAGCTCACCGAGCTTTGGAAGCATTGATGAAAAAACAACCATCACATGTAAATAATCGAGTTATTTGTTTTTTTTGTTTATTGAGAAATGATTCTTTAGATTATTACGAGTAAACCAATGGTTGCATCGACTGAATACGAAGAAATTTCGAATACAGTCATTGATTTTATTAAACACAATCGAATCAATGATCAAACGGACATGTTCGGAACGATTCATAATCGATATTACGTTGCTTTTGTTGTCAAACGAAGTTCGGATTCTTTTGAGTTTTTTTTTTGTTGAAATCGAGATCAATTTATTTTCTTTAGCTCAAGGTGATACAGGTCGTGTTGTTGCTTTTGCCATGGGTAGCCGATGTCCCGAGCCCGAGAGTGTCAGTGAAATGGGTGAATCATTATTAGATTGCCATGCTTTATCACTTGCTCGTCGAGCTTTTCTTCAGTGTGTCTCATTGGCTTTCCTCAATCATAAACTTTAGTTTCGATTTCTATTCGATAGATATTTGTACGGTGAATTAATAAACTATGCAAATGGTAGTGGATTTCGATCGATATTCGAAACGAGCGACCGAGATTCGAATAAAGCTCAATTGAAAAGTCATGTTTCAATACATCTGCTAGTTTCAGGTGCACCGACAGGCGATGCACGAGACTTTCTACCTGATGATTGTGATGGTATGAATATGCTGTCATTGATTGAGATTGATTTTGATATTGTTTTAGGGCCATTGGCACCCTATGATCTCGTACAAATGCGAGCTGCTGGTCATGCTCCGATCTACGAACATCCTGAACATGGTCATTTAAGATATAAACTCTCCGTTGGAATGGAAACTGTCAATGCTGAACGTAGGTTTATGAAATAATTGCTATTCGAAATGTTTTGTATTATTTGTTTGATTTTCTAGCTCTTCAACGTTTTGCGATAATGTCATGTAGTGATAAGATTCTTAAATGGAATGTTTTGGGTGTTCAAGGTGCTCTTCTATCGAATTTAATCGAACCAATTAAACTTGCTTCGATCACATTTCGTTAGTTGTCTATTTGTTTTTTTTCAAAATTCTCTCATTCGAACTTGTTTCAGTCTGTGGTTTCAAACAATCACATACATCTCGTGCAATTTGCTGTCGTTTAGAAAAGGCCTCTGATCCTGTTAAAGTTCATCATCCCATGATCGGTACCACCGTTGTTTTTATCTGAATTCTTAAACATTTTTTTCTTCAGGTCGAATCAAGTACACTGTATCTCCACCTCAAGAATTCGAAAGTGACTTTGGTTATGTTTGGTCGATGGCGTTTCAAGGTGAAGTTATCGATGCACGTCATGGCCGACCGATGACAGGCGGTACAAGTCTTGTTTCGAAAGTCGTACTTCTAAGTGAATATCGACATGTTTGTCAACGTTTGAAATTACCATCGATTCCACTCGATATGAGTTATTATGCTTTGAAACAAACAGCACGAGATTATCATCAAAAGAAACGTGCAATGTATTCCTATCTCGAACAAAAACGATTCGGTTACTGGTCGAATGAAAAACGGCATCTCGAACAATTCCGTTGGCAATCATCGGTACCTCCTATACAACGAAATGCTACAATGTGAAGTTCATTCTCTTGTTTAATCTCTCAATCTTTCTGAAAACAAAACGAAAATCTTAGTTATTATATATACATGTATACATAAATGTTTAATGGCTACTGTGATCTGCATTCTAGTTTTTTTTTCTTTTCTACATAATATTTGTCTTTCATTTCTCGTTTTTTTTTGAAGTTTCGTGTTTGATGATTATGTGAAAATAAACAGGATAACATAGACACAACTACACAATTAATGACACTGTATTAGCTATTCAATATGATTGTTATTTAAGTACTTGAAATGAAGTCTATTATTGAAAGGACAATATTGACCTAGGTAGACAATATTTGTTGCAATATTTGATTAGTTCGAATTAATTTCGAAATTTTCATGTCTTCAATTTATGCGTTTGTCCTTGTCTTATGTTCGACGATATTTAACAAGAAGAAGAAAAAAAAATGATTCTGTTTGAAGACCAGAAATCTAATACAAAATAGAATTCTTTTTTTATTATAATGTTGTAAATAGGAATTGACGATGAACGAACAAAAAAATTGTTTCAAAAGGTAAGAATGCAGCAAGACAAATAGAGAAAGAAAGAAAAAAACTTAAGCAATAGCGCAGGCTCAGATGGAATGTTTGATGTGTGTCAAATATCTACAATGTCAACATACGAAAAAACAAAAGAAACAGCAAAAGAGAGAGAGAGAGAGAGAAAGAAAGAAAGAAAATTGAAAAGCGTTCCCTTTTTTTATTATTAATTTCTTCGATTTTTTGTTTCATAAAGCTGTTGGTTGGGGTGCATACATTGTGGGATGATGATAATAATCAGACGATGATGATGGCACAAAAGCTGTTTGTGGCAATTGCGAGGCATAATAAGCATTTAATGCGGCTGGATTATCACCGAAACCTTGCTGCATAATAAGTGTATTTATCGTAAATGGTGAATAATTGGGAAATGCATGTGAATCAAACGGCATCTGGTTAAATTCACACTGTTCCTGTTTGAGTGTTTTCATATTTCCATTTGAACCCGATGATGAAAGTTGTAGATTACGAGAATCTGTCGAGTCAATTGTTGATGTTGCTTGTTGCATATACATCGATCGTTGCTGTTGCTGCTGCTGTTGTTGTTGTTGTTGTTGTTGAGGATGAGAATGTTGTTGCATGAGAATCATTTGTTCATCACATGATTTATCCGATGACGATGAAAGTGGACTTCGTTGGCCACTACCTGTTGATGTTGTCGATTTTTCTAGACTACTATTGATGCCACCATCTCGACGATTGTTATTCGAATCACGATCATGTTGTAAACGTCTATTACCTAATTGAATAGAAATCAAAATATATATTTATTCAATGAATAAAAACAAATCAAATTACATTTGAAACGTTTTTGTCGACGGAGATAACAACCATTTTCGAACATATTTGTTGCATCATGATGCAATGCCCAATAAGAACCTTTGCCCGGTCTACATGCAAACGAATTGAAAAAGTTCATCACAAAGAAAGAAAGTTTTTTTTCGATTTCCTACCGATCAGGTGATCGTGGCACTTTAACAAAGCAATCATTAAAACTTAACGAATGTCGAATTGAATTTTGCCATCGTTGTTGATTTTGACGATAGTATGGAAATGAATCCATAATAAACTGATAGATTTCCGATAGAGTACACATACGATTTGCTGATAATTGTATTGCCATAGTTATCAATGAAATATAACTAAGAAAAGGATTTTTATTTCTCGTGATGATCAAATGAAAATCATTTCGCACAATTACCTGTATGGTGGTTTAGCACACGCATTGAAATTACGTCGAAAGCCATTGCCTGCCGATAGAACTGCTGAATTATTAGCTATTCCTTGTGTTTGACCATTAGCTATGACAGATGATAGACTGTTATTGGTTTTCTCGTTAATTTGTTCGTTTTGATAACGTGTTTGAAGTATATTTGATGAATTAACTTGTTGTTGATTTCCATAGACAAGCGAAAGAGATGTTGGCGAAAGTGATTGAATAGTATTGTTATTGACTAGTTGTTGTTGTTGTTGTTGCTGTTGTTGAGGATGATGCGATGTTGGTAAAAGTGAATATTGACCAAGATTAGCTCCATAGGATGTTGATGTTTGATAACAACAATTTGTTTGATAATTCCCTGATGATTTCGGTGATGATGATGACATGGAACTGTAAATATTCAAACAAATAATATATTAAAACGATCTTGATTGTCAATAGAATAAAAAAATTATTTATATTAGTTTTGTTAATATGTACTTATAATCTTCGAGTTTTTTGTTTTTATTTTATTTTTATTTATCGCTCTTTCTCTTTTCTCTTACTTTGTTTTAATTTTTTTTCTTTTTTTTTGAAAACGAAGAAATCTTTCTAATGTATGCGATACGTGTATGTGTGTGTACACGCGCGTGGATATGTTTGTGCGTTACAAATAAATGGAAACAATATTTGCTTCGTGCGTTGTCGTTTGTTGCTTGCTGCTTGCTAGAATAATATTGGTTCCTATGTAGATTTTACATCTCTCCGACGGAAGAGAAAGAGAGAGAGAGAGAGAGAGAGAAAGAGAAAGCGGAAAGGAGAAAAAAGCAAACGCGATGTCGTTATTAATTTTTTTTCTATAAAACAGAGAGAGAGGAGTGCGTCAACTTTTTTCTTCTTCTTCTTTTTCTCCGACCTTCATCCAATCGTAATAGTGATTTTCTATTGGCCAATCGTATGCGTTTTGCATTCTTGAAAATAATCATAAACGAATCAAAATTAATAGAATATTCAGTTAGTTAAAGAACGAGAAAGAAATCCTTTGGGAAAAAAAACATTTTTCTATTGAGTAGGTGGTGTAATCATATTGATTAAAAATGATGTGATCTATATTGAAGTAGGAGAAAATGAATTTATTATATACTTGATAAAAATTTCGATGTGTTTAAGTAGATCAATAAAATATCTTCTTGAATATTTCAAGTAATTGTGATAACAGTGTTTGTTTATTTTCAATTTGACATTTTCCAGAGAGAGAGAGAGAGGGGGACAAAAAAGGTCTAGTTTTAGTTCGTTCGAATGACCCTGACACAATTTGCATGTAAACGAATAAATCCTTTGGATAAACATTGTCAGAGAGCGTGATACCTTCGTTGTTTGCTATATTGAACAAGAATGTTGATATATGTATACGAAAAAAGACGATGGTCATCTTCACTCAATATGCGTGAACAAATAGAAATATCGTCGTTTTCTAATCCCGCCCTGACGTGTGTGTATGTGGTCGGTAGGTTGAAAACGACGCTGGACAATGTATGTCTACTGTTGTGTATTTCCGTTTGAATGCAAATTGAGGAAGAAGCTTCGAATACCTTGAATAATCACGTACAAATAATCGATTGGATTATTAATTAACAAAAGCAAAACTTATGAAGATTAACGAATACAAATACGCATCTATGTGTGACAGATCGACTTAGACGAAGATTTTTTTCTTGTTGCTTTCTCCTTTCTATTATTACCTGCATATCGACGAAAATCCAAATGAGCTTTTTTTTATATTATTATATGAATTCGTACATC
>ERZ778026.4684-NODE-4684-length-10438-cov-57.019551_pt1 | contig 10438 bp, 9 predicted proteins | sample MGYA00375756_ERZ778026 | MGnify/ENA primary metagenome ERZ778026 (study PRJEB29350, sample SAMN05389820) | bioreactor metagenome | isolation source: Ammonium sulfate bioreactor | place: South Africa: University of Cape Town | collected 2014-02-18 ... | reverse complement strand
CCCATCAATATCAGTCATAATTTAACAATGAATTTGACAATGACAAATGAACATACCGTTTTGTGTGTTATTCGATATTCTCGTTCTGTTCAAACCTACAATACAATTACTCTATTTATTCATCTTGTCGTACCGTTTGTTGCCAATCTTTTCTCTGCTTTATTTATTATTTTTGGTACAGCTCGACGACGATCAACTGCAAAAACGAATAAAAAATCGTTCAAAGAACATGCTGTCAATCAAATACGTGAACATAAACAATTACTAATCAGTCCTTTTATTTTGCTTCTATTAGCCGTGCCTCGTTTAATCATGTCATTGATATCTGGATGTGTCGATCCATCGGAAAATCCTTGGTTATATCTTTGTGGTTATTTTATTTCTTTTACACCACCAATGCTTATCTTTACGGTATTTGTTCTACCTTCGGAACTCTATAGAAAAACGTTCAAAGATTCAATAACACGATGATTCATAAGAAATTCCTCAATAATATGTAATTAACTAATTATTCGAACAAATGAGAACATTTTAGCTTGAAAATCATTTCTTAACGCCAATGAACACTATATGCTTTTATTTGCACTCACGTCTCTTTCGCTTTACTGTGCTTTTGTAACATAGTCTTGATCTTAGATACTTGCTTACTTTCTAATTACTGATCTTATATGACTTTTAATTAATTTTCACGTGCTAATTTTTGAGTTTGTTTTTTTTTATCTTTTCTGATCGAACGATGATAATCAAGAACAATTAAGCGAATATGTTGTTTTAAAAAAATCAAAACGATATTTCTATTTGACTTTTCGAGAGCTTGAGGAAATTGAACATGAACTCAAATTCGACTTCGATTTTGTAGCATAATTGATATTGCGTTAAATAAAAAGAATTTCGTTTTGTTCTATTTAATTTCAATTATTTTTTTTTCATATCAAACTTTGAAAATATTTTGAAGATTTTCTTATGAAATGATATAGGTGTGCTATTTCTGTTATCAAAGGTGAAGAGCAAAAAAATGATACTTTTATCAGTAAATAAATAACCTAAAAATATAAGTTAAAACTGAAATAAAGAAAATTTTCTGTCGAAAAATGTTTCTTAGAACGGAAATATTTCCATTTTGTTTTATTTTAATAATATTGCCATTACAATTCAATTCAACACATTTGGATGATTATGTTCATGATAAAGATCCATTATATAATTGGACTCTTATAGAAACTTATACAGAACCAGAGTATAAATTATATATTTTGAATTATACTTCATTAAAATGGTATGATGGTAAGTTATTTTGCAGAGAATTCAATTAGAAAAAGATCAATTATTGAATAATAAAGAAACATTTTCATCTCGATCTATTTGGTGGCATTATGTGGCTATAAGTGTACCAAATCAATTGAAAAGACCAAATAGTGCTTTTGTTTTTATTAATGGAGGAAGTAATACTGATCGGTAATGATTTATTTTTTATATAAATAAATAAATTTCTTTGAAATCTAAAAGTATTCCTCAACCACAAGATTCTCTTGTTATTTTAACATCAATGATTGCTATTGGCACTGGAAGTATTTGTATTCATGTTCAAGATATTCCCAATCAGCCTATTACTTTCATGGTAAATATCTTTTTTTGTTTATGTTTGAAAATAAGATTTCAAATAAAAGAATGATCCAACAAATCGAAGTCGTATTGAAGATCAAATAACATCTTGGACGTGGAAAACATTCGTTGAAAATAATTCTTATATAAATGTTCCTTTATATGTTCCAATGACTAAAGTATTTCAAATTCTATTTTTCACTTTTTGTTTTTAAAAAGATTTTGTTCTGAATGAAAAGGCATCATATTATGCAATGGATGTTACTCAACAGTTTGCTGATCGAATTGGAATAACAGTACCAAAAACATTCGTTATTTCAGGTGCTTCAAAACGTGGATGGGCTTGTTAGTTTTCAATTAGTTCTTTTTTTTTACAAAATCATCTCTTTGATTAATTCATTATTTAGCATGGTTAACAGCTGCTGTTGATAACGGTGAACGAATTATTGGAGCTATACCGATTGTTATGGACGCATTGAACTTTGCAGCTGTAAGATCAATTTCTCTTCTAATTATTATTATTTACTGTTTTTATATGAGAATTTTCATCATCACTATCGAGTAAATTGATTGTAATTGAAATAAAACAAATGAATGTAACATAGATATGTCTAGTCTTTAGCTGGTTGGTCATTTGCTTTACAAGATTATTATGATGCCAATATAACTCAATTTCTTGATAGTGAAAGTATGAAGAAAATGTTGAAAATCATTGATCCATATTGTGAGTTAGAATTTAATAAAGACTAAAAGAATTTAATAATTGATATAGATTATATTGAGCGATACGCAAAAATCCAACTTTTACAAATTCAATCAGCAAATGATGAACTTTTTCTTCCTGATAATGAAGTATTTTTATTATTTCAAATCAAATTCAAAGAAAAATCATATTTGTTGCGAAGGATGCTTTTTGGAAAGATCTTCAAAATGCAACAGGCGGAACATTTATCAGGTTAATTTTCATTTCTATTCGATTCTTAAAAACAATGTTTTGGAATAAATAGACGCATACCTAATTCCGATCATTCTTCTGCCGGTCATTTGACTAGTTTATTCTTTACAATGAGAAGTTTTTATTTGAGTATATATGATGTAATTATGACAAAATATTGATATTTTTCGAAGAATTATAAAATTCTTATTTTCAAAGAATCGTCCATTACCAAAAGTTCATTGGATAAAAACATCAAATAATACTCATGGATATATTCGTGCAACTGTTGATTTTACCGTTGGACCTAAATCAATAAATGTAACTGGCTATCATGCTCATACATTAAACAATAAAAAGTCAATTAGAATTTAAATAAGAAAATATTTTATTTTTTTTAAATAGACGAGATTTTCGTATGTTTATCGCTGATCCAACTAATCCACGAAAACCATATCCCAATCCGGTCATTTTCCTTACTATTGAACCTGTTATCGAAGTAAAAATATGTTCATATTCTATAAAAAAAAACATTAATTTGGAAATAAATTTTAGTCTGAAACAAATTCAAGTATTGTTTATTCATTAACAATAGAAAATCCTGACGATGGTTGGATTGCTTTTTTTCTTCGACTTGATTTTCCTGGTCCGGATGATACTGTCTTACAAATAACAACAGAAACACAAATTATTCCGGATACTTTTCCAGCAGATGATTGTCACGGAGAATCATGTCATGGAACACTTGTTTAATTTATTCAAATAGCTAACTAACAAACAGATGTTTCAAAAAAAAAGAATTTTCTCTTCATTTCTATTTAATTGAACGAAAATTGGTTTCATACTTGAAATTGAATTTAATCATTTATTTCTCTTGAATAATTAATACAAGTAACGTTCATCGAGGCTCGATTCACTTGACCCTCGACTGAATGTATTAATGTACGCGTATATAAAAGTCTCTAATTAAAAACGATCGATTATACCTATATATATATGATAAAGTTTCACCATACATCATATGAACAGCACCTCGTCGGTGTCCCTACGGTCCGTCACTTCCAACTCGAGTTGTCACATTTTTCGGCTCAAGCATAGGTACTTATCGAATAGCTAGGTCGAAATGATTATAGATTTCTAAATACAACAATAGATTCGGAAAACTTCACATTTGATTTGACACAATCATACCTTTGGAAAAATCTCTATTTTTCCAAAATACAAATCTTCAAATGAGCAATATGCAATTCTAACTTTTCAATATCTACCTATCACTTTAGATTCTCCGATCTCGACTATCCAGAGTATGACTAGGTTGCAACCTATCATTGGTCATTATGATGAGTTTCTGAAATCGATGTTCTTTTGACCCCAAATGCAAACAAACACACACACAACCTATTTTTTTCATATGACCCTCCTTACCGTCGAGGGAATAAAAAAAACTCCTGACTTTCGTAATTTCAATTTGGCAACCATGAGTGTGATTGTTAATTTCAACCTGTTGATAAGTCTCATTAGAATAGGTGTATTTGACACGGATTATTCTAAAAATATTAGAATGTTAACAAATCTTGTGCGCTTTTTTAGTTTGTCGAGAACAGCCGAAAAGGTTCAAGAAGTTTTCATGTCATAGGCGGTTATGCTACGAATCGATACAACCATCGTATACAACACTTTTTGCATTGCTGAAAAAGAACATAGACTCATTTATACTCATCAAACAGCAGTATCATATATCTACAATTTTGGAGATGCCGCATATCTCTCAATCAGTCAATAGAAATAATCTAGAAACTGCACTCTAGAAAGAGGGGGTGGGGATGCCCCCCCCCCCAATTTCGGATATATGCCAATTACATCATTGAATTTCATTATTATCGTTACAGAGTGTAGTTTTCCAGTTTGAGGCTTAACTGTCTGGGAGCTGAATTGTCAGTGTACCGTGAAGTTTAATAGTGTGATGCGTCTTTTATTTGAATAGACAATTGTTGACGTGTTTTCTGTAAGTTCTTTATGAATTCTTGGGTTTGTGGATGATCTTCTGTAAGAGATTTTATAGAAATATCAACTGCTTTGGTCGCATTAGTTAATGCTTCTTCGTATAGTCCTTGGTTGAAAAGAGTTCGAGCAATGTTATTGTAGGTAATAGCAAGTGATGGATGATCAGATGGTAGCGAAACAGATTTGACTTGAAATGCGTTCGTAAAAGCAGATAAAGCATTGGCATAATCTTTCTGAGCATAACAAACAGCACCGATGTTACTTAGTGTCTGAGCTATATCAGGATGTGTTGAAGGCAGGCATTCAAGTCGTAATTTCAAAGCTTGCTCATAATTATATTTAGCTTGTTCAAAATTCTTCTGTTTAAAGTACACAGTGCCTAGATTATTGAATTGAATTGCTTTTTTATGAGTAGGAACATCTGTCGCTTGATTGAATTCAATTGCTTGATGCAATTGTTCGATAGCTTTCTCATGTTGATTTAATTCTTGGTAAACTAAACCGAGATTTCCATGACATTCAGCAGAATTGGGATCATATTTTAAAGATTGTTCGAAATGTTTAAGTGCTTCTTGATATAAACATTTGTCCATAGATATTGTTCCAAGATCGCTATGTAGTTTTGCTAGTTCAGACGGATTATTTGAAAATGATTTTGTTTGAACCATTAACATGCGATAGAAATGTTCTGCATTATTGTATTGACCTAATGTTTTCATTAATCTACCCAACGTAAACAACGGATGTGATTGTTGTAGTTCCATTCGCATATATTCTGTTAATTGACGTAATTGAGTGTCTTCATCACCATTCAATGATAATTGTACTTGCCATACACTATTGGGTAATTGTTTGACTCCATCAATACGAAATACAGTGCCCATTGAGAAAAGAACTTCTTTCTCAACTTTTACCTCACTAATTTCTCGAATATCAGCGAATGGACTGTGACATTTTGTGACATTGATCTTCATTTCAAATAGTATTGACTGAATACCAGAAAGACGAAGTTTTTGCATGGCAAAGGAAAGTGCTACTTTTCGCTCAATGCTTGTTGATAAAAAGGTATTGAATGCTATTAGACCGCCAACATTCCGTTCAATTTCAGCAAATTGATTATCTGATAGGCTAAGACCTCGGTAGACCATCAGCTGATTCGATGAAAGTGTTTCGATGTATTGTGCGTGAAGTTTTTCTAAGTTTACATGTATATCTTTGATAAAAAAACGCATTTTATAAAGAATATTAATATTCTGCGTCATTAAAGCTTTATTTAACATCTGATACATAAATGTTGGTCTTGTATACCACCAAATAGCCTTTTCACTATTATATTCAACATCGAGCTCGTCCACATACAATAGTGCATCTGGATCGTTAGCATAACGTTTGCAGCATTCCATCACTAGTTCATGACGTATATTATCATCTGATGTATCCATTGATACCAGAAGTTCGCGTAACAGTCGAGCATACATAAATGAAGGATCTTGATGATCTTCTGGCGAAGTAATATTCTTTGTAGCGTTGAATGATTCAGGAGCAATAGCAATTGAAACGAGTTCATTTGATGAACGTGTTTCTCGATCATTTCGTTGTTCTTCTATCGTAGAATCAATCTGATCAACATAAAAAAATATATAATTTAGACCATTAAAAAAATACGACAGAAAAACTCTGTAAGTTTGAATGACGGTCGTAAATCATTTTTCTTTTTTTTTTCTTCCGAAAATAATAGCACTTGGTTACTTGCTATTTTATTACTTACATTCAGCGTACTTTGGTTTGAACTATCATTACTTTTAGTCGAACTCATGACACTGCAGTTCGCCATAGATTTTTAATCTGAAATAGAACTATTGAAATGTCGAACGTTTTTTTAAGGTTCTTTTCCAATTAGACTATGCTTCTTTGTATAAAGAGTGGTGAAAAATAGTTGTTTTCACCATAAAAGGAAAATGAAAAAACATCAGGCAATATTTTCCCTCAATGGGTAATTTTAGGCCGAATAAACAAGTTTTTTTTCCCATTTTCCCAGTGATCATAGAGATCTGTTTTGAATTATCCTGATAGATGAGACGACATTCTTGGATCAAATCATGATGACCATTCTCCTTTGGTTCTCGTTCCCTTTTCTGAAAAAAAGGATTATATGCGAAAAATTCGCTCTAAAAATCCATAATGTTTATCTGTCCTAAACCAATCAGATTTCAGCATTACATAAGTACTTAGTTATTGACCATCCATGGTTGGAATAAGATTGTACCTTGGGTAATCGAGTATGGACAATCGGAATCTGAAGTCAGATTTTTAATGAGAGCGTCTTATTGGTCGGAAAGCAACTGATGAGAAATTAGTTTTTCAATTTAGAGGGATTGTGTATCTTTGAATGAAATATTTCTAGTGATGTTTGATTATGGGCTGTGTATATTGTTTTTGAAATTTAAAAATTGGTGAAATTGTGCTGAGTGTAAGCTGAAGAAAAATCGTAGCTTATTTATTTCGATGTATTATTGTATATGAAGGTTCAAGAAGATGCCTATGAACGTAGTCGAGAAACTGATTTTAACGGGTAGCGCAGAATAAATGAACCTCTCAGTATTTTACAGTTTTTTCATTCGTAATTCGGCATTAAAATTGTTTTCTTCATAGAAAGATTCCTCGTTAAATTCTCTACAAAGCGTAGATACTTTTATTATCTTAAATAGTCTCCATTATTTTTAAGACATGCGATACAATCTATTGGTCCAAGAGTTACAACTTTCAAACACAACATTTTGTCGAATTTTTTTAAACACATGTTTTTACTGTTTGATTATCTTTTTTTTGGGATATCGCTATATTCCAATGAACGACCTTTATCAATTCATCCCAAATACAATAATCTAATGCATTAAGATCTGGGCAATTGGATTGCCAATGGTCTATATCGATAACTAATCCTGAAAAGATCTCCCACTCGTCATTCCTTTTTTTAAAAGTTTTCCCAAAAAATTTTAGTTGATTTCCTGACAATGAAAAGTGAAGATTGACAGAAAGTGGTAGTCTTGAAGCGTCAAAATGTTGATTATCCTACCAAAATTTTTCGTGATTTGAATGGGGGACTTAGTTTACCAACTATTAAAAGATGGTGTAAAATGATTGATGAAACTGGTGATATTAATTTGACAAAACCACCAGGTCGTCCACGTACAGTCCGAATTGAAGCAGTCATAAATAAGGTCAAGCTGAAGCTACAACAAGGCAGGGTATCAAGCCGAAAATTCGCTGTCCAACTCGATATGTCCCATAGAAGTGCTCAAAGAATTCTTCGGGGTGATCTTGACTGTCGATCATATAAACATGTGATCGAACCAGCACTCACCGAACAGCATAAAGATAAAGAAAAAAATTTTGCTAATTGGATACGAACAAATTTTCAAAAGCAGGAAACTTTAAAAATTCTGTTTTCCGATGAAAAGAGGGTGTTGAGGGTGAGGGGAAATAAAAACTATGATTTTGTTTTTCTTCTACTTCCTTCTCTTCGAGCATATGGATGAAATTTTTCTCAGAACGACAAATACTGTTGTCATGGTTAAAACTTTATTCAACAATCGTTTTGTTGGCAAAAAAGAATGAGGTTTCAATGAAGTTAGGCAATCATAAAAAGTGAATTTTGTCTTTCTTGGTTAAGAATAGAATTATTCAAAAGGGACTCGTCTCCCAATCACGCGATCGATTTTGTTAAACATGAAAGTCTAATCACAATCGATCGATAAATGTCATGTTTATGTTTTAATTTTTTTGTTAGCATCGAGGTCGTCCATATGAGAGCGTCATATCTAACGCCTTCTCGTAAAACTTGTCATAGTTATCTTTATATTCCTTTGCACATTCTTCATCGGCTATACAGATTATATCAGAAACATTGTCAATACGTTTAATTACTGCTTCGAGAACTTCTACTATTGATGTTGTTGGCTTAAAATCAAAAGAGTCGTGATCAGAACAGCCGTACCAGCAAAAATTTGTTCTAATGCCATGCACAACTGGATGATACATCGGATCTAAAACGAGTATTTTAGGTGCTCTGAATGGATAATTGTCGCCTAGTTCTAATTCAATAAGGAATGAAGCTTGACAATATGGCTTAGTTTGAGGAAAGATTCGACATTGTATGTAGGGTACGTTGGCTCTACGATGATTTTCAGTTGCTATTGTCTTGTTGAATCGAGGTGGTATTTGTCTGTGTTCTACTATTCCCCAAAAATCATTTTCAATTGTGAATCGTCTTTCTTCTTCCAAGTTCAAATTTCTTAACTTCTCAATTTCCTTGAGAATACGCCTACTTATAATAGGGTAAGGTCCTAAAAAATATTTAGTTTATATACTTTTATACAACAGTACAATTTTCAAAAGTGTTATACTTATCGTTAGATTGAAATTGTATGCGGATTGCTTTAATTGTGGACAGATCTTAAGAAGTCTTTCAATATCTGCTGTTTCTTCTATACACATCTTAAGAATACGAAGGCTATCTGATCCTGTCCACGCATTATTGAATGTCACATTTCCGATATTGTACAGTACACATTTTTGAAGTTGCGGAAAACCATTGGAAAATATCGTATCAAGTAAATTTATTCTATCATCTCTAACAATCGATGCGCCTTGATTAATGTCTAAAAACCAAATAAAAACTAAACACGGAAAATAAATTTTGTCGATACTAACTTTCTATACATAGAGTTTTAAGCGAGGGCATTTTTTCTGGACGAACAAGATGCCATTGACTATAGTTTTTACATATCAATGCTAATGAACGTAGTTTAGGTAATAACGGTAAATCAGTCACATTGGCACTATCAATAATAGACAGATGATTGATTTGATCCGAATACAGGTGAAGAAGTTCGAGTCCATTGGTATTGTTGACTTTTATGCTAAGACTTATATTGTTAGTTGATCGAATAATTAAATTCATACGTGAGTTAAGATCAGAGAACGCAGTGTTAAGTTCTTGAAGCTTAAGAAAGCCGAAAATTTGAAAGAAGATTTCTGTAGGTAAATCTTCTACTAATGTTGGAGATCTCTGTGCACAAGTCATTTTTCGAATGAAATATGTGCAATGCGAGAAAAAATACCTTGTCTTTTATATTCACACACTAATTGCATGTTGTTCTTTAATGTAACGATCAAACTTGGTTTTTTCCTTTCTCCTAAGTAAACAGGAAACGCAGAAAACTTCCTGTAACGGAAAAAAGGTTAAACGGAGAAAACTCTAAGACGCGAGTTTCTACCTTAACCGTTATTTGGTTTGTGTGAGTAATCTACGAACCGAGTAAATTAGTTTACACGAGTAGAATCGATTCCAATTCTTTAAAAATAAACACTATAAATGAGTGTTTTAATTTGAGTGACGTATTCAACTTACGTTCACTCAAAATTTTATTGAAATCAATAATAACAATGCACGCGACCTTTAACAATCGGTGCGTGGCTAACAATAATACAAAAAAGGTGAGTGAGCAAGAATTTGGATTCGACGCGCTCGCTAACACACTCTCATTTCTGATTTGTTTCACTATTTATATCTCTTGATCAAGAGAGAGAGATTAAGAGAGAATCGGATTGAGATCTGATAGGTTGATACTCGATACAAGAGTTTAAACAAATGAAGTATTAATGAATTGATCGAGGACTTGTGCCAATTGATTCGTCTTCGATATCTTGTGTTTTTTATTTGGATAGCATCGTGATTTATTGATCCTATTGATCATCATGATCCCTTGTTTGATTGCTGAGTTAATTATGTTTGCCAATTGATTTGATTTGTTTATCTATTGATATGTATACAAATGTATATATACAGGGGGTCCCAAAATTATAGGACACCCCCCTGCTTTTGAGTTCAAGATC
>ERZ778026.4679-NODE-4679-length-10446-cov-9.040805_pt1 | contig 10446 bp, 15 predicted proteins | sample MGYA00375756_ERZ778026 | MGnify/ENA primary metagenome ERZ778026 (study PRJEB29350, sample SAMN05389820) | bioreactor metagenome | isolation source: Ammonium sulfate bioreactor | place: South Africa: University of Cape Town | collected 2014-02-18 ... | reverse complement strand
TTGATAGTAGATGATAATAAAAGGAATACCAGTGTTATTATATTGCTCTCTTTCTAATCATTACAAACGCGCGCGATTTTCACACAACAGAAGACAGAGAGACTCACTCGCTCGCTCACTCACTCTTCTTCACTACAACACGATCGAGTATACCATCACAACCACACGACGACCAAGCACAAAACTAAAAGCACAACACACGAGCAGCAGCAGCAGCAACACGCACGAGTGCTGTTTGCAAGCAAAGAGTGCAAGCAACAACAGGCGAGCGGCTGGCGTGCTACGGCGTGTGAGTGGTACGTACTGCACCACACATTCGACGGGCACGAACGGCAACGATACGGAACGCGCAAGAGGGAGGGAGGCAGGGGGAAGGGATGGATGACGGCAGAGGAGTCGGAATGGATGATGACAGCAAACAGACAGACAGACAGACAGACAGAGCGAGTGCGAATGGAATCGGACGACAGGCAGGCGAACAGAACGAACCAGACAAAAAGAGCAACAATCAACAGAGGACGAGAAGATGAAAGAGTAGGATATCGTAAAGGCCTCTAAGGGAGAAGGGGGCCAAAGCATACGCAAAGAGAGAAAGAAGGAGAAGGAGATAGAGAGAAGGAGAGAGAAGGAATGAGGGGGAGTAACCCCTCGTACTCGGGAGCAAGCTCGACTTTGGGTCCTCGAGTACTACTGCGTCGACGCAGTGAACGTCTACTCGGCATCCAACGCAGCAAAGCGATTGGCGGCCGTGGGCGTGGGAGCTGCCTCCTTGGGCACCTGCGGTCGCTTCTCGCGCGGCTCACGGCGCGCGTCGTCCGAGCGGCTGCTTCCACCGCGGCGGTCACCACCACGGTTGTCGCGGTCACCGCGGTCGCGGCGAGCTCGCTGGAACTCATCGGGACGATCGCCGCCGCGGTCGCTGCCACGGTCACCACGATCTCCACCGCGGTCGCTACCACGTCGGTCTCCACCGCGGAAACCGCCACGATCTCCGCCACGTCGCTCGAAGCCACGGCCGCGTTGCTCGGTGTGCTTCTTGGGCGCGTCGCCGTTCGGGGCAGCGTGGTCGCCCTCGGCGGCGGCAGCTCCCTCGGCGGCGGCCGGTGCGGCGGCGTCAGTAGCGGCCTCACCGCTGGCCTCGCCCTCGGCGGCGGCCGGCTCGCTGGCTCGCCTGGCGGCCTCCTCCTCCTCACGGCGCTTGCGCTCCTCCTCCTCGCGCTGCTTGCGCTCCTCCTCCTTCTTCTTTTGGAAGGCCAACTCATCTCGCGGCCTGGCGGCACCGAACGGGCTGGGCTTGGAGCTCTGCGCAGCCGCAGCGGCGGCCGCATCCGACTCGGCCGTATCCTTCTTGGTCGGCGGCTGGAGGTTCAGCTTGGGGCGTTCGGCCGGCTCGCGCTCGCGGCGCTCGTACGGCTCGCGTTCGCGACGCTCCTCACGCTCGCCGCTCGGGCGTCCTCGTTGGAAGTTGTCGCCGAAACCACGGCGCTCGCGGCGGTCGTCGCGCTCGCGGTCGAACTGCGGCTCAGCACGGCGCTCGCTCGGCGCCAGACGCTTGCCACGCTCCCAACGGTCACCGGCCTGGTCGGCTCGCGACTCACCGCTGAGGGCCGAGCGCTCAGGACGGCGGTCCTGACGATCTGAAACATCAACCTTCAAGCGGCGACCAAGCAAGTCCTGTCAAGAACGAACAGCCATCGTAACAGTTAGACTGGTGTTGCACAGAGAGAGGGAGAGAGAGAGAGAGAGAGAGCGAGAGAGAGAGAGAGGAAGGGGGTAACAATCGTGCGGGCACGTACTGTGCCATCAGCCGTAAGTGCCGTAACGAGCGAGTCGCGGTCCTCAAACTCAATGTAACCAAAGCCCTTGGGCCTCTGCGTAATGGTGTCGGTGATCAAGCGCACGCTCTTGACACGGCAGTGCTCGCTGAAGAAGTTGCCAATCTCATCCTCGGTGGCATCGAACGACAGGTTGCCGAGGAAGGCCGTGAAGGGCGGAACCTGCGGCGCCTCCTTGGGCGTTCGGTCCTCGCGTTGGTAGCGGTCTCCGCCGCGGTCGCTGTCGCGGTCACCGCCACGATCACCGTAGCGGCCGCCGCGGTCACCGCCACGATCGCCGTAGCGGTCACCACCACGGTCGCCGTAACGATCGCCACCGCGGTCACCGCCGCGATCGCCGTAGCGGTCACCACCACGGTCTCCACCGCGGTCGCTGTAGCGGTCACCACCACGGTCTCCACCACGATCGCTGTAGCGGTCACCGCCACGGTCTCCACCACGATCGCCGTAGCCGCCACTGCGGTCGCCACCATCGCTGCGCGATCCCGAAGGCGTTGGGTATTCGTTGTCGTCATCGGCCGAGTCTCCCCACTTCTCCGATGCTGCACGATCGATCGCACCCGTTCACCGCCATCACACGCACACTCGTTATCAGAGAACAAGACACTCGGCCCCAAGTACTTGGCAGGCAGCAGCAGCATACCGAAGTTGGTCGAGAACTCGCCCCAGCTCATCTTGGAGCCCTTGTCCTTCTTCTTGCCGCTCGCCTTCTTCTCAGTGGCTGGCGGAGAGAAGAGAGCGCGTGGGTTAGATAGAACATGAGAGCGACGAGGCAGGCGGGCGATGCCAAGGGAGCGGCGAGCACGTACGTTCCGCCATCGTGTGGTAGTGTTGGGAGGGAGGAGGTGGTGATGATCACTTCTTCGCTCGTGAGCTGCTCATATCCATCCAAGCAACCAGTCAGTAATGATGACGACATCATCGATTTCATGGCGGCCGTCATCATCATCATCGCCGTTGACAGCGACATCGGAGACAGCAGCACGGGAGCCATGACAAGCCAAGCGATAGAGCGGCCACCCACCGACAAAGAAGTGCGTGCGCGCGTGTGCCGCTGCTTCGCGAGCACGCCACGAAACAACGAGAGAGAAGCTCCGCTCCAACTCCCCAATAAACCACGACGAAAGAGATAGAGAGAGAACCGTAGATGGAGAGCAGCAGAACACAATCGTACGGGTTTGGTTGTGCGGATGGTGGTGCCGGGCTTTGTTCAAGCAGCAACAGCAACAACAACAGCAGCAGCGGACGACGAGCAAGAAGAGGAGGAAGAAGGGCGACGAAGAGAGAGAGAAGACACACGAGCGAAAACTCGCCCCCGTAGCTCGATCTCGAGCTCCCCGCCGGCCTTAATCGTTGCGCCTCGTACTCGCCGCCAGTGTCGAACGATGACGAGCTCGCAGCGAGCCTTACGAGTGGTCGTCTACGTGTGGTGGCACAAAGACTTTGCCGCTGCTCCTCTCTCGCTGCCTCTCGTTCGTCTCCTCTCTCTCGCTCTCGCTCGCGTGTCTGCTCGCCTGAGCGTGTGTGGTTGTGAGCTCGATCGCACCACCAATCCTCCACTCGAGCAACACTCACTCACTCACACACTCACTCACTCACTCACTCGCTCACTCTTGATCCAATGGATGCGCCTGGAGGTTCGACGGCCGTGTCGTCGTCGTCGTCGAATGCCACCGGCGTGTCGATGCTCAACAAGTTCGAGACCAAGAGCAACCGCGTCAAGGGTCTGAGCTTCCATCCCAATCGCCCGTGGATCTTGGCATCGCTGCACAATGGCATCGTGCAGCTGTGGGACTACCGCATTCGCACCTTGATCGATCGATTCGATGAGCACGAAGGTACGAGCGTGGTGGCCTCCTCTCGGTCGCGTTGCTTCGTGCTGGCAGCAGGCGCCCATTGACGCGACGGCGCTGCTCCCTCTCTCCCTCCCTCCCTCGATGCGATCCAGGCCCCGTTCGTGGCATCTGCTTCCATCCGACGCAACCGCTGTTCGTGTCGGGCGGTGACGACTACAAGATCAAAGTGTGGAACTACAAGCTGCGTCGATGCTTGTTCACGCTGCTGGGCCACTTGGACTACATCCGCACGGTGCAGATGCATCACGAGAGCCCGTGGATCATCTCGGCCTCGGACGACCAGACGATTCGCATCTGGAACTGGCAGAGTCGCTCGTGTATCTCGGTCTTGACCGGACACAACCACTATGTCATGTCGGCACTCTTCCATCCCAAGGTATCAATCAAAAATCGAGTGAATCTCTCTCTCTCTCTCTCGCAATCAATCCATCCATCCAGTTGATAATGATACTCTACTACCATGCTAACGAACTTCCTCGTACTCGTGCATTTCGTAGGAGGACCTCGTTGTGTCGGCGTCGCTCGACCAATCGGTTCGCGTGTGGGATATCTCGGGCCTTCGAAAGAAGAACTTTTCGATCGCCAATGGTGCCAACAGCTCGGACGGATTGAGCCTTCCTCAGAACGACCTCTTTGGCAACACGGACGTCGTCGTGGCGCACACGCTCGAGGGCCATGATCGTGGCGTCAATTGGGCGTCGTTCCATCCGTCGCTGCCTCTCGTTGTCTCGGGAGCCGACGATCGTCAGGTCAAGCTGTGGCGCATGAATGGTACGATGATCACTACCGATCGATCGATCGCTCGCTCAATCAATCAGTAGGCTGACTCTTGCTTCGCATCCACTCATACGCAGACACCAAGGCTTGGGAGGTCGATACGCTCCGTGGACACTTTAACAACGTCTCGTGCTGCATCTTCCATCCGCGCCAAGAGTTGATTCTCAGTAACTCGGAGGACAAGACCATTCGCGTGTGGGATATGAGCAAGCGCGTGTGCGTGCAGACCTTCCGTCGAGAGCACGACCGCTTCTGGATCCTCGCTGCGCACCCCGAGCGCAACCTGTTCGCCGCCGGCCACGACACGGGCTTGGTGGTGTTCAAGCTCGAGCGCGAGCGCCCGGCCTACTACGTGCACGGCAAGACGCTGTACTACGTGCGCGACAGGCACCTGCGCGCCTACGACTTTTCCACGGCGCGAGATGCGACCGTCATGTCGATCCGAAGGTCGTCTGCCATTGGTAGTGGTCCGCGAACCATCCACTACAACCCGGCCATTAACTCGATCATCATCTGTTCGGTATGTATCTGTGTGTGTGTGTGTGTGTGTGTGCGCGCGCAACTTTCCACGTTCGAAGGTGGCCTCTTACCTACTTGCCGATACGTACACAGGATCACGAGGGTGGCTCGTACGATATCTACGCCTTGCCGACCGATGCTCGCAGCGACAAGCCCGCTGATGCCAAGCGCGGCCTTGCTGGTTCGGCGTGCTTCGTGGCGCGCAATCGATTCGCTGTGCTCAACAAGGCCCACACGGTATGCGCTCTCGCTGGAGACGTGTGGTAGTGGTGGCTTGTGGTGCGCGGCTGGCTCACTCCGCTTGTTGTGATAATAGATCTTGGTCAAGAACATGAAGAACGAGGTCACCAGGCGCGTCAACCCTCCGGATACCAGCACCGACTACTTGTTCCCTGCTACTACTGGCTGCGTCTTGTTGCGCTCGGACGACAAGATCTCGTTGTTCGACTTGCAACAGCGCAAGGTGCTCGCCGAGTTGATCGTACCGCAAATCAAGTTTGCGATCTGGAGCTCGTCGGATGCCAACGCCAACGTGGCCCTCATCGGTCGTGATGGTATGTTTGTGGCTCGTTTGTGTGTGATTGTTTGTTGCGTCTCTCTCTCTCTCTCGCTTACATTGATATTTGCTACCGTGACCACGCAAAGTGATTGTGATTGCCGATCGCCGTTTGCGTCAGCTTTGCCTCGTGCACGAGCAGATTCGCATCAAGAGCGGTGCGTGGCACGACAACAACGTCTTTATCTACACGACGCTCAACCACATCAAATACTGCCTCCCGAACGGGTATGCTCTCTCGCTCTTGCTCTCTCTCGCTCTCTCTTTATATTGTGCTTTCTTTTGTCTTGTATGTACTGATTGAATTTCTTGTGACTAGCGACATTGGCATCATTCGAACGCTCGACGTGCCCATCTACGTCACGGCCGTCAAGGGCAACAAGGTGTACTGCCTCGATCGCGAGTGCAAGAACCGCGTGTTGGCCATCGATCCGACCGAGTTCATCTTCAAGCTCGCGCTGATCCAGCGCAACTACCAGCAGGTGCTCAAGATGGTGCGCGAGTCGAGCCTCATCGGACAGGCGATCATCGCGTACCTGCAGCTCAAGGGCTACCCCGAGGTGGCGCTGCACTTTGTCAAGGACGAGAAGACGCGCTTCAACCTGGCGCTCGAGTGCGGCAACATCGAGGTGGCGCTCGAGGCTGCCAAGACGGACGACGACCGCGAGTGCTGGCATCGCTTGGGCGAGGCTGCCTTGCGCCAGGGCAACCACCAAGTGGTCGAGATGGCGTACCAGCGCACCAAGAACTACGAGCGCCTGTCGTTCTTGTATTTGATCACGGGCAACATTGACAAGTTGCGCAAGATGCTCAAGATCGCCGAGATGCGCTCCGACACGCAAGGCCGCTTCCACAATGCCTTGTACCTCGGAGATGCGCTCGAACGCACCAAGGTGTTGCACCAAGCAGGCCAACGTACGTACTCGCTCTCGAGCTCTCTCACTCTCTACTCTCTCGATCTCGCTCTCTACTCTCGTGTGGCCATTCGTTCTAACGTGCTGGAGAGCGGTTTCTTGCGTGGTTGGACTACAGTGTCGCTCGCGTACTTGACGGCGGCGACTCACGGCCTCTCGGAGTTGGCCGAGGAGATTGGCACGCAGATCCAAGCTGCGGGCGGTGTTTCGCTCGAGCAGATCAACCGCTCGCTCGCCAACATTTCGGGCGCTGGTGAGTTGTTGTACCCACCGACGCCAATCATGCGTCTCCACGAGACCAACTGGCCGTTGCTCACCGTATCCAAGGGCGTCATGGAGACTATGTTGGCTGAGGCTGACAACAAGAACCTTGGGTATGTACCAAAAGAAAGAGAGAGAGAGAGAATGACTGTGCTTACTGTATTTGTCACTGCAATAGCACTGGTATCTCGGCCGAGGAGGTTGATGTCTCGAATTGGGGCGACGATGTTGCTATCCCTGACGGTGATGGCACGGGTGCCGATGAGGATGGAGGCGAAGGCGCAGGTTGGGGAGGTGCGTTCCTATCTCGACTGCATGAGAGACAACGATGCTGACGACAACGAACTCACTCGGTTATGTACGCGAGCGTAGGAGAGGACGTCGTGTTGCCGAGCGAAGGAGGCGAAGGAGGTGACGGTGAGGGTTGGGACTCTCTCGAACTCGAGGGTCTCGAATCGATCCCAGTTCCGACGTCGACTCCAACGAGTGGAGGTTCGTGTTCTTGCAACGATATGAGTTACCACAGAGAGAGAGAGAGAGAGAGAGAGAGAGTTGCGTATTAACGAGGAATACGATGATGATGGCATTCGCACCACAGGCGAGAAGTTCTTTGTGGTGCCTCGTGCGGGACCCAGCTTCAAGGAGCACTGGTGCCGCAACTCGCGCTATGCTGCGGACCATGTCGCTGCCGGTGCAGTTGATTCGGCCATGAATGTACGCGATACGAGACGAGGTGCTTTGCGTGATGAGATGGCTTACTTGAGCGGCGGTGGGTGATATAGTTGTTGCGTCAACAAATTGGAGCCACGAACTTTGAGTCACTCAAGCCGTTGTTCTCATCGCTTTATCTCTCGTCGACATGCTCGTTGGCCGGTCTTCCGGGCGTGCCGTCGATGACACTCGGCATCCACCGCAACTGGCAAGACGTTGGCGCGGCGCTGGCGGCAGGCGGCAAGGCCGCACAACAGAACCCGGCGTTGCCGATCGTGTCGCTCTCGTTGCAGGCGCTCATCGAGAAGCTCAAGCTCGCGTACAAGGCCACGACCAACGGCAAGTTCTCGGAGGCACACGGGTTGTTCTCGTCGATCTTGCAAGCGATCACGTTGACTACCGTGACGTCGCGTGAGAATCTCACTGAGGTGCGTTGGTTGTATCTGAGAGAGAGAGAGAGAGAGAGAGCTAGAGAGAATGCGTACTGAAGATTTGGTGTGGATTGCAGCTCAAGGAACTCCTTGGTCTCTGTCGTGAGTACATTACTGGTATTCGCATCGAGTTGGCGCGCAAGGAGCTCCAGACGGCGAACCAGGATCCGGTGCGACAGTGCGAGCTTGCAGCGTACTTTTCACACTGCAACCTGCAGCCGATCCACTTGATGCTCTCGTTGCGCAGTGCCATGAACTGCACGTACAAGATCAAGAACTTCCGCACGGCCGGAGCGTTTGCGCGTCGGTTGCTGGAGTTGAACCCGAAGCAAGAGCTCGCGGTGCAGGCCAAGAAGGTGGTGGCGTTTTGTGAGAAGAACGACAGCGACACCGAGAGGATGAACTACGACGAGCGCAACCCGTTCGTCGTGTGCGCGCTGTCGTTGGTGCCGATCTACCGAGGCTCGCCGTTGGTTGCGTGCCCGTACTGCGGCTCGTCGTTCTTGCCAGAGCACAAGGGCAAGGTATGTAGATGCGGCTTGCAGCAGCAGTACGAAGAACAAGAGGAGAAGGACGAGGGGATACTGACGGAGTGCGTGTGATGCGGTTCAGCTGTGCCCGACTTGCAACATTGCGGAGATTGGAGCCGAGGCGTCTGGATTGAATGCCTTGCGACAAAAGTGAAGCGGTGCAGTAGAAGTAGTCGCAGAAGAAGAGGAAGAGCCACCACCATTGGCATAGCGTTATCTCGTGCCACGCCAGAGCAACGTAAGAGCGAGCAGGAGCGTTACAAAGCCGATAGTATTGTTGGTGGTGATGTTGCGCCTCTCGCACACAGTAGTAAACGCGAAAGATCAAACGAAAGCGAAAGTGTTCGAAGAAGTGGTTTGTTGATTGCGCGCGCGTGTCGTTGTTGTCGTTGTTGTTGGGGAGTGGCGGTTGTTGTTTGGTTGGTGGCTCTGGCTCGCGAGCATGAGCCTCAAGTTCGTCGTTGCGACACCTGAGAAGGAGCGGGACAGGCGCTCGAGTCTGCTTGGCAGTAGCGACGGAGAGGATCACGGGCGTGGCGGCGTGGCGACGGCCGCATGTCTACCGCCTGCGTCGATGGCGTTCGTGGCTCTTGGGCTGCGGCGAGATGATGTCGATGGCCAGCAGCACGATGACGACGACGATCAGCGACAGCTCGAGGGCGAGGAGCTCGCATCGCAGCGATCACCCGATGCGCTGGCGCAACTACGCTCGAGGAAGCGACAGCTCGAGCAAGACTCGCATCGCAAGAGGTCGCGCCGACGCCGCAGCCGACACGGCGGTGCGGCCGAGGACGACGACGCGAGCGGCTGTGAGAGCGAGGAAGGTCATGAGGGCCACGAGGGCGACGAGGGCGAGGTGGCAGCCCGCTACCAATGGCGGCCGCTGTACACGGGTGAAGAGGAGTCGGCCATCGGTCTCGAGCACGAGCACGAGCGCGAGGAGACGCGCGATGTTGATGGCGTTGGCGGCGGTCGCCATTGCGAGCAGCTCCAAGAGCACGAAGCCGCTGTGTCGATGCCCAGCATCCAAGTCGACGGGCTCACGCTGGCAGCTGGCGAGGAATGTCGCAGTGCGCGACAGATCTGCCTCGAACTCGAGCAGCAGCAGCAGCAACAACAACAACTCGCGCACGAATCTTCGAGTGGCGTGTGCAATAATGATGACGAGCACCAAGATGCGCCGCCACACGGGAGCGATACGGCCGAGGAGCACGTGGCGCAAGTCGTGGTAGAGATCGAGCCTTGCGACAACTGCGGATTGGAGTTGAGCCGAGAATCGGCGGCGCTCGCTGCTGAGGAAGCAAGCGAGAGCCGGCTGTTGAGCAAGCGGCCTCGATGGGTGGAGCTGCAGACCGACGATGACGATGATGAGGACGAGGACGAGGACGACACAGCCACTACAACCAATATCGACCTGGAGAACCAAGAGATTCAAGTGGCAGCCGCAGCAGAAGGAGCAGCAGCAGGCGATAGTTTGCTGCAATCAGCAATCGAGCAGCGCCAAGAACAGCAACGACAACAGCAACAACACGACGAGGACGATGCACAACCAACGAGCCACCGCAGCGCCAACGATCACGATCATCAACATCATCAAGGTGGCCCACGAACGCCTGGCACGCGACTGACGTTCGTCAAGGTCCACGTCGATCCGATCATGGGCGTGAGTATTGGACGTAGTAACGAGCCACGGCCTGCATCGTCGAGTGGCATCAAGGTCTCAGCATCGTTGTTTGTCGCGAACAGCAGCAACTCGCCAAACAGCAACAACGGCACGACGACGACGACGACGATGATGGCAACAAGTGGCAGTGGTTGTGGCAGCGTATCACCAAGCCACTCACCACGCAAGAAGATACCGCCGGCGATCGTGACGCCACCGCGACGACGCAGTAATGGCAGTGCGATATTTGTGAAGCCTGTAGCACAGTTGCGGTTTGTAGACAAGTAGTAGAAGTAGATGCAGTAAACAGATAACGATCTGAGATCTCTTGAACTGAATGGATTATTATTATTTGGTAGTGCTTGTGAGCAGCAACAGCAACAAGTGAAGGAG
>ERZ778026.4671-NODE-4671-length-10459-cov-7.822280_pt1 | contig 10459 bp, 10 predicted proteins | sample MGYA00375756_ERZ778026 | MGnify/ENA primary metagenome ERZ778026 (study PRJEB29350, sample SAMN05389820) | bioreactor metagenome | isolation source: Ammonium sulfate bioreactor | place: South Africa: University of Cape Town | collected 2014-02-18 ... | reverse complement strand
GCTTGCTTGCGGCAGAGCGAGGTAGGGAGCGCACTCTTGGCTAGGAAGCCACGCCGCTGCGTAACCATGCGCGAGAACGACTGGAGCAAGATGACCGCATGCTCCTCGCGCTCGATGACGCCGGACGAACCGCTGGTCGTGGCCTTGCTGCGTTTGCTCGAGTGCTTCTTGGACGACGACGACGACGACGACGATGATGACGACGACGACTTCTTGGAGCGCGACGACTTCTTGACCGGTACCGCATCGGCCGCGGGGTCCGCCATGGTGCTGCGTGGAGCTGTGCGCTGTGCGAGAGCGGTCACGAACGTGCACAGGAGGTGGTCGAGGAGGTGGTTGATGTGCGAGGGAGCGAGCGAGGCGGCAGCAGCGGGACGACGAAGCAAATGAAGCACAGCGATAGCAACAGCGAGGTTTGGTATGGTACACTTTCTTTCATTCAATCAACGCAATATCGATGATCTCGGCATGGATGAGCTATTTGACGCCTAGTTGGGCGGTGTGGCACTGGCGGCGGCGGCGGCAGGTTGCGTGGTTGGCGGCGGCAGGTCGAGCAGCAGCCCGAAGAAGTCGTCAACGTACGCCAGCGAGAGCCAGTAGTCGGTGTTGAGCTTCACTACCGTCTGCGCACTCGATACCAGGAACATCATCAACAGGTGGTGCTTGGGCGGCAGGAACACAAACACCTTCCACAACTCGTCGGCCGGCTGCGTGGCTTCGTCGGTGGTGTCGGTGTCGGTGGTGTCGCTTGGCGCCGCGGCGTCGTTCTGCATCGAGTGCTGGACCACGAAGGGCGCCAGCGGCCCGTTGAGCACGCGCAGCACTTGCTCGCGCGGTGCCTTGAGCACCTTGACGCTGGTACCAGCAGTTTGGCATTTTCTGTTGTACCGGCAGCATCGTCAGTTGGCGGCACCTTCGAAGCGGCCGATCCGTTACGCGTACGTACTTGACATCCATCGTGAACTTCCACACGTATTCAAAGATGCGGCGACGCAACGGCATCACCGTGCTGTCGGAGCTGCAGAGCGACTCTACCGGCACCGGCAGGAATAGATCGATCAGCCGCAGGTTGAGCTTGGGCGCTAGCTGCGTCTGGTACTGCCGGCCGTTCTCGTCGTTGAAGGTCGCGCGGACCGCAACGGACGCCGGCAGCGGCGCCAGCGGCTTGAAGGCAAAGAGCACGGCGGCCGAGAACGGATACGGCAGTGCGCTCGCGTCCTCCGACGCCGAGTCGCCATCGACCGACGAACTCGCGTGCGGCGGTGGCCGCGCCAGCAGCGGCACGCGGAAGACCGACATGGGCGCCAGCGTCGCACACTCGGCCAGCTGCAGCGACAGCGCCAGCAGCGAGTCGGGCACACCGGCACGCGCCGCCGCATCGGTGAGGCGCGACGGTGGCAGGTAGCGCAGCACGAACGACACCTGCACCGTGGGCTGGAAGCTGTTGGACTTGAGCATCGCAAAGTACTTGGCGGTGCCGGCCTCGATCTCGGCCATCTCGGCCGGCGAAGCGCTCACTGCCATCGATTCGCTCTTGGACACGATGGCCGTTGCAACACTCGGTGCCGCTGCGATCGATGGCACTTGTCGTGACTCGTCGCTGGCGGTGTTCGAGGAGGAGGAGGACAACGACGACGAGGCAGCAGCAGTCGGCAGCACACGCGAGGTCGGAAGCAACGTCAGAAACGGCGGCAGCTCGCGCATCACGACGCCAGCATTCTCGCCGCTCAGGTCCGCGTCAGCCAGCAACTCATCCGGTGCTTCGGCAGCAGCTTCCGAGTCACTGCCATCGTCCGAGCCATCAGACTCCGCCGAGGTCGAGGACGTCGAGGCGTCATTCTGAGACAACGACGATGATGGAGGAGGAGCAGCAGGCATCGAGGAAGCAGCCGACTCGAGCGAGCGTGCAGGGGAGCCAACGATGAGAGCCACCGACGATGAGGTTGGCGTGGTCGACAGTAGGCCTGCAGACGGCATCGCTGAAGACGCTGGTTGTGATTGCTGTTGCTGTTGCTGAGATGATGGTGGTATGTCAGCAGCGGCATCGCTGGCCGGTGAGCCAACGATGCTTCGGATGCTGTTCGAATCGACGTGCGTCAGGAGCTGGTAGTAGAAGAAGGCTCGGTCGCGTATCTCGATGTCGCTGTGGTGCCGTGAGCAAAAGAGCAGCAGCGTCGTCAGCGGCTGGAAGATGATCTTGGATGGATGGTGGGTCAGCAGCACGGTGCAGATCTCGAGCAGTTGGTTGCCGATTCGCCAATCGCCTTGGGAGCACATGTTTGTTACGCGCACCATGGTGAAGAGTGCCTGCAAGCATGAATTGGTGGTTAGGATGAGAGCGGGAGAGAGAGAGAGAGAGAGAGAGAGAGAGAGAGAGAGAGAGAGTAACGACGTACTTCAATCATGGGAGAGGGATGAATCGATGGTAGCAATGCAATCTCACGTAACAACGGCAAGTAGTCGATGAGCTTCTGCGGTGCGACCGAAATGAGAACGTTGTTGAAGCGCGTCAAGAGGCGCGTCGGGAGATCGGGTGGTTGCTGCAGCTGGAGCAGTAGCAGCTGTTGGTGCTGTTGCTGTTGCAGCTGCTGTTGCTGCGAGCCGGAGCTCGAGCGAGCGCGACGTTGTTGCTCCAAGAGTTTCTTGGAGGCGAGCTTGCACTCGCGCTGCAGCTGGCGAATGAGCTCGATGACGTTCGGCAGGAACTCGGGCTGCTCGAGCAGCAGCTCGCGCAGGTACTCGTACATGGCGTTGATCATGGTCTTGGGGAAGCGCGAGAGCAGCAGCGCAAAGACGCGGAACGCCACGGCGGTCGAGGCGTGGTTCGAGGGAAAGTGCTTAAACTCCTCGAGGCACACGAGCACCTCCATCAGCCGCTTGGCCGACGGGGAGTACGAGCCCGAGGCGCCGCCTTCGGCGTCGACCGACGACGAGTCTTCGTCATCGTCGGTCGTCGTGTCGGCCTGTTCGTCGGCCTGCTCGGCCGCAGAGGCATCGGCCGCGGCGGCGCCAGCTCCGACGAGGCTGGCGTTCGAGCTCGGCACGATGGGGTTGCGCGCAACGAAGCAGTGCACCAGGGCGTGAATCTTGGCTTCGCGCAGCAGCAGCGAGTCGAAGATCGACGGATACAACAGGTTGCGGAATTGGTACAGCGGTGGCATGCCGGGAACCACGACACCGAGCCAGCGAGGGAACTGCAGCAGCCACTTGGCGACCAGGTGCTTCTCTTCCTCGGCACTGTGTCAAGCACACACACACGGCACACGATCGATCAGCTCGCTTGTTCAAGCAAGACAGGAAGGAAGAGAGGAGAGGATGACGATCGACAACCAACCACAGAAGTGCGACCGGACGTACAGCGCGAATTCGTTCAGCATGGCCAGCATGCGGCGCAGCAGCAGCAAGTGCTCGCGATGGAACACGACCGGGAAGCGGATGCTGAGGTACAGCAGCACGTGGAAGAAGGCCAGCACGTTGGTGCTCATGAAGCGCAGAAAGTGATGGCGGAACAGGTCGGTCGGCAACTCGCACAGCTGCACGATCATGACCAAGCGGCGCAGCACAATGTCGAGCACGCCCCACATGGTGCACTGCGGAATGGCCTCGACCAGCAGAGCAATGTAGCGCTTGATCTCCTTGAGCTCGCTGGCCGCGAGCGTTCGGTGCTCGGGCAGCGGTCGTGTCGGCGACCGGAGCGCTGCCTCGAGACTCTTGCGGCTGGCCTCGGCTCCGAGCAGCGCACCGAGGTTGCCGCTCGACATGGTGCCCGAGGCACCTGCTCCGCCGGCGCCAAAGAAGTTGGGCATCGACGAGGTGCTGCTGTTGCTGGCCGAGGCTGAGACTGAGGCTGGTGCCGCCGTGGTCGAGAAGTTGACGACCGCCGAGCTGAAAGTGCCGGACGCCGTCGATGGCATGCCGAAGGGCGACGAGGATGCGAACGACGAGCTCGCCGCTGCTTGCTGAGCACTCAGCGGTGTCGAGGGCGCCACACCGCTCCCAAGCGACGAGGCTGACGAACGATCGGCCGACGAGATGATGACGGTCGGCGGTACGAAGAGGAAGGAATTGACGGCCGTGAAGGCGTACGACTTGATGAGCGAATGCTCGAGCGAGAACGGCGGCAGTGCCAGCATGCGATTGGACTTGGTGTTGATCGACGACCACGACTCGGTCTTGGACAACAGGAACGAGAGGTCGCTGCTGCTGGTTGTGTTGCGCAGCGACGAGGCCGATGCAAAGTTGCCCGACGAGAAGGTCGACGCCGTGGTGCCACGCCTCACGGCAGCGGCATTCTGTTGCTGTTGCTGAGCGAACGAGAGCGATGACGACGACGACGATGATGATGATGATGAGGTCTTGTAGAACGATGATGCGGCCGAGAAGGCGTCGGTCTCGTACGCCGTGTCGTCATCGATCGCGCCACGGCGTGCATCACCATCGTGCTCGTCGCCATCGTGGTGCTGCTCGGGTATCGGCGACACGAGGTAGACGCAGCGATGGTGCAGTACGGTGGCCAGCAGCGTGGTGTACGACTGCGCCACGTGGCTGCGCTCGACGCGGCACAGCGTGGCCAACGGGCCGACCATGTCGCACAGCAGACCGGGGAAGGCCTCCTCGAGCTCGCGCAGGCACTCGCACGCCGTGCCACGCAGTACTCGAGCTTGGTTCAGCGGGAGCACGCGCGAGCCGGCACCGCCAGCAGCATCGGCAGCGGCCAGAGCGAGATTCGACGAGCTGTTGGTGTTGGATACTCCTGCTGCTGCCGATGCTGGTGGTGGTACGCCGACGGCCTTGCTGGGATCTTCGCCCATCTCGACTTGTGAGATTGCTTGGCATAGCAGCTATCAAGTAGATTCATGGATTCGATCGAAGGCAGTTTGGTATCGAGTGGTGATTCGATGTGTGTTAGTAAGAGCTCGCTCGCTCGCTCGCTTGGATTGGATCGTATGGTATGGCGCACGCACCTCGATGAATTGCTCCGCACGTTGCGGTGCCGAGTACACCATATCGAGTTGAATGACGATGGTCGTGATGGTGACGAGCGCCTGCGAGCGCAGATGAACGCCGGGCCCGCTCGTGTGCGGCTGGTACACAATGTCGGTCAGCAGCTGCACGAGCGCCGACGCGCGGCCTTGTCGTTCGAGCAAGGCGCACGCAAACTCCTGCACAAAGAGGAGCAGGTTGATCTGGAGATGGTAGTGCGCCGCGAGGTCGTCGGCCGTCGGGGCGCTCGAGGCAGCGATGGCGAAGAGCTTGCGCGCCGAGGCCGAGCGCTCGCGCTCGCTCTGGCGGTCCTTGGACCACTCGTAGTACAAGACGGCGTCGCTCTTGAGCGTGCCGTACAACGACGCGAACAGCTCCTCCTCGGAGAACTGCACCTGCAGGTCGCCAGCGACGCTCGACGACGAGGCCGAGTGCTCGGCGTCGGCGTCGGCCTCGTCGCGCTTGCGCTGTATCGTGACGGCGAAGCCATCGCGATCGATCGAGCTCGCGTGCAGACGAAAGTGCTCGATGATCGCGAACCACTCGGACGGCGAGATGAACGGCGGTCGCTTGTACGCTTGGCTCATGGTCGAGGCGACGCGCGAACCAACGGAGAGTGGAATCAAGCAAGGATATCAAGCGATCAAGCAGGATATCAGGGAATCAAGCAAGGATATCAAGCAGGATATCAAGCAGGATATCAAGCAGGATATCAAGCAGGATATCAAGATATCAAGCAATCAAGGGATCAAGCAAGATATCAAGCAATCAAGCAGGATATCAAGAAGGATATCAAGAAGGATATCAAGCAGGATATCAGGAAGGATATCAAGGTATCAAGCAAGATATCAAGCAAGATCAAGCAGGATATCAAGATATCAAACGGGATATCAAGATATCAAGATATCAGGATATCAAGCAGGATATCAAGATATCAAACGGGATATCAAGATATCAAGGTATCAAGATATCAAGCAGGATATCAAGCAATCAAGGGATCAAGCAAGATATCAAGATATCAAGCAGTATGTCAAGCGCAGAGGCGAGTGGCGTATGGCGATGTCGCTCGAGAAATCGCCTCGAGTACGGAAGCGGCTCAGAGCGGCGCCTGCTGGCCTCAGGAAGTTGGTTTGGCTGTTTAGTTGCTCTTCGTCGCTCGCTGCCGCGCACCTGCTCCTCGTCGTCGGTGTGCCCGTGATGTCGCGCCCTCTCGTGATGTCGCGTCCTCCCACTACCTTCATCTCGACGCCCATCAAGCGCGGTGGAGGCGCTGCTGGTGGCGGCGGAGGCGACGGTGGCGCCTCGGCAGCCGCAGGCAGTAGTCTCGCGCCGCCTGGTGCGAGCGACCAACAGGCACCAAGTGGCGGCGGTGGTGGCGGCGGCGGTGCTCGCAACCGACCCGGCACTGCCATCGCCATGGCACCAGTACGTGCTGGTCGTGGCGCACCACGAGGTGGTGGTGATGCTGGTGGCAGTGCCGGTGGTGCGGGTCAGGCCCCTGGCACGCCGCAGGTTCAGCGCACGCCGACGGCCTACAACCTCGCGCCGATCCAGCGCGGTGGCGGCGCTCCTCGTGGCGGCGGCGGCGGCGCTCCTCGTGGTGGCGGTGATGGCGGTGCTGGAGGAGCAGCTGGAGGAGCAGCTGGAGGAGCAGCTGGAGGAGCGCGCCAGCGACCTGGCACGGCGATCGCGATGGCGCCCGTGGTTCGCGGCCGTGGCGGTCCCGCTCCTGGCCGTGGCGGCGCTGGCGGTCCCGGCCGTGGCGCTGGCGGTCCCGGCAGCCCTGGTGCCGGCCGCGGTGGCCCTGGCGCCGGACGTGGCGGTGCTGCTGGTGGTGGTGCTGGTCGCGGCGCCATGACCGAGCAGCAGCGTCGCGACATGGAGCAGCGGCAGCGCGAGATCGACGAGGGCAAGAAGCTCGGCAAGGTGATCGTGAACTCGACGCAGCTGCTGCAGCTCAACTCGTTCGACGAGCTGTGGGAGTACTCGGCGGCGCGCTCGGACCTCGTCAAGAAGCTCACGAACCTCAACGTGCTGCAGCAGCTGTGCTACGCCGTGGCCGACCCCAAGTCGCCCAAGGTGACGCTGTTCGACCGCGTGTCGCCGGGCGTCACGGCCGAGCAGCGCCTCGAGATCCACAACAAGATGGGCTACATCGCGTCGCAGCTGCTGATCGACAACCCGCCGCCGCTCGTGTTCGAGATGATGTTCCGCCACGGCCTCTTCAACATACTCTACACCGAGTTCCTGTCGCAGCCGGCGCCGCTCGACGCGCTGCGTGCCGGCTACGTGCGCGACGTGCTGGTGTACGTCGCCGGCCAGAAGACCAAGGGCCTCGTGCTGTTCCTCTCGAACCCGATCGCCGGACCCGGAAGCGCGCCGCGCATCGACCTGCTGCTGCGCCACCTCGACAACGACGATCTCACCGAGCTGCTCGACGAGCTGGTCGGCGCCGAGCAAAACTTTGTTGCCACCGAGCGTCGCACGCAACAGGCTGCCGCCGCCGCCAGCACCGCTCCGGGAGCGCGAGGCGGCGCTGCCGCTGCCGCTGCCGGTGCGCGAGCCGAGCCACCGCGCTTCACGGCGCGCCTGCCGTTCATCTCGCGCCTGCTCGACTTGCTGCGACCCGACTTTTCGGCGCTCGACGGGGCGTCGTCGGTCGGCATGGCACGCCTGCTCAAGGAGCGTCGTGCCGCCAACGCTGCCGTCGTGCTGTCGGGCATCCTGCGTCGCGGTGGCGAGCCGACCTTGATGCGTGAGGTGCTCAAGGAGGCGCAGCATATTGTCGAGATGGCGTTCGAGTTCCCAGCTGGCTCATCATCCTCATCGTCATCGTCATCGTCGTCATCAGCGATGGACTCGTTCAACTGGCCGACGTTCGAGAGCCGTATCGAGCTCGTGTCGGCACTGTTGTCGTGCCTCGACACCAACTGGCCGTCGGCCGACGAGCCGCCGAGCTCGAAGGCCAAGTACTTTCGCACGGTGGGCGACGTGCTCGTACCGACGACGCTCAAGCACATTGCCGCCACGTTGCCGTCGCCGCCACCCGGCACCGTGTCGGTCGGCAGCAAATACCTGACGTACACGGTGCCGGCCTCGCGCTCGAAGCCGGTCGGCGTCGTGCGCCACGCCTCGCTGCGTCTGCTCGGCACCATTCTGCAGGGCGGCTACGCCGCCAGCTACGAGAGCGAGATCGTGGCGTCGCGCGTCGTGCCGCTGGCGCTCAGCATCTTCTTTGACCACCCGCACGTGTACTTTGCGCACCAGGTCGTCGCCGACCTCGTCATGATGCCGCTGCTGCACGGAAGCAGCCTCGTGTTGCTGCGCCACCTGCTGATCGACGCCGGGCTGCTCGAGTCCATCATGTCGCGCTACGAACCGCCGCACAGCGCTCGCAGCTCGGACGCCTCGACCTGGAGCAGCTACAACGGCTTCCTCACCAACATTGCCGACTCGATCAACTCGTGCCGCGTACTCACCAAGTGCTCGTCGGTGCCGGCCGACATTGTACAACGCTGGAAGGCCTTCTCGGATTCGCAGTTGCATCCATCCGAGTTCTGATCAGCTCTCACCTTGAACTCATTCATTAACTCCCTCACTCATTCAGCCATTCATTGATGCCATTGTTCACCATCAAGATCATCTCTTCTATCGCTATCGTGCGCAACGTTAGTCGTTGTTCACTCGCTCTCTCTCTCTCTCTCTCTCATTGTTATACAGCGCCAGTCAGTCTCATTGCCAATGCGACATTCATCTCTCTCTCTCTCTCTCTCTCTCTCTAACATTTCACACTTCTATGTCAGCCTTATTTTATCGATAGTATCTGTCGCGCCCTCTGTCTCGCTGTTTGTATTTCATCATCTCATTATCATTCAACCCTTACGCTTCAAGTTGTGGACAGGCAATGCAATTCGAACGATTCAATTCGAACGTCAATCGATCAATGAAGCAATCATCTCGCATCAAACAAACACCAACTTCTGCTGCTGCTGCTGCTCGCGGCACTCTCTCACCGCATCAAGTTTAGTGACTCGGCGAATTGCGCAAGTTGCACCTTGAAGCCATCGTTGGGATCAATGACCGGCCGCTGCGCTCGCGTGTGATACACCGCTTCCGTGTACGTGAATTGCTTCTTGTACATGAGGTACGCAATGACGACACTCGCTGATCGGCTCACCTGTGAGTGAGTGTGAGTGTAGGTGTGTGAGTCGAGTGCCACGTGATGGCTGGATGCGAGGTGCGACGACGTACTCCAGCCGAGCAGTGAACCAAGACCTTGTGCTGTGGCGGGTGCTCGTCTGACTCGGGCGCACACTTGTCGATGAAGCTCAGCGCTTGTGGCAGATGCGGCAGTATGTCGAACTCGGTGTCGTCCATCATGTTGATCTCGTCGTAGACGACGTTCGAGTAGAAGAAGCGTGTCGTCATGACGGCCATCGGGGCGACGTTCAACACGTGGTCGATACCGAGAGCGCGCAGCATATCGGGATCTGATGCGTGCACGCGGTCGCCGAGGTAGAGATAGTCGAGGATCTTGGCTGGCTCGGGTTGTGCGCGGATCGTGAAGCTCGAGCTCGTGATACGATTGACGGCCGACACGATACCGCTGTACTTGGCCCACTTGGCGTACGCTTCCGCATCGTCGTTGTCATCATCGTCGTCGTCATCGTCGTCATCATCATCGTCGTCGTTGTTGGCAATTTCATGTTGTTGTTTGATGGCGGCCAGTTCACGAGCAGCCACGAGAGCGGCCTTCGTGTCGGGCCATTCATTGGCGAGTAGCGAGTAGCTCACGACATTGTGGAAGGCCCCAGCGTCGAAGATGTGATGTCGCAGTGTTCCTTCGTGCGTGAAGCCGTACTTGAGATAGAAGCCCACCATGGCGTGGTTCTCTTGTCGAGTGTCAGAGTGGATTCGATGGAGTGCCAGCTCTTCGAAGCCTGCAGATTCGCGTGAGCGAGTGAGCGAGAGTGAGTGCGTGCCGTGGCATGAAGGCTGTCAGTCAGTACCATAGGCGAGCAACACCTCCGCGACCTCCGTGGCATAACCCTGGCCCCAGTACTCGTGATGGAGAATGATGCCGAACGAGGCCGAGCTGTTGTGAGCATCGATGGCAGCGAGACCCGCGAAGCCAACGAGCGTGTGCGGCTCGTGCTGCAACACAAGGTCGAACTGCAGGCGCGTGTGCGCCGCAACCTCGGCCACCTGGCGCTCTCGGCGTCGTCGTACGTCGTCTACCGACCATCCGGAATCAGGGATCTAGATATCGAGCGAGTGAGAGTGAGAGCTCTCGATGGCATCGCGATGGCGACAGCACACGAACCATGTTGCCGAGATATCGCATCGTGATGGGGTCGTTGAGTATCGCACACGCCCGCTCATCAGTCTCTTGTGAGGGAGGAACGAGACGTATTCGCGAGCCATGGAGCTCGACGAGAGCGATCTTGTCGACAAGCACGCCAGCCATTGAGTGGTG
>ERZ778026.4670-NODE-4670-length-10463-cov-6.046022_pt1 | contig 10463 bp, 7 predicted proteins | sample MGYA00375756_ERZ778026 | MGnify/ENA primary metagenome ERZ778026 (study PRJEB29350, sample SAMN05389820) | bioreactor metagenome | isolation source: Ammonium sulfate bioreactor | place: South Africa: University of Cape Town | collected 2014-02-18 ... | reverse complement strand
AGCTCGTGCTGGCCGACAGGTTCAGATTGACGGAAGGCAAGGATCTTGGCGTCCTTGGAAATCGCACATGGCGATTGTCCGATCTGGGTTCCAAGCATGCCTTGCTGCTGGCCGGCATTGGTTGGGGCAGCATGCCGGCGCCCATGGTTCGTGCGGATATTGAAGCCGGGCGCCTCGTGCAAATTCACCTGCCCGAATGGGGCCTCGGTTTCTACCCGCTGCATGCGATCTACCGAACGGAGACGCCGCCCGGTCCGGCAGCGGCGTGGCTAATCGACCGATTCTCCGCACAGATAGTGTGAGGCTTACGCCCGCGGTAAACGCCTTCGTTGCACAAGCTCGCTCAGGGGCTCTGATGGGGTGGGCGCCCCTCGACGGTATCTGTGTGCCAGATGCGGCATCCGGGCAGAACCAGTATTTTCCTATCTCATCGGTGGTTACGTTGTCGACGCTGCTAGATGTCGACGAAACTACTCCCTTTGATCGATGGCTTGGGCACTCTTTGCTAAATTGAGTAAAGGGATGGTCCGTCCTACAACTATCATATGAAGCTACAACAGCTCAGTTTGGCGCAGAATGTTGTTATGATCGCTGGGCTTCTGGCATCCATCGCGCTCGCCCTGAACTCGCCGCATATCCGTTCAGGCATGCACCTTCATCAACCCTTCCAGATCGTCTCCACCATATCGTCGATCTCTGTACATCATTGTGCCATGTCTGATCTAGGCACGGGGCACGCGCAAATCCGCCAGCGGTTGTGCTTCTGCACGCACTGCAGCGGCGCTTATTCCGTCTCTCACGTCATCTGCCCGCCACTTTTCTCCCAAATGATCGAGACGACGCGCGCACATTTCACACGATACTGGCCAACGTTGTTTCCCGCTGGTCTGCGGAGTTTTCATCATCCGCCATAGGGGCCGTTTCACGTCGATCCGCGTCTTTGCGCTCGGTAGGACAAATCATTCTCCGCATCAGATGCCGGGCTCGAACTGAGCGGTTATCGGGATGGGTACAGCTGCGGAGACAGGCCAACCCTGTCGATTAGTCGGCAGGCTACAGCGGAGCCACACATTCACGTCTCAGTGCCGCTGCCCTGCTCATTGATTTGTCCCGCCTCAAATCGAGTCCCTGTTTGCCTGCCCGGCCATCTCAGGAGCCGGCGGCGCATTTGAAGGAGTTTTCGATGTCGATCACCATGACTGGTTTCACTCTTTTCCATCAAGCCCCCTTTCGTCTTTGTCGAGCGATCTGGGAGACCATACCGAGTTCGGTTAGGCGGACACCGACCATGGTCCGCGTGGGACGATACATCTATCGAAACTTCGTGAGAGACACCGTGAGGTTTCAGTCTCACTACACGCATTTCCTGCGCAACCCGCCGCTGCTTTCTGCGGTTGCATCGCTGACGTCCGGCTATCCTGCCAATGGCAATCTCAACATTATCTCGATCGGCTGCAGCACGGGGGCCGAACTCTATTCTTTTCTCCATGCGATCAAGAAGGTGCGAAGCGACCTAAATGTGAAGGCACAGGGTGCAGATATATCGGAAGTCGTGGTGGAGGTGGCAAAACGGGGCATCTACTTTCCGGACACCCCCGCAGCCGAGGGCGGCTTGTACGTCGCAGGCAGGGCGGAAGTTGCAAGTAAAGACGTTCCATCACTTGTCGAAATTCTAGAGCCTCTTGCGGATGGGTCGTTGCGTGTGAAAGACCGGCTCAGGCAAGATGTTGTATGGCTGACGGTCGACGCGACCGATGAAAGACTTTCAAACCTCGTCGGTCGGCAGGATATCGTCCTGGCAAACAACTTCATGGGGCCGATGCCAGACGAGCTGGCCGAACGGTGCCTCGTCAACATGATGGGGCTGGTCGTTCCGGGCGGGTATCTGGTGGTCGATGGAATCGACCTCGACATTAAGACTCAAGTGTTGAAGGCATCCAGGTTTCGACCCGTGCTGACGAGCCAGGAGGAAATATGGTCTTCGGAGAGTTCAAGGGGCGGATGGCCCTGGCTTCGTTGGGCCAGAGAGCCGTTCGACCGTAGCGAAGCTGACTGGGCATATCGATACTCGGTCATCTTTCAAAGTGGAGATCATTGACCCCTGAGCTTGAGGGCGATCACCATGTGCTGCTCGTCTAGTACATGGTGATCGTTGCCCTACCAAATCGGAACGTTGGCGATGGTTTTATCGATCAAGGACACAGATCCTCACACCGGCCAATCACAATCGCGAGGGGCGGCAAGGGGCCAGTTTCTGCCGATGATCGTATCCGGCGGAATTTGGATCGTTGCCGCCAAGATCGTCTCGCAATTTTCTCAAGTCGCGACCTTTTTCGTTGCGGCGCGCATGTTGAGCCCGGAAGAATTTGGGCTCTTTGCCTTCACATCCGCCATAGCGATGCTGCTGGTGGTTGTGGCGGAAGGCGGATGGGCGGAATTCATCATGAAAGCGCGAGATGCTGATCATTGCTTTGATCAAGTCGCTACCATCTCGCTCATCAGCGGAGGCTTACTCACTGCCGTCGGCCTGGTGGCTGCGATCGTCTTCCACATGTTTACTGGCGATGAAGCACAGAGCGCGATTCTGGCCTTATTCAGCGGCTGGATGTTGCCGGCGGCGCTGACTGCAGCGTTTGATGGAAGGCTCGTTGCCTCGGGGCGGCTGCGCCAACGTGCAATCGTCAGGATTGGGGGCGAGTTGTCTGGCCTGATAACAGCAATCGTGATGCTTGGCCAGCATGGGAATGCGTCATCTTTGGCCGTGGCGAAAGTCGTTTGCCAGCTTGTTCTCTTGCTTGGATCGGCGCATGCCGCGGCGCGATTGCCGCGCCTGCATCTCACAAAGCCAGTTGTCATCGAAGTCCTGGCATTTTCTCGCCAGATCGTCGGCAATCGCCTGGTCGTCTTTATTGGCTCCTATTCTGGGACCCTGGTCGTCGGAAGCTTTCTCGGAATAGCGGACGCTGGATTCTACAGGGCTGCAGAGCGTGTCGTTGCCGTCGTGTCCGAGCTGCTGGGTGAGCCGGCTCGGTCGCTGAGTTGGGTTGTTTTCCGCCGCGCGCACCTGGAGCCTGCCGGATCGACCCGCCGGGCCGGCTTTGCTTGTGATCGGTTCGTTCTGGTGTTAATTGCCATTGCCGCGCCCATGTATCTTGGACTAGGGCAGGTATCCGAGCCGGTCGTGCGGCTCGTGCTTGGTGATGCCTGGATGCCCGCAGCCTCACTAATTCCTTTTCTGTGTCTGCGACAACTGCTGCTCTCCCCGGGCTACATCAACGAGGCGTCGCTTTCGGTTGTCGGACGGATCGGATACCGGTTTCCAGTCACGCTCTTGAATGTTGCGATCTCGCTCGTAGTCGTCATCGTGGTCGCACAATTCGGATTGCGGGCGCTGGCAAGTGCGCAATGCTTCACGGCTGCTTTTGCGCTTTTGACCTGCATCGTACTACAGTCGAAACTCGCCAACGTGGATTGGTTGGAAATTACCAAGGGGGCAGCGTTATTGATCGTGCCTTCGAGCCTTATCATGGTCGTCGCGGTGTTTTTGGTTCGAGAGAGCTTTTCAGAGGCTTTGTCCTGGCACGAAATTTTTGTCCTTCAGATCGTCACAGGTGTGCTGACCTATGCTTGCGTATTGGCGATGCTGGTGGCGTTGAGCAGGCGTCTGCGTTGGTTGGCGTCGCTTGGCGCTTAGTCGAGCTCTCCCTCAATTTTGTGGTTCGACGGCTACATTTTCGCCCTCGTCAGTTATGGGCCGGCGCGATCATGCATTGCTCGCTCAAATGTCTTCAGGCGGTTGATCTGCTCTTCGGTTTGCGCGGCACTCTAGGTGAGTTCGATTGCTTCTTGTTGGGAGCCACTCACCCGGCCAAGAAGCTCATAACTGGGATTATCTGCGAAACGAACTCTTTAGGGGTACTGATCTAAATATGCGCCCCTTTGATGCGTGTTTAGATGCGGTGTCCAACTGCTCACCCTCCTCGTGCCGACCGGCCGCGCTCAAGCCGAAGCTATTGCTTCTTGCAACGCAAGGCTGGTACGGTGAGAAGATGCAAGGTCGCGCCATTCCGAGCTGTCGATGGCCATCTCCTTGTCTTTTCCGGAGTAGAGAATGGCGCGATTTGTAATTGGTCCGGATGTGGCGCTGCGTCTTGCAACGACGAGCGCGAAGATATCTCCAGCGGATAAGATGATGGCTCCTACGCTCATGCGATCGCAACTGCTGTCCATGCTATACGGAGAGGTTGCTCGTGGGGTGCTTGACCGCAAGGCAGCCGATACAGCGCTCGCCTACCTTCAGACCTTGAAGCTTAGATTTCTAGGGGACAGAACGCTCCAACGTCACGCATGGACGGTGGCCGAGCAACTAGCTTGGCCTGACACTTATCATGCAGAATACATCGCCTTGACGAAACTCCAGGCTGATGCCTTCGTGACCCTCGACAAGGAGCTGGAGGAATTGGTGAAAAATATCGTTCCTGTGGTGCCAATCGAGCAGCTACTCGACGTAACAGCGCAGCGATGACGGGCTGGGACAATAAGTCTTCACAAGACTGTGCTATTGCGGCAATCGCCATCCTAGAAGTGAGATCGATCCAAGCGACCGTTGCCAAGGCGCGAGGCCCGCAGCTCATTTGAGCGATGCGCGTGCTTCGGGTGCCTCCATCGTCGGCGGCACCATATCCCAGTTGCATGCAAATCAAATGAACACGGCCCAGCCGCGTTCGCATAGCTGCAATGCACAAAAAATGGATGCATCGATGATGCAAAATCGGGCATAAGGAGCGTAGCTGATGCATATGACGGCTTCCTCCCAGTTCCGTCGCAGCAGCTGTTCCCCTCTGGAGGTTTTTGACCTTCACACTTTATGGGCCGCAGTCTATCTGTCGGCCCTTTTTTCTTTCCGAAAGTAGCCCAGTACGAGTTCATGCGAATGCGGTGGCGGCTGGGTAATCGCGACTAGTGCGCAGTGCCGGCGACTGCAGCTGCGATACCAGGCAGCAGGTCGCCGGTGGAGGGATCCGTCATGCCGTCCAGGCAAAATCCGGCCGGAAGGTTCGTCTTCCAGCTGTATTTGACCTCAGCGCATTTTGGCGATTGGCCGGCGGAATCGTAGGCGTAGTAAAGGACGTGGCTGATGTTCACAGGCAAGCTTGCTGACGATCGCAGCGTCTCGACGACATCTTTGTTGAAGACGCGGATGGCGCCCGCCCGGTCCATCGCCGGATAGGTTCCGCTCGTATCAGCCTTGTTCAAGTCACCTCCGGGCTTGCCGCGGGCGTCGTATTGAAAATACCAGGGTTGACCGTTCCACCAGCTCGACCCCGCCGGGTTCCACTCCGTGATCCAAATAGGTTTCTGGTTCACATGCGGGTAGTGAGCGGCCTCGTAGTGCAGTTCGTCGGTGAGCTCCTCGACCATCGCCAGGGTGGTGGTCGAGGTCGGGTAAAGATGCGCGCCGTAGCCGTCGATCAACCCGGTGTAATCGGTCGTTCTGCCGTCCGTGTCGCGCATGCTGGCCAGAGCTTCGATCAGCGGCGCCGAAGCTGGCATGGAATTGCCATATGTGATGATTTCGGCCTTGGGAAAATACTTGCGGATCGAGGCGACCGAGGACGCCAGAAAGGGCGCATAGCCGCGCGCGAAGGCCTGCACCTGGGCGTCGCTCAGGAACCATTTCCACTGGTGCTTGGCCCAGTCCGTGCCGGTTGGATTATCCGCATCGTTGCAATAAAGATCGAGCTCATTGCCAATTTCGAAGGCGTCGACCGTCTCGCCAGCGTCGCGGATTGCCGAAAGCTCCGCCTCGATACGCTTCTGATAGGCGGCAAGGTTGATCTTGCTCAGAGGATAGGTCCCCCATTGGCAGCCGCTCTGAGCCTTGTCGATATAGGCGCCCGGTGGATAGTCGGTGGATGCCGCGCTGATGATCGCGAGCATTTTCATGTGGCGCTGGTGTACGAGCCTCAAAATATCGATCGCCTGAGCGGCATTGCCCAGGCCGTCGCGAAACCATTCGGCGTGAACCCGCGCGATCCCGTCCATCACGGCAACGCGGCGCGCCTCGAAATTCCCGGGCTTGTTGTAGTCGGCGGACAAAAAGGGTGAGACCTTGGGCTCCTGCGGCCATGCCAAGGTCCACTGCGTCGCCATGTTGGACCGATCGATGCCGAACTCAAGCGGCGTGGCCGGGGACGGCCGGGTATCCGGGGCGGAGGCCGCGCCGCCCCCGCCCGCCGTAAGGGCGGAAAGCGGGGGGCCGATGATGAAGCTGGTGTCGTCGCTCCAATGCGCTGTGGCATCCCAAGGATTTGCGCCACCATTGCCGGCGACATAGAGCTTTCCAAGGTAGTGGCGAATGTATTTTGTCGCGTCATCCACCGTCCGGAATGAACTTCCCTGCCCGTTCTTTCCAGGCTCGGGACAGAAGGTGGTATCAGACCGGCCGGGGCCTGTGCCGTCGAATGGTGCTACGCTGAGCGCAAGGTTCCGGCGTCTCAGGAAGTCGCCGGGGTGATTGCTCGATTCTAGCGAGATGCAGGCACTGTCGGCAAGGCCACGGCGAACGATCCAGGTCGCATCGCCCTTGTCTGGCTCGGGACTGTCCGCGGTGATGGGCACGATGACGGCGGCGGAATTCTCGTCTCGGATATAGTCTCCGGTGCAGCAGGGCGTGGTGGCCCGCAAGGAGATTTCCGCGCCCGGCGTCAGCGTTCCGGACAGGCGCGTGGATGCGCCGTAGCGCGCAGCGACAATGTCGGACTGGACGGCACTCTCCGCCCCCTCGGTCGGAAGACCCGCCGTCAGCGCGCCTTCGAAGAAGGAGCCCGCGGAGGCATGGCTGTTGTCGCCGCCGATGCCGAGGAGGATCGCGCCTTCCTGTCGCATTGGCGCGTATCCCGCGGGAAGCGCGCCGGAATAGATGGCGTGGAGCCCACCTGACTGCGCGTCGCCCCATTTCAATGCAAATTGCGTCTGACCATTGTTCTTCAGCCATGCTGAGATGAAGGGATGCAGCCCATCGCCTATATTCGAAGCGGGATTGCAGCTTGGCTTGTCCCAATCGAATATTCCGTTTTCGAGGTCGGCCTGCACTCCGGGCTCTGCAGGCCCGTTGCGGCAGTCGGGCCACTCCAGATTTCTGCTGACATTGAGAGCATCCATATGCCCCGCCCCGGTATCTGCGCCGCTCGTCTCGGCGTTGCCATAGTCGAAACAGCAGCCTGAATTGAAATGGGTTCCGGAGGCGACCATATACATACCCTCCGGCTCTCCATTGACCGCAACGCCCGAAGTCTGGTTGTTGCGGTAACCCATACCGGGGGAAATCGAGAGGCCGTAAACCTGGTGGCCGCCAGCCGTAATCGGCAACGCATCCGCGGCGGCACCGAGATCGGCGCCATTGGCGGCCGGCCCCTTGTACCGTCCGCCGACGGCAATCGCGAGGTCGTTGCGCCTTGGCGACTGATCGTAAATCCGGGTGATGATGCAGGTGGTGTTGGCGCAGAATTCGTCCTGCAAGGTGCCGTTTGCGTAGCCGTCGGAAAGCAGGCCGATATTTTGCCTGGTGCCGTCTGAAGCCCTCTCCACCTGATAGAGCGGACCGCCATATTTGGCGTACAGCGCGCGCACGGTGCTGTGCGCGGCGACGCAAGGCGTATTGTCGGCTGCATAGAGGTCACAGGGCCTTGGCTTGATCGATCCGGCGTGGCCGGCGTCAGGACCGGTCTCGCTTGCAGCTGTAGGAGCCGGGATCGGCGCGACCGCCAGGCGCCCGCTTTCTGTCACCGCGCCGCAGCGAAATGCGCTGTCATGGTCTTCCACCGCTGCATGAAGGGCACCTTGCCAGGTATAGTAGAGCGCTCCGCCCAGACGGTTTTGTCGCCAAAGCTCGCTGAACAGGCCGCGCATGTCTTGCACGGCCTCGACCCGCATGCCGTCATCGATCGGGCATGCGTCGAGCCCCTTCAGGCCGTTGAAGTTCCATTCCGTGATCCAGCAAGGCTTTCCGACAATGCCGGCGGCTGGCCGGCATTCAGATAGACCGTTGGCTTCAAGATGTGTGCGGAGCCCGGCGACGCCTTCAGTCGTCCCCGGGCTCGTCGCATAAGGGTAGAGATGCAGGCCGTAGCCGTCGACCAGCCTGTCGAGGCCATGGGCCTGGAGAAAGTGGAGGGTGGCCTCGACGCCGACCGCATCGGCCCCGACGCTCTTAAGCCACGTCTCCGATCCAGTCGGATCGGAGAGGCCTGCGGAGAGGATCGGCGTCTCCCGGTTGAGCCTCGATCCATCGCGTAGGGTCTTCAGTGCGGCGAGACTGTCAAGATAGCGCAAATAGCCCTTTGTGATCTTTTGCCCTTCGGGATCCTTGGCGAGGTCTTCCTCGTCCAGGATTCGCCCGTTGGCCGAGAGGGGAAAATCGGCATTGAAGCCGGTCCAGTTGATCTCGTTGCCGAGTTCGAAGCCGGCGAGCACGACGCCCTTGTTTTCCAGCCTTGCCAATTGCGCGCCGACTGCAGCCTTCAATTGGTCGGCATTCGTCGTCGAGAGCGGGTAGCCGCGCCAGAAGTTCTTGCCTCTGTAGGCGTCGGGCAGTTTCGGCCACGCGGTTCCGCGATCGGGATAGATCCATAGCAACCACTCGATCTTGATCCCGTGAGCATAGGCCCGCTGCGCAAAGGCCAGGCCGTCATCATTGTCGGGGATGCCGGCGCGGATGACGTGGACGCCGGCCGATTGCAGAGCCTTGAATGTCGCCTCCTGCTCCAAAACGCTCTGCTTATAGGGCTCGTTGACGAGGTTGACGCCGATCACCGGCGGCGTGGGAGCCGCAGTCGCGGGGCTTGCGAACGCCGCCGCGAGAACGAAGGCTGCGCTGAGCATCGATATTAGACGTTTCATCCGCAGGTTTCCCATCATCGCGTGCCAAATTGCGTTCCAAACGGAGCCTCTCACCGACCGTCGAAATAAAAATTAACCAGATGAGTGAACGCCTCGGGCGAACTGTCCGGCAGGTTACGGGTCGGAAAGGCGTGCCACGTGGCAAAGACGATCTGATCCGGCGGCCAGGCAGCGGACGCCTTCAACAGGGCGATGTTATGTTCGGCGCTCGCCATCCAGGCGGCGTCCGGCCCGTTCGGCCTTGCGGCTATGATGATCGGGGCAAAGGCGATGTGATTGCGCCGCACCAGATCGGCGACAGCAGGCAGATAGCCCGCGAGCGGTCGATCCCAATCGGTAATGTCTTCGTGGACAACGGCAAGGTGCGAGCCCGTTTGCTTCTCCAGGGCGTCGAGCCAGGCTTGCGTCTCCTTCGCCCAGCGACCGGTCGGATCGCCGGAAGGTGGCGGCCCCAGCGGCTCGGTGTCCCCGAGCTCCACGTTGGGAAATACGCGTCTATAGGCATTGAAATTCGCCGCCACATCTGCGGCAAGCGCATCGATCGGGCTGTGACAAGCATTCTCACCGCCATAGAACCGTCCGAACCAGAAGGCTTCATCGATGTCGATCGTGTCGAGCTCGCCGCCAAGCGCCTTGATTCTTTGAGCCACATAGTCGGAACCGCCCGGCGGCACGTAGCCTTCCACATGCTTTCCGCAGCGATTTGACCAGGTGAGCATGCCGATGCTGACGGCAAGCTTGAGGTGGTTTTGCTTTAAAAAGGCATAAAAGGAGCGCAGCTTGTCCGGCGGTCCGTTGGTGACAAGGTTCTGGGCGATCGAGATGCCCTCGACATGTGCCATTGCCCTTGCCCAGGGCGCACCAGGCTCAAACATCGACCAGAAATCGGGTGCTCCGCCGTGGGTAGGGTCGTTGCTGGAGATCCATGCCTTGGTGGTTGAGGCAAAAACCTCGTCGGCCGCGAAAGGATTGGCGGCGGTGGCAAAACACACGACCAAGATGAACACTTGCAGGGACTGGAAGAAACGCATCCGGCTTCCTCTTGCCGTTTGCCGACAGCCGCCTCGGTATAGCCGAATTCGGCGACGGTGCGATGAAACTCCGGTTGAGCGACCTGTTGATTTGGAATTCTGGTCTATATCTAACTGTAGCATCGAAATGACAATCTGGCGCTACTTTGGAAGGATGGGGAGTTCGCACCATGAAGACGGTTGCTCGCCTCTTCCTTACAGCGATGGCGTTTCAGATCTCTTTTACGAATAGTGTGAATGCCAACGGTCAGCCGCCGCCTAATCGCGTTGAAACATTGCGCCGGGGCGCCAATATCAATCGCTGGTTTTCAGATCCGGGCGCGCATCCCATAAGCTTTTATGCCAGCTATGTCAGCCTCCAAGTCCTCAAGCAGATCAAATCGGCCGGGTTCACCTACGTGCGCGTGCCGCTCTCACCCTCCGCCCTGCAGCAGCCGGACGGCGAGCTGGATGTTGACGTGGCCAAGGCGTTAGTGGTGCAGATGGCGGCGATCCAAAATGCAGGACTTGGCGTATCCATATCACCGGAAC
>ERZ778026.4667-NODE-4667-length-10470-cov-10.134518_pt1 | contig 10470 bp, 22 predicted proteins | sample MGYA00375756_ERZ778026 | MGnify/ENA primary metagenome ERZ778026 (study PRJEB29350, sample SAMN05389820) | bioreactor metagenome | isolation source: Ammonium sulfate bioreactor | place: South Africa: University of Cape Town | collected 2014-02-18 ... | reverse complement strand
GATTGATTGCTGATACCGACGAGGCGATGTTCTATTTTTGCGCCGCCGCCCACCATAACCTTCACCAGAGGAGGCAGCCAAGTTTTATGCGGCCGAGGTGCTCTCTGCGTTGGAATACTTGCACATGATGGGCTTCGTCTATCGTGGTACGTATGCGTGCGTGCCGCGGCAACCAACCAACCAACCACTGGAGTCACTCTCTCACTCGCTCGTCGCTACTGGCTGGCTCCTCAGATCTGAAGCCCGAAAACATTTTGCTGCACTCTAGTGGTCACATCATGTTGACCGATTTTGATCTCTCGAAACAGGCCACCGTGCCTGTGCAAGCCAAGATTTATATGGGTACGTGCGCACACTGCTGCGCCACCGCTCGATTCCCGTTCGCTAGCGCTCTCTCGCTCACTCGCCCACGTCTCTTGCAGGCATGTTCGATACCGAGTCCGAGGCCAAGGTGGGCATCGTGCCCGACCTTGTCACCAACTCATTCGTTGGTACTGAAGAGTATATCGCACCCGAGGTGCTGATCGGCTACGGTCATACAAGCTCCGTCGATTGGTGGACGTATGGCATCTTGCTGTACGAGATGTTGGTACGTGCTGCTTCACCCCCATCGTTCGTGTGACCGGTACCAACCCACGCGTCGTGTATCATCTTTGCAGTACGGATTTACGCCCTTCAAGGGCAGCAATCGCGACGAGACGTTTGCCAACATCCAAAAGAAGGATGGCCTGCACTTTCCCGACCACCCGCACGTCAGCAAAACGTGTAAGAACCTCATCACCAAGCTACTGCACCCGGTTGCCAAGAAGCGACTCGGCTCGCAACATGGCGCCTCGGACATTAAGGCCCATCCGTGGTTCTCGTCCATCAAGTGGGCGTGTATCCTTCTTTTCTTCGCTGCTTGGCATATGGCTGTCTTGTCTGCTGCTGTGCGTGCTTGTGCGTGCATTATCGGTGCTTGTCCTTAATTCGCCATCACCTCCCTCCCTCCCTTCGATGCTTACTTGCACAGTGTTACTCAATCAAACGCCGCCCATCATTCCCAAGATCGACAGCCCGACCGATACAAGAAACTTTCGCACAATAACCGACGATACGGTCCTCAATTCGGCTGAGTGTGTACGTGCTTGAGACTACAAAAGCAGTCGTTCGTTCAGTCAGATTCATCGTGCATCTCGTTGCTGACTGTAAAGCTCCTCGCGAACAGGATCTGCAAGACTCGGAGGTCTCGTCAAAGGATCCGTTCAGCCAGTTCAAGCGCGTCTCCAAGACTACATCGTCATCGTCGCTGGTGAGTGCCCTCTCGCGGCCGCATCTGTCCTCGTCGTCCGACCCGAACCTGCGTCCGCTCTTGACGGGCTCAGTAGGTTCGACCTCGAGCTTACCCTCGGCCACCGCCACCACCACGACGACTGCCACGCCAGCCACACCCACGGCCACCGCTTCGTCGAGTCCCTCGGTGCCTGTGCAGGCCGCTGTCGGCAGCGGAACCATCCAAGACCATGGACACAAATGAGAGACAGGCTGGGAAGTCGTGCACTTGTCGTGCCCGTGGCTCCTCGAAACCGTCGTCGTAGTCGTCGTAGTCGTCGTAGTCGTCGTAGTCGTACCCGCCCACATCGATGGCTGCCATATCTTGTTCAAAGCCCCCTTTTTTTGCCGTGTTGTTGCCTCTGCTGCATCAATCCAACTCGATAATAGATAGAGAGAGCATCTCCTCCTTGTGAACACTCACTCTAGTCGGTTGTTTGTATCTCGCTCGCTCGTGCGCTCTATCTCACGAGCTCAGCAGCCAGGTTACAATCTTGAGCGCAACGATCACCACAAAAGGCGCAGCGAGCAGCAGCAGTGGCCCGTAAGAGCGCTGCTGGCTCGGCACGGCAGGTTTGGCGGCAGCAATCGCAGCGGCCGTGGCAGTGGCAGAGGGCGGCGCGGGTGAGACGGCAGGCGCAGTCGTGGTAGTAGTAGCAGACGGTGGCGCAGGCTGTCTGGTTGGCAGCCGCAGCCGCACAGAGCGCCTCGCGCTATCCGTGCTACCCTGCAGCTCGGTGGTGAGGAATCGGTTGAACGAGTCGTTGCGCAGCAGCGACTCGGTGAAGGCCTGTGCCACGTCGAAGATCGAGAGTGTGATGTTGTCATCCGCGATCGCAGCATCGATGGCGCGCTTGTCGGGCGCATCGAACGAGATCTCGTGTGGCGAGCCGGCCTTGACGAACGTCTCCCAGATCGAGATCGCCTTCGCTTTGCGGTGCTCCTCGTCTTCCAGCTGTTTGAACTCGCGCACCGCAAGCAAGAACTCGAGGCTCTCGTCGCAATACTGCGACACGAGGTACCGCCGAAACTGCTCGCACAGAATCACATCATCGAGCACCTGCGCAAAGGTCGGGAGCGGCACACTGGCCGAGTCTCGAAGCGACGACGATGACGACGAGGAAGTACCTGGCACGGCAGCCATCAACAAGAACGACAAGATGCGATTGAGTGAAGGAGGAGGAGCAGAGAGCGAAGCGACAATCGACGAGAGCGGGCAATGGAAGGCTTACTGGGAGTTCCCGCTCTTTCACCGCTGTGGATTTTTGGTGGATTTCTTGCGCGAGATCGCGATCGATCTCGCTCTTTGTTACGCAGCCTCCTCGCTCACGCACTCACTCGCTCACGAGCACGGCCGTAGGAGGCTTCGAGTCGTATCGCGTTGGAGTGCGTGTAGTGTGGGAAGCTGGGCGAGGCTCTCAATGTCCGAGCTGCCTGTGTACGTCTCGTGTGTGTGCGTCGCTGCTGTTCTTTGCTGCTCGCTTGCTCGTCGTCGTCGTCGTGCTGCTGACCGGCGAGTGTCTTTGCAGCAAGCGGGGCTACCTACCGTCTGTGCTATCGACATCGGCTGCTGCCTCCGCCACCGCCACTGCTGCTTCGTCGTCTAGCAAGCCTTCGGTGCGAGTCTCCTACAACGAGAACCACCTCTCGGCCGTGAACCGCACGCCATCGCGGACTACCGCCGCTGCTGCTGCCACGAGCGCACGTTCCTCGACTATGCTCGCTTCGGGCGCCATCCCTCCGTTGGTTCCATTGTCGTCTACGTCAACCTCCACCTCAATCTACCCAGCAACGTCGATGCCGACAACCATGCGCTCGAGCACATCGACATCGAACATGAACGCTTCACGCGGCGCGACGTCGTCGCTGCATCACCAGCCACAGCCACCGCCACACCAGCTCCCGCCAGGTGCTGGCGCATCTACCATGCATCACGCATCGCTTTCATCAGCTAGCCGAGCTCATGCTTCTTCTTCGTCTTCGGCTTCCACCAGCAGAACGAGCGTCTCGACCTCGATGAGTTCCACATCGACCACAACCGCGCCACACACCTCGACGTCTGCGGTCGCCGCACGACCCGCCATCGGCTCCTTGCTCTCGGGCACGCAACAACGCACCAACCGCAGCTTCTATTCGTCATCCAAAAAGTCCGGCACCAGTCCCATGAAGCCTGCTGCTCGTCATGTCGATCACCTGCTCTCAGCTTCTGCGCATACCGACGGCACGCAGGCTGAGTTCATCGACGATAATCTCGATGAGATCTTGAAGGGCCTCGACTTTGACGCCTTCACGCAGAACTCTCAGTCCAAACAACACTCCCAATCACAACAGCAGCACCAACAAGCAGCAGCAGCATTGCCACCACAACCGCTTGCTCCCCTCCCCACGATGGAGCTTGCGGTAGCACCTGGCCCGACGACCACCACTTCTCTTCGATCCTCCCAGCAACCACAAGCACCGCCCTCGTCGACGGACTCGAATGCAAAACCTGCTGTCGCGAACACTACCATCGATACTTCACCTCGAGCGCAACACCATCAGCATCAGCGCCCTGTTCGATCAAATACCGATGCTGAAGAGAAGCTGCAAAAGCTCTCGTCCGTGGCGCGTACCAACACCTATCCTCTGAGTACCACTCTCAATCAGCAACAGCAACAGCACGACTCAAGACCTCCTGTTGCGTTGAGAACTGTTACCTCCACTCCACCCGAATCACTGATGCAAGTCGATGCAGCATCGCCCAACCCACCACTCAATCGAAATGCCGTGATCGGCACCACTACGACCACGACGACAACAGCCGATAGTGAACAAGCTTATCTTACACGAATCCAAGAACTAGAACGCCGCCTCGCCGAGGCTGAAGAAGATAGGCGCCTCAAAGCCGGAGAGAACTCCATTCTTCGAGCACGTATTCAGCAGACTCTCGATGAGAAGGAGCTCCTCGAGTCCCGCCTTACGAGCGTCACTGTCGTCAAGAATGAGGCGCCGCCACCGAACGCCACCACTACTACTACTTCCACCGCCGCGGCGAACAACACCGCAACGCATCACTCCAAGGCCGCCCCGATCAAACTGCGCAAAACTGCGACCGAGCTCGAACTATTCAACCAGTACAACGTACGTGCCACGCAGCGCGATTGCGATCTGCGCGTCTCTTACCTCGCAACTCGTACAGGCTATGCAAGAACAAGAGTTGCTCGGAGAGGGCAAATACATTGCTCCCGACGCTCCGCTGGCCAACCAGATCAACAATGCCGCGCGTACCGCTACCACCTCGACCACTGCAACGAGTCCCACCGCTACCTCACCCTCGGCTTCCTCCACCAACGCGCGACGCAAGCAAGTCAAGCGAAGCTCAAGCTTCGGCTCGCCAGAGCTCATGCTCGAGCCTCAGCCCAAGCGCTTGTGCGTAGCCGAGCTCGGTACCGTCAAGCAGGAGCACGCCAATGCCGCCTCTACCTCAACCGCCAGTTCGACAAGCTTCGCAGCAGCACCACAGCCACCTGCGCCGTCACCATTACTTGATCGGCTATCAGAATCCACTCCAAGCACGAGTAGCTCAGCTCGACTCGCAGCATCTTCTACTGTCGCCAATGCCGCAGCACCTACGTCGCTTCTCAAAGCAACGGTTGCTCCACTGCCGCCGCGAGCCTTCCTTGTACCATTACCGACGCCTTCAAACTCCTTGGCCAACTCAACCATCTCGTACCTGCTGAGCGCCGGTGCAGCGCCGCTCTCGTCGCTCTTGAGCTGGGGAACCGTGATGGCGTTGCGCGAGAGTGCCATCGACACTGAAGGCTCATCACCCATTGTATCGGCATCACAACTCTCGGCAATGCCCGAGATCAAGGCCGGTCAGGCGCTCGCTGCTCCCAACTCAAGCCTCATGGCACAGAGCGCGAGCACTCGCTTGTTTCATGTGCTGTGCAAGCTATCGACCAAATCCTCCGCGCCACCAACGCCGCTACTGCACATTCTACAGGAGCTCGTACAAACGGAGCAGGTACCGTTGTGGCTGCCACCGCCTCTCAACAACATGTGTGACTTGTTTTGTTGCTAACGCCCGTCGTACTGGTAGTCGTCTATTGTCGAGGATGCAATCGCCGTGCTGCTCTTGATGGTGAGCTCGTGTGCCGAGAGTCGGCGCTGGCTGCTGGGCTTGAGTGATTCGTATCGCCATCGTCGTCCGTCGTCTTCTCCACACAGCAGCGGTGGTATCTCATCGCGCATCTCGCTGCCACAACGAGAGCTACCAGCGGCTATCGCCTCGGTGCCAGGGAGCGACCAGATGCCGATCGTTGCTGCGCGCCACCAAAGCGACCATGGCGCTACCGTCATGCTACCGCTGGCTGTTCCGCCACAACTTGCTCACCACCAACACGACGCTCTCGACCTTGCTCCGCTCGCTGGCGACTCGGGCTTGGCGTTCCTCCAGTACTTGATGCACCAACTCGAGACTGTCAGCCAGCCAGAGAGCGCCTTCCGCAGTGCAGCGAGTGCGCTGCTCAAGCTCTTTACGGTACTCGCGTGGGACTGTCCGATCGCTCGCTTGCCGACGTACGTTGCATGTATGAGCCAACTGTGAGCCTGCTGGTACTGAGAGTGTGTTCCGTTCTTCCTTCCTTCGTTGCAGCTTCTCGTATCTGGTGAACCAAGTCCTTCATGGCCTGACGTCGCTTCCATCGGCTAGCGCCGTCAGTTTGGTGGTTGATTTATTGCAGGCCCTTCTGCGCGGTACGAGAGAGAGAGAGAGCACGCCAGCAAACGAGAGCCGGTGCTGATACCATTCCCCCAAATGTCGTGTGTATGCCCTGTGTGTGGCGTGCAACAGAACCAAGTCTCTTTCGCGAATGGAGCAGGCCGAGACAGCTTCCCGAGCTCCGGCAGCCTCGTGCACTGCTATGGCTCTTAGTGCGCAGTCCTCCTGGAACCGAAGACGAAGTGTGCGCGCTCCACCTCGCTCTGGTCCGCTTGGCATCGTATATCGTCGCCACGTACCCCGAAGGCAAGATGCTGCTGGTTGGTGATTCCGACGACGACGACGACCAAGAGTACGCGAATGCAGTCGACGGCGGCGGTGAGAAGAAGTTCAAGGACGGCACCGACCCAAGCTGGCGGCCAGAGACGTTCGCGTCGATATGCGTGCTGCTACTCGCCACACAGCTGCATCACATTGATCCAGTGAGCACGCCACACAATCACCCTCGGTACGTCTGGCACTCGGCTCTCGCCTCTATGTCGAGGCTCAATCGACTCACGAAATGAACTCCGCTCGCAGCATCATCCTTGTTTCGCAGACCTTGCAGCTCCTCAACACTGTGGCGTCCGAGTTTGTGAATCTCCAGTCAATGCGCCACTTGTTCATCTCGGTCATGACGCGACTCGGCAAGCGCCAGGTGCACCCGGCACTCGAGCCTGTCGCCGAACTCGCAATCTCACTCACTCATTCGATGCTGTCCGAGTTCTTTGACGACGCATCACAGTCGTCAGCCACATCACAAGAGCCAACCGATGCCTCGTCATCGTCATAGCGAATGCCTCCTCGCTCACTCACCTGCCCAACCGCCGCTCCTTGTCAAGCCGCTGCCGCTGCTGCTTTTGTTGTTGTTGTTGTTGTATTCGATTGGAATAATTACGTGTATGTGTGTGAGTGGCGTGTGCGTGCATGCGTGAGTGAGTGACTGACTGATCGAGCGAATAAACATATATCGTGCCACAGTATGTATAGTTTGTACACAGCGCAGAGACGAATGAGTGTGGCGTCAGCAAATGACGCATTGCTGATGGAGAAGGCGCTTTCGAGAGCCGGCTGAGCTCCTGCCACTGCCCGATGGGCTGCCAGCATTGGTGCTGGTGCTGTTGCTCGATTGCCTTTGTGCGATGGCATCTCGAACCACCTGCACAAGATCGCCTTCGCAGTACTCGAGCAACGACTCGCCGCCGTGCGTGATGAGCGGATCAGCCCTGGCTGCGAGCAGTTGATTGACGACCTTCGTATGGCGATAGCGGCATGCCTCACGCAGAGCGTAGGCACCGTTGCCGCACACGTAGTCAATGTCTGCTTGGTGCTTGAGAAGCAACGCCACCACTTGCTCGTGGTTGTTGCGTGCTGCCGCGACGAGCGGCGTCAAGTAGTCCAACTCGGTGTTGATGATCTCGAGTGCTAGCTCGCTCTGCAGCAGCGTCGTGAGCTTCTCGACCGAGGCGCTCGAGCAAGCATTGATCGTAGCCATGATCTGGTACTCGGGCGTGCTCTGCTGAAGCTTGAACCACTGCAACTCGGGGTCGTGTGCGAGATGCGAGATGATCTCGAGCAACATCTCAAGTGGCACCAAGCCAAACTGCGTGTCCAGGTTGCGGTGCTCTTGGTGAATCAGGAACAGTGTAAAGACCGCCCGCCGAAATTGCACTGGAAACAAGAGATGGCGCTCGAGCGTCCAGTCTGAAGCGGAACCGGTCAGATCGATCAATAACACAAACAAAAACACAAACACAAAGAGAGAGAGAGAGAGCACGCGTACCACACGTGGCCAGGCTGATGGCCGATGCTGGTGATGTAGCCTTTGGCGGCTTATCGCGTGCTGGAAGCTCAGCGCCCTCGCGAAGCAACATTCGTGCCGTGCCAATATGGTTGTTCTGCCATGCCAGATGCAATGCAGTTTTGTCCTACAGCGTGCGGAGCGAGTAAGATGTCAGTATCTCTCTCTCTCTCTCTCTCTTTGTGAGCGAGAGAGCTTGATTTGGGCGAACTTACCGCAGAGAGGCGCAAGTTAGGATCGGCTGCGTGGTCCAGAAGCACTCGGACGGTCTTCTCGTGCCCTCCATAGCTGGCGATCCCCAATGCACTCCATCGGTCTTGGTGCTGTCGATGAGTAACACAACCCAGGTGAGTGCAAGCAGCCCTCCCTCCATCACTCATCCGCTCGCTCAGCCAGTCGCTCTGGTCGCCAGACGGACCTCCATCGTGCCGGAGCACGCATCTGGCTCGGCTCCAAGGCTCAACAGGAACTTGACGACATCCGTAATGCCCTCTCCGGCCGCCTTCATCAATGGCGTGATGCCTTTGGTGTTGCGGCAGTTGATGTCGGCCTTGCGATCGACGAGAAACTGCGCCACCTCGGTACCACCAGCCATGCAAAGCAGCGTGCTTCCAAACTGCACGATCGCGGCTCGCTTAGCAGTTTTCTTGCAAGTAGCCGCATTGCACGAGAGAGAGAGAGAGAGAGAGAGAGAGAGAGAGAAGCAACACCGTACAGTATCTTTGACATCCAACGAAGCCGAAGCGCGTAGTAACGCCTTGACGACATCCAAGTGGTTGCCCGAGATTGCGTAGCCAATGATGCTGCGGCCGATGCGATTGGTATGGCATGGGTTGGCATTGCGGGCAAGCAGCCAATCCACGACGTCAGCGTGGCCACGGTACGCAGCTAACGCAAGCGGAGTGCTACCACACTGTGGTGAACCGCGGGTGGTTACCGGATGCACACAGCCAAGCCAAGCAAGCCATCGTGCCAATTACGCGGCAGTCGTACGTGGTTCGCAGCATCCAGATCGACCTTGTGGCACAGCAACAACTTGGCGACTTCCAGCTTTCCTTGGAAACAAGCGACTCCAAGAACGTTGGTGCCGTTCTGCATCAGGAGAAGAGCCGCCAAGAGTGAGCAATGGCAGCAATGCACGTGATGTCGTATCAGTCGACCAACAGACCTCATCCAGTTCGTTGATGTCAGCACCGTATTGGATCAACATCTCCGCCGTCTCGGCGCAGTTGTTAATGATCGCGCACCCAAGCAGCGACAGGCCGTTTTTGTTTTTCTATCCACGAGAGTAGGTCCAGTGAGTGGATTGGACCATACAGCACCAAGCCACACGAGAGAGAGAGAGAGAGAGAGAAGCATACCACCGTCATATCTGCTTTGGCATTGATCAGCAACTCGGCGATAGCCGTTTGGCCGTAGACGACGGCTTCACCGACCACCGATGTGCCGTACTGTTTCGTGACATGAGTCGAGGATGCGACAACACAGCTTGTGGTAGGCATCAAGGCATACCTTGTTACGGTGCTCGAGCTCCGCTCGTTGTTCGATCAGGTACGTCACGAGTTCGATGTGGCCGTTTTGGCACGCGTACATCAGCACCGATGTGCTGTTCTGCTCGGCCGTCTCGTCAGCTTCTCGCGCAAGCGCTCGCACCATGCTGCGCGCCACACAGGCCTCCGTAAGGCGCACGTACGAGGTTCTGATTTTGGATGTTGGCCTTGCGTTCGAGGAGAAGCTTCGCCGCCTCGAGGTGGCCTTCAAGCGCAGCGAGCGCGAGGGCGTTGTTTCCGAGCTGGCAAGTAAAGGCGGCCGCCCCGGGTTATGCTTTTGATCGAGAGCACGAAGCTGCCGCTGCTGTGTGCTGGCGTACCTTGTTGCGATAGTTCACGTCCATTCCAAGGTCCAAGAAGAGCTTGATGAGTTCGACGTGTCCACTCTTGCTTGCCGACAACAGTACGTTGTTGCCCTCCTATCGCCATCACCCGGTTGAGTCACACTATGAGCCATGGCGATAATGGCGAGCAGGTAGGCACACGTACCGAGGTCTTGATGTGGTAGTCGGCACCCCTATCGAGGAGCATCTGTACAATCTCGAGAGATCCTGCTTGGCAGGCATCGAAGATGGGCGTTTGTCCATCCTACGTTGTTGATAGAATAACCACACACGCGGTGGGTTCGCACACTTCTTCGCGCTGCAGTGCTGCTGCGGTATATACATGTGCGATGGGGCGTCGTACCTTGTTCACAGAATTTACATTGGCCTTGTGGTCGAGTAGCAGCTTGGTGATCTCGACCGAGCCTCGGCCTGCCGCCAGTGTGAGTGACGAGTTCAGTGCCGTATTCACAATGTTGACATCGGCCTTGTTCTCAAGCAACAGCGACACCACTTCCGTAAGGCCCCGATTGACGGCAATCGTCAGAGCCGGGTCGTTGAACTGGTTCACGCGAGTTAGCTTGCCTCGCACGCAGCGACGCTCGAATGCGCAAGCAACTTACCTTGTTGACAGCGTTTACTTTTGCTCCATGCGCAAGTAACAGCCGAATGAGGTCGAGATTGGCGCTCGTACATGCTAGCGTCAAGGCGGGATTCTCGTTCTGGGCAATGAATGAATGAATG
>ERZ778026.4663-NODE-4663-length-10476-cov-4.551770_pt1 | contig 10476 bp, 10 predicted proteins | sample MGYA00375756_ERZ778026 | MGnify/ENA primary metagenome ERZ778026 (study PRJEB29350, sample SAMN05389820) | bioreactor metagenome | isolation source: Ammonium sulfate bioreactor | place: South Africa: University of Cape Town | collected 2014-02-18 ... | reverse complement strand
ACAAGCTGAACCAATATGCCGGCTCGAACCAGAACGTTTCCGCCTGCACGACCTCCGATGGTGTCGTTCACGGTGCGAAGTGCGGCTGGGGCGACTGGGCAGTATGGGGCGGCGTTGGCGTTCCGATCAACGAAAAGCTGAAGTGGAACCTGCAGCTCGCCTACACCGACTCGAAGATCTTCGAGGCGACCACGAACGTCAAGTTCAATCCGGTCAAGAACCTGCTGATCGAGCCGGAACTGACCTACGTTCATTACGATCTGCCGGGCGACGATACCTTCTCGGGTATCCTGCGCTTCGAACGGACTTTCTAAGGTCCGGTTGGTCTGATTTGACCTGCATCTGAAATGAGGCCCGGTATTCGCATCGGGCTTCGTTGTCTCACTCCGAGGCGATTGAGAACTCTACTCGGCTTGCATCCGTTGGCGGATATAATGCGGGCACGAGACGGCCTTAAGCCCGCTCCTATCCGGACCGCGCGCTTGCCGATCGATCGTTTACGGTCGTGATCCACGCAGCTGACAAAGGGAAGTCGGCTTACTTTCGAAAATGTGACGCTAGTGAAGGAATATTTCATCCTCTCCAGCGCCGCTTGCTGCCACCAAAGGAAGCTCCATGAAGACGATCATCATACTCGCGGCAATCGTACTGACATCCACGAACGCAATGGCTATTTCGGCCTACAATTCGCAATCGCTGACCTGCGCAACCGTGCATGAGAAGATGGCGCAGGAAGGTTCAATCGTGCTGCGGTACCCGTCGCATAGCGGGAACGTGACGCTGTTCAACCGGACGGTTTCGAACTCGATGTCCTGCCTTGGTCAAGGCACGATGACGAGCGCCACGGTTCCGACGAGCGACGACCCGAAGTGCAAGATCAAGACCTGCAGCTTCGGCACCGGCAAAGGTCCGAACAAGAACCACTAAGCCGACGCTGAACGGCTTATTTTTTGAAATGCATTACCGGCGCGGCGGGAGAATTCCCGTCATGCCGGTAATTTGATGGACCTCAGTGCGAGAGGCGTGCAACGAGTTCCTGCTGCTTCTTGAATGCTATCGTTCGCAAGCGAAGCATTGTATTAATCCAGCGCTGCCCAATCGGGGGTCGCGTGCCATGTCGAAGAATGCACGCGTCGCGCCTTGCAACAAGCTTACGTTGTTTCAAGGGGCCGATTGGTACAAGAGCGGCACATAGCTGCCGCCGCAACGGTTCCATTGCCGGCGAGCGGCAATCTCCGGCGCATCGCTAAAGTCCGCGTTTTCCGTTGCTGAATGCGAAGCGGGAAAAGGCGAGCCGGGGATCGGCCCGCCATGTTCCGCCGATGCATCCAATCGGCTTCAATCCGAAATCAGGCTGCCGCCGCGAGCCGGTCAGTCGCAGACGCGGGTGCGATACATATCGCCCCATGCGTTCTGGCGCCAGACCACATGGCAATGAGGATAATAGGGCGGAGGCGGCAGGTAGCCGGGTTCGTAGGCGGGGCCTGCATACATGGGGGCGGCATAGGCCGGGGGAGCGGTCGCGCCAGCGATCAAAGCGCCGCCGATCACGGCTCCTGCGATGCCGGCGGCAAGGCCGCGGCCAAAATTGTTGTGAGCTTCGGCCTGGGAAGCGGTGGCAATTGTCGTGCCTGCAATTGTCAAGGCGACCAGACCGGTGACGACAAGCTTGCGCATGGTGGTCCACATAGTCCTGATCCTTATTTCTATCGATCACAGCCTCTCGGCCGTTCAGTACGATCAGACAATAGCCCGCCCAGGATTACCGCAAGGCATCCATCCGGTTAAACCTTGGTAAGGTGAAGTGGCTCGCATTTACCGCCATTCGGCAATACCGGCAAATTCCTTGTCTTTCGGGCTCATCGTTCCGCTCCGGCATAGAAACACACTTGGAACCTGTAAATCGGCTTGCGACTGCACTCTACAGTCGACCTCCTTTCAGGAGCGGCGTCTATCCGAAGGGTGTCGTGCTAAGGCCCATTTTGGGCCTATGGAAATCCTGCGATGAAAGCCATCTGGTGTGATCGGTGCGGACCAGTTTCCCTCAACTGCGGATTTGATAAATGTAGATCGGGCAATCGTGCTATCTATCGCAAGGCGGCCGTCCATCGAGCCACGCTTTCGGCAACGGTCGCGACATGTGCGGCAAGCGTCAGGCCGGAGACGGCCTTTCGTGGGCGGAAGTCATGATCTCCGTCTTCCAGCCAGAGAATTTCAATCATTTCGGAGAGCTTGTAAGAGGAAACTTCCTCCCGCGATCCGAATAGATCGCGTGTCCCCTGACAGATCAGGGTGGGCGTCTTCATCTCCTCAAGATGCGCCGTCCGCAGGCTTTCCGGTCTTCCGATCGGATGGAACGGGTATCCGAGACATAGCAGCCCGGAGATCTTTCCCCTATCGCGGAGATTGTCCGCGATCATGCTCGCCACGCGGCCGCCCATGGATTTCCCCGCGATCACGACCGTTCCTTGCAGGCCGAGCTCATCGATCACGGCTTCGAACTCCTGATTGAGGAGCTCCGTGCGAGGCGGCGGCGCGCGTTTCCCGGAGACCCGCCGTGTCGACATATAATCGAACTCGAACCGGACGACCCGCAGGCCTTTCCCGGCAAGTGCCTCAGATATGGTTTCCATCCAGGTCGTGTCCATCGCGCCGCCGGCCCCATGAGCGAGGACGATGGTGATCCCGGCGTCTTCGCGGCCGGTGATGAGGAAATCGTGAGGCATTCCAAATTCTCCTGGTTCGCGGCACAGATAGCATGAAAGAGGAGGGAGGAGGCCACCAATAGTCTTGGCTGTCAGCAAGAGCGTCCGTTCCGGATAGCGAAGCCTGAGTGGCATCATCATTGAATCCGCCCGAGATCCGGGCCGATGCTCCCTTTTCCACCCGTCAGGTGCGCCAACGGGCCGGCATTGACAGTCATCCCTTCGAAGGGGATACAGCATCATGCCAAAACACATCCATTGCGAAACATTTCTGACGGCATGACTGATCTCTTTGCCTATTTCGGATTGTTCATGGCGGCCTTCGGTGCCGCAACGATCCTTCCGATGCAATCCGAGGCGGCTCTCGCGGGGCTCCTTCTGACCGGGAGATATTCCGTGCTTTGGCTTGTTGTCATCGCCAGCGCCGGCAATATCCTGGGGTCCGTTGTCAATTGGGTGCTGGGGAGGGGGATCGAACGGTTTCGCAAGCGAAGCTGGTTTCCTGTCGGCGATCATGCGCTCGAGCGGGCTCAGTCTTGGTATCGGAAGTATGGGAAATGGTCGCTGCTCGGAAGCTGGCTGCCAATTGTCGGCGACCCGATAACGGTCGTCGCCGGCATCCTGCGCGAGCCGTTGCCGACCTTCCTGCTGCTGGTGACGATTGCCAAGGTTGGGCGCTATGTCGCTTTGGCCGTGGTAACCGTGAACGTTGCCTGAGGCCTCAGCCCGCGCGGATTGGTCAACCGTTCCCTATGGATTTGGTATGGGTAATGAAAAGGTTGGCGCACCCGACAGGATTCGAACCTGTGACCTTTGGAATCGGAATTGGGAGACTTGGGTTGTAACGCATTGTTTTTATTATAGTGGATGAAGCAATGCGCTGTAACTGCGCTACTTCTTTGTGCACGGCTGTGAGCGAGGATATGTCGATTTGCGATATGAATTCGTTCGTCTCCTGCTTATCATAGACCCTACTTCTCACAAGTCGTAGTCTCTAGCGAAGTCAGCGCGGTTCATCAGCTCAAAAATTCGTGCAGCTTAACTCTCAAGGATGCAACGTCCTTTATTTCACATTCCCAGACGATTAATGCTACCCATCCTTTTTCACATAGCTGGCGCAAAACAACCTGATCTCGCGTGGTGTTGCGTGCCAGTTTCTCAGACCAGAAGTCTGTTCTTGTTTTCGGTATGCTGGCATTTCGACACCCACTATGCTGATGCCAAAAGCACCCATGCACAAAGATCACCTTTTTTCTGGATCGAAACACAATATCAGGCCGACCTGGCAAGTCGGCAGCATGCAACCGATACCGGAAGCCGTCGGCATAGAGCAGGCGACGAACAATTAGCTCCGGCTTTGTATCTTTCCCTCGGATACGCGACATGTTCCAAGCGCGATGCCTTGGCGTACCGGGTGCTGGTATGCGGGACTCTCGGCGAATGGACATCAGCTACCTAGATGCGCTGTAGTGGAGGATCACGATCTCTCTGGAATATAGGAACTTTAATCGACATGACTAAGTGCTGGCTGGCCTTGCCGACCGTAATATGCCGAAAAGCGCGCTGTGATGTCTTTTACAAACGCTGGAGCGATCTGCAGAAGCGGATTCTCGAAATGCTCTTTGAATTTTGTCTTTGGGATCGAAGTTATATCTTCAAAGTCGATATAACCGCCTTCAAAAAAAGCGGTCTTAGGCAGCGCGTGATAAGATGACTTTTTGTTTCCATCCAGATTTTCTTTCAACGATTTCTTGCCGGCTGCATTTTGCTTGCCAGCTGGTAGATGAGCTTCACATTCGGCTAATGTGGAGATTTTACAAAGCATTATCATCCGCGCGTTAAATTCACCATTCCCTCTGAACGTTAGATCACAGAGGGGATTTATAACTAGATAGAATTCTCCTGCCCCACTTCGTCGGACAACACTTCCGGTTCTTAAGGCATCTCCAAATGGAGGATATATGTAAAATTCCTCTGGAACACAGCTTTCCTCGTCCAGATCGACCATTTGAATAAGGTGATTGAGCACGTGTCGCATTAACGCTTTCTCTGATTTTTCAGAATCAGCCAAGCCGTATGCTTTCCAAGCCGCCTTTTGGTTCAAAATATTGTTCTTATATACGTCACTCAATGACTTTTCGAAAATGCCCCGCGAACCCATCACTTTCGTCAGGCCTGAAGCATGGATCTGCCTGAAGTCTTCTAAGATGACAAGATTATCCGCCTCTCCCTTTTTTTGCACTTCAATATGGACATAAGCATGGTCGGCTTCACTTGGCGTTCCTGTCAGTACGACTATGGGCATCCTGAGATTCCATTCATCAACCCGCTTCAGGATCTCATTTCCTTCCCCTCCTTTGTCCCCTAACTTCATATCGATCACAGCACCGTCAAAGCTGCGATCTATTTGCCCAAGCGCATCATCTAACGTCTTGCATTCGACGATAGATATCTCGGTTCCCTTTTCATGGTTGAACCGGTCAACACTTTGGCGAAAGCCTTGGCGATCGTCTTCGTTGTCTTCGACAAGTAAAAGCTTTATACTCACAGTTCGCCCTCGCTCACTGGCTGCAGCCTAAAATACGCCCCATCCGCAGATTCTAATACTTTGAGTTCAAGTCCATTTCTCGCAGCGGCTTCACCTGCTATCGCGAGGCCGAGGCCCGTGCCGTTCCTCTTTGTGGAGAATTCCGGATCAAAAATGACTTCCGTTTCGATAAGTGCTTTGTCAATTCCGGGGCCATTGTCGCGATAGTCAATATGCGCGAGCTTGCCTTCCTCGATTTCAAACCGGATAGTAATCTTTGGTGAGGCCACCATTTTCTCCCGCAGCCAATAGGTGCTGTTATCGATAAGGTTGGTGAAAATCGCGTAGAAGTCCTCTTTCCAGCCTAGAAACTCGAAGTCTGACGGACCTTCTAGACTTGACTCGATACCGAGGTCGCTCATGGTATTTTCGAAAACCTTAAGCGCGCCATCGAGTGTACTTGTGAGCTTGAAGAGATGTGCTTCAGCGCGTTTTCCAGCAGCCAATGGATCAAGACGGCTAAAAAGCTCAACAAACACCTTGGCATTGTGCCCAAGCTCATTAGCAATCGGCAGGATTTTGGATAAATTTTCAGATGTTGGATTGTCGTTGAAGACCCCTGCCCAATAATCAAGGTTAGGAACTTGGTTCCTGAAAAAATTGAGAGGCCTACGTCCTTCATGGAGAACGACGTTAACGATTTTTCCCAGCGTCGCTTGGCCCTGATAGACGGCCACAGTCTGCCTTATGCTCTCAGCCGCCTTGTTCTTCTCTGCCATGTCGCGGGAGAGAATGTCAGATATCTCCTTGGTGACCTTGGCATCGATCCCAGACCTCTCAAGTCTGGAAACGATATCGACTTTCACGTGGTCATTGGTGAAAAGCTGACTTATCTGCTTTTCAACCCTGGATTTTGGCTTTCCTAGTTCCAGTGACCTTCTAAGGGCGAATCTCCGACGCTCAAGCTGCTCAATTACGCTCTGTGTTATTTCGATAAGTCGGTTATATGCGGCATTCTCTTTGAGACCATCACGCGCGCTTTTCTCAACGAGGCCTGACTTTTCCTCTGATTCAATATGAACGAAGCCGATGACCTGATTGCTGCCGATTTTCCTTGAAGGGTTTTGAATGCGCTGTTGGTTTAGCTTCAGCCAATCATATTGCGCATCGCCGAGCGGACGAATTCTGAATCCGTTTCGATAGACGCCGATACCGTTGTTAAGGTTCAGCAATTGGCGCGCAGCCAAGTTCCCTATATAATTCCCTTCGCGATCTTTTAGACCTCTACGAATTATCTGATCGATGTCATCCTTATCGCGGTCATAAACTCTGATATCGAATTTGAGAGATCCGCATGTTTTTTCATAGAGATCCGAGAAATCTACATCAAATTCCTCGTTGCTGGCATTGTCTATCTTTTGAGTAGAGTATTTTAGCTTCCCGATCCCACGCTCGTCGACATGTCCCGAGACCATGTAATCGTAAAATTCAAGTATCGGAAAAGAGTCAATGGTTTCGTCGGTATCCGGCACACCTGCGAAGCCGGCAATTTTCAGTCGTATGTCGAATTTTTCCTGCTTAACCTCGACGCCGGATATAGCAGCTGTTGGCGGTGTAAGCTTTCGGAGTTCGTACTTCAGTCTTTTGAACTGTGCGTCGTTCCACTCTTCAAGCCCCTCGCGGCTTCCTTGCATCGTGAGAATAGTCCCTGGGGGTTGGGAGCTTTTCTCCGTATCAATTAACAGATCAACTTCATCTAAATAGTCGGCTTGCTCGAAAACGTCCCACTGAATGAATACCGAGGTCTTTTCACCGCTATTATTTGTGGTTTCCAGAAGCAGGTCATTGCCAAGTATTGATGCCGCAAATCGTCCGACCCCCTTTCTGCCCTGTAAGACGCGGCCATTTGGACTCGTTTTACGGTGGAGTTTGTCACTCGTAGAGGGCACGAGCCATCTATTCACTACGTCGCTTCGCGACATTCCGTGACCACCATCGGAAACCACGATCGTGTACTTACCTGCTTCGGCATCCGCAGTGAATTCAAGCAGAACGTACTCCGAGTCCGCATCGAAGGCGTTCTTAACCAGTTCGACAACAGCAGCGTATGGATCTTGGATAAGATCGCGCCCAATCGTAAGAATATGTCTACCCGCTGGCCGGATAGAGAATGTGCCATCATCAGTCATTTCCAATTCCTCCGAATTGACTCGGCTATTCGCCGCGCGAGCAGAACTGGAACCGCGTTGCCTATCTGCTTGTATGCGGCCGTACGGCTGGGTTGGCCGCTTGCACTCTCAAAAAAATAATCGTCCGGGAATGTTTGAAGTCTTGCGACTTCTCTTGGTGTCAGCGATCGATTCTGCGTTACGTCTGGATGGATATAATAGTTTCCATCCTTTGCGATATGAGCCACGATCGTATGAGAAAAACTCACGTCGGGTGCCACGACTTTAAACCGATCTGTGAATGAAGTTCGATTCTTGTGCGTCTTGAGCTTCTCAGGAAGTTCGTCATACGACAGCCTTTCCCTAAGCTTGGTCCACCTGTTTACGACTTCCTTGAATATGCTCAAGTCCCTGTCATTATGGGGGCGGGCGGCATGCCACGTGACCTGATTATTGGGCGCTAAAATTCCAGATTGGCGGAGCCATGAACTTGGTGCGGCTACCGGCGTGCCGTAGGGAGTGCCTTGGCCTGCTCTTAGCGACGGTAGATCGCCGATTACGTCTCGCACCACAAAGTCGGCATCGACCTCAGTAATATCCGGAAAAAAATCACTCTCGTCACCCAATTTTCCGACGAGGATTACGCGCTTGCGTTTCTGGGGCACGCCAAATTTTTCGGCGGATAGAACTTTCCATTCTACCGAGTAACCCGCGTCCTTGAATAGAGACAGCATCATATCCAAATAGCGGCGTCCCTCTTTCTCCCTAGCAGAAAGGAGGCCTACAACATTCTCAAAAACAAAGTATTTTGGCTTATAGCGCTTCAGAAACTCCACATAATAAAGGAAAAGATAATTTCTCTTGTCGCCGACCATTTTGAAGTCGGATCTGGCTCTGCCAACCAACGAATACGCCTGACACGGAGGGCCGCCGACAATAAGATCTGGCTTGCAATCTCCTACTAGATCATCGACCTGCTGGAATATTTGATCCAATTCTTCTTGGCCAATGGTCGCGTTGATGACACGTGTCGGCGCTTGAGAAATTTCGTATAGTTCAGATCTCGATAGCCTTCCAGCCAAGTAATCGTTGTATTTTGATGAAAGCCCCATCGATTTTAACCGATAATAGGCCTCCCTGGTGCGCAACGTAAATGACGCGGCAAGGTCCGCTTCGACATGAGCAATCGGCTCAAACCCGGCCTGAATAAAGCCCTCAGACAGTCCACCAGCCCCTGCGAACAAGTCAATAAAGGTTAGTGGCGCTGAACAGCCTTCTTTTAGGTCAAACATATAAAACCGAATAATGCACGATGCGAATCACGACTGATGCAGCGGTGCCCCCCGACACATCACATACGTTGATGCTCTATCTGTGAGATGGGAGCTATAGTAGTTTCGAAGGGGCTGAAACCTGTCGTTGTTCCCAAGTCCTAATTTTACTTTAGGCAATCGCGCGACGCCATATTACACACATTTTCTTACATTCGGGTACTGCTCGGATTGGTTAGTCTGCCGTCCTGTGCAGAGGAAGGTTTGCTATAGCGGCGATCTGTTTGGCTGTGAATTTGATGTGGGTAGGAAAATGTCGCCTACAGACATCTCGGATTTTATCGAAGCGAGATTCCGACGCGGTAATTTGATTTATAGGCCTCCAGTGGAAAGAAACAGACACGGGCTGACGAACATCAACGCTGATCTGAAAAATAACTTCTTCATCCGCTCGCATCGAAGGCTCTTTCCTATATAGCAACGGTTGATTTTTGTTCGGCAAGTGGACGACTACTTGCTCGATCTTTATTGGGCTGCCGAAAGTATTCCGCATGTGAAGATTCAGGAATTGCCCACTGTCGACCTCGTAATCTGTCAACTTCAGGCCCCGGGTGAATCGATGACTTAGGAAACGGCCAACTGGCTGGAGTATGGAAATAATTGCTTGGATGCTTTTCGGATCAATAAACGGCAAAATATGGTTCTCCACTTGCGAGGCCGAGGACACATCGATGGTGACGCTGGTCTCCAGCTTCTCTCGACATTGCAACTAAGAGGATAATTCAGCGTAAAGGGTGGCGGTCAAAGTTTTGGAGTGGGCGGGCAAATATAATAAATTACCCAATTTATGACATTCGGGCTCTCAGCTCATTCCGCAAGGTCCACAACATCTCGACTCGATATGCGTGCGGCTGATTGCTGCATTCGAGGGACAACGTGACCGCCAGATATGCCAAGTTAGGCCTGTCGAAAATATCAGCGAGAGAACGGATACTTCGCGTCACCGCTCCGATTGTCGGCGCTTTCGTAGTGATTGCGTGTTGGGCTGTCTATGTGGAGTTATCGGAAGTTCCTCCTTACATTTTACCAAGGCCGGATACCGTCGCCATGGCGATTGTAAACGATTGGCCCATATTGGGGCCGGCGCTGTGGGTAACCGCCCAAACGACTTTGGTGGCGCTGCTCCTGGCCGTGGCAGGAGGGGCATGCGCGGCGGTGATATTGGAACAATCTCGGTGGATCGAGACGTTGTTATCGCCGGTCATGGTAACATTGCAGGTGACGCCGATTGTCGCGATTGCGCCGCTCATCTTGATCTACGCACCGACACCATGGATTGCACAGTTGATATGTGCGTTTCTTGTGACGTTCTTCCCGATCATGCTGAATACGTTGCAAGGTTTGAAGAGCGCAGACCGAAATCACGCTGACCTGCTGAAAACGTATGGCGCATCCCGTTGGCAGGCCCTCGTTTACCTGAAACTGCCGTCGGCGTTACCCAACTTCTTCGCGGGTCTCAAAATCGGAGGCGGGCTTGCATTGGTGGCGGCGGTTGTCGGAGAGTTCGCGGCAGGGCAGGCGGGTAACAATGCCGGCTTGGCCTTTCGACTGCTGGAAGCGCAATACCGGCTGAATATGCCGCGCCTCTTTGCCTGCCTCGTTCTGCTTGCCATTCTCGGGGCGGCAATCTTCCGCCTCATGTCCACGCTGTCCAAGGTTGCCCTTCGCCATTGGCACGAAAGCGAGCAGAAATAACGGCTGCGGAGCCCAAAATCCAAAACCTCATAAAACGCACATTTTCTGAC
>ERZ778026.4661-NODE-4661-length-10480-cov-9.938034_pt1 | contig 10480 bp, 10 predicted proteins | sample MGYA00375756_ERZ778026 | MGnify/ENA primary metagenome ERZ778026 (study PRJEB29350, sample SAMN05389820) | bioreactor metagenome | isolation source: Ammonium sulfate bioreactor | place: South Africa: University of Cape Town | collected 2014-02-18 ... | reverse complement strand
CTGATTCACACACCATATCCGTATCCTCAGTGTCGTCGACAAGTTCGTCGAGTTCTACGGCCCCGGTGTGGCGCACTTGTCGATTGCCGACCGTGCCACCATCTCCAACATGGTACGTCGATGCATCTCACGGCGCCCTTACCTGCCTCTGACTGATCGAGCCTCTTGCGCGTTCTCTCGCTAGGCACCCGAGTACGGCGCGACGGTCGGCTTCTTCCCGGCCGACGCCAAGGCCCTCGAGTACCTCCGCACCACGGGCCGCAGCGACCTCAAGGTGCACGTGGTCGAGGCGTACCTGCGCGCCCAGGGTGCCTTCCGCGACTACCACGACGCGGCGCAGGACCCCGACTTCTCCGAGACGCTCGAGCTCGACCTCGGTACCATCGTGCCGGCCATCGCCGGCCCCAAGCGCCCGCAGGACCACGTGGCGCTCTCGAACGTCAAGGCCGACTTCCTCGAGGGCCTCGCGCGCCCGGTCAACTTCAAGTCCTACGGCGTCGCGCCCGAGCAGCTCGACAAGGTGGTGCCGATCGAGCTCGACGGCCACCACTACCAGCTGCGCCACGGCAGCGTGCTGATCGCCGCCATCACCTCGTGCACCAACACCAGCAACCCCAACGTCATGATCGCCGCCGGCCTGCTGGCCAAGAAGGCCGTCGAGCGCGGCCTGCACGTCGACAAGATCGTCAAGACCTCGCTCGCGCCCGGCAGCGGCGTCGTGACGCAGTACCTCGAGAAGAGCGGCCTGCTGCCGTTCCTCGAGCAGCTCGGCTTCAACATCGTCGGCTACGGCTGCACGACCTGCATCGGTAACTCGGGCCCGCTGCCGGACGTCATTGCCGAGGCGGTCGAGAGCAACGACCTCGTGTGCTGCGGCGTGCTGAGTGGCAACCGCAACTTTGAGGGTCGCATCCACCCCGTGACGCGTGCCAACTACCTCGCCAGGTACACACAGACACTGACGCACGCTCTCTCTCTCTCTCTCTGGCTTGCTCGCCTTTGTACTCACTATATCTCCTCCAGTCCGCCGTTGGTGGTTGCGTATGCGCTCGCTGGAAACGTCGGCATCGACTTTGACCACGAGCCCATCGGCAAGGGCTCGAACGGCGAGGACGTGTTCCTCCGCGACATCTGGCCCACGCACGCCGAGGTCGCCGAGCAGGTGCAAACCAGCGTGCTGCCGCACTTCTTCACCGAGGTCTACAGCCGCGTCACGGTACGCAACGAGCACCAGCACGAGCACGACCACGAGCGCGAGGAATGCTGATTCGCTCGGTCTTGTGTGCGCAGCTTGGCACCGAGCAATGGAACTCGCTGCAGGCCTCGAACGAGCAGCTGTACCCATGGGACGAGAAGTCGACCTACATCCACAAGTATGTATTGCGACGGCACACTCGTCACCATCAACGCCTTCGTTGCTGATGCTCCCTGCTCCTGCCACAGCCCGCCGTTCTTCTCGTCCATGAACCGCGAGCCGACTCCCAAGCTGCGTGTCACCGGCGCGCACTGCTTGCTCAACCTCGGCGACTCGATCACCACCGACCACATCAGTCCGGCCGGCAACATCTCCATCCGCTCGCCGGCTGCTCGCTACTTGATTGACCGCGGGTATGCCACATCCACGTGATCCTCTCGTTGCTCGTCTCTTCTCACGATTCGTTTGTTCGTTCGTTCGTTTGCAGTGTCGATCGCCGTGACTTCAACTCGTACGGCGCTCGCCGAGGCAACGACGAGATCATGGCGCGCGGCACGTTTGCCAACATCCGCCTGCTCAACAAGTTGATCGGCAAGCCCGGTCCCAAGACCATCCACGTGCCCACGGGAGCCGAGCTTGACGTCTACGACGCCGCCGAGCAGTACATCCAAGCGGGAACTGAGCTCGTCATCATTGCTGGTGCCATGTATGGCTCTGGAAGCTCGCGTGATTGGGCTGCCAGTACGTTGCTCTCTCTCTCTCTCTCTCTCTCTCTCTCTCTCTCTCTCTCGCTCTCTCGCGTGGGTGCGTGGGCTCATTCGACCTGTATTCGCTCTCGTGCAGAGGGAGTGTGGATGCAGAACGTCAAGGCCGTGATCGCCGTCAGCTACGAGCGCATCCACCGCAGCAACTTGGTGCTGTTCGGCGTCATGCCGCTGCAGTTCAAGAACGGCGAGAGCGCCGACAGCCTCGGCCTCACGGGCAACGAGAAGTTCTCGATCGACCTCGGCGACGACATTCGTCCGCGCCAAGACGTCGTCGTCAAGGTCGAGGGCGGTGCCATCAGCGAGTTCGTCACGACGCTGCGCATCGACACCGACTCCGAGGTCACCTACTACAAGGTACGTGCACTCGGCTGCCCCACGCCGCTGTCGTGTGCGCCGCTGCTGCTGCTAATCTCGTGTACCACCACAGAACGGCGGAGTCTTGAACTACGTCATCCGCCAGACGCTGTAAGCCACCGCCATGTCGCGCCCGTGCTCGCTCTGTCTCCGCGCCACCAATACACCCAAGCGCCAAGCCGGCCTTCATTCACGAAAGTCCATATCGTCATCATCCACCGGCTCCTCGACGCGCACTCGCTTGGCTTGTTGCTGTTGGCCAGGCTCGTCGTCGGAGAGCTCTCCGTCTTCGAGTTCGTCATCGCTCCGCCGTCTCTTGACACCGAGTAGTCCGGTTGATGGTGGTGGCGGCGGCGCTATCTCAGCGTCTTGAGGTGGCGGTGGTGGTGGTGGAGCTTCGGTTGTTGTTGTTGGTGGCGGAGGCGGTTCAGGAGGAGGTGGGGCATGGAGTCGATGCTGGTGATGATGTTGCACAGGCGGAGGCTGATATGGCGAGCGAGGTGGCGCCGAAGCAGCAGCCCAGTTCGATGCGTTGTTGCGCCAGTAGCTGTAGTCGTCGTCGTAGTGGAGCCATGGCTGATATTGCTGCTGCTGCTGCTGGACAGCGAACCAGTGGTGCTGGTGTTGTTGGTGCTGGTGGTACGAGTAGGCGTCTCCTTGCGTGTGGTGCTGGTGCTGATGGGGATAGCGGTGATCGGTCTTGGTGGGCGTCCATTCAGCGGGCCACACTGGCGTCGCTGCTCTGGATCGCGTCGCTCGCCTGGGAGTACTCAACGGTCGACTGGTTGCAGGATCCGACGCTGGATCGTCCTCATCTCCGAAGCTCTCGTCGGGCTCGTCGAACACGCGTAGGATCGAGCCATCGTCGTTGGAGTCATCATCGTACTCGGCGTTGCCTCGAGAGGAGTACGCCGGCGGAATGCCCCACTCGCGCATGGCGTACACAAATGGCGGCAGGTCGCTCTCGCGCATCCCGAGCGCCTCTCGCAATCGTGGCGAGATGATACCGGGCTTGAAGCCATCGTAGCGTTGTTGTTCGCGCAGCGCGTCGTGGTATCGAGTGCGCGATTGAGGCTGTGGCCGTGAGGCGAGGTACCTGGCTCGATTGCGAGCGATCTCCTCGCGATTGCGTGGCTGCGTGCACCAACACCACCACAACGACAAGCAGTTTGAGCGAGTGAGTAAGTGCCACTCGTCGATCAGGCTCTCGCACAAACCTCGGGACAACTGGCGAGCTGGTGCCTGCCGAGGCAGTTGAAGCATTGGTTCCGCAGGTCGTCGTCGATGGCATCGTTCTCGTCGACTGGCGGTTCGCCAATCGCTGCCTCGAGAGCCGCTGCTCGCTCGTAACTACCGCACCGCACCGCACGCACAAGAAGCGAGTGAGTGTTGTAGATCGCGATCGAGAGACCGCGAGCGTATCAGGCGGGAGCTCACATTGGTACCGCGGCGGCAGCAGCCGCCATCGAGGCCCACGAAGCGTCGCTGCTCGGCTGCTGCATGGTCGTTCGTCCAGGCCCGTCGATCGTGAAGCCATCGCAGAACCATCGCGTGGCAGCGGGCGTCGAGCGGAGCTCCTCGTTGTCGGGCATCTCGAGCGCCATCTCGTGTGCCACTTGCATCAGCACCGTGTTCAGGAGCTCGCAGTGGTGCGCCGCCAGTGCGCGATACGTCACGAGACACAACAACGCGCCAGCTGGCGCACTCGCTGGCGTCGTGCCCGCCCGACGTGCCGCTCGTCTTGAATCGATTCTCGCATTCGTGTCCATGTCATCGAACTCATATGTCGGTGCTTGAATATCCTCTTGCTCGTTCTCGGACGAGCATGATGACGACGAGGAGCTGCTGCTGTCACTACTGTCGTCCTCCAACGATGCCGCCCACGATGTCGCAGATGCGTCGTGTGTCGTTTGCTCCTCATCATGAAGTGCTGCTGCATCATCACCATCACGATCTCGTTGCGGTGATCCACCGCCATCGACCCTTGAATCCATGCCCTCGAGCGTGCATACGTGAGTGTCTTTCCTTTGTTGCTGTTGCCTGCCTGCTTGCGAGTGAGTGAGGGGAGCGAGGATAAGAACAGCAATCCCATATCGCGCCCTCGACATTCGTCCGCGATACGACTTGATCGCCACGGCCTCGATCGCTGCCTCGAACGGGGAGTATTCTGGCGTGCAGCTCGTCGCTCTGCGGTTGCGGACGCTGTTGCTGCTGCGCCCACTTTAGCCCCCGAGAGTAACCCTCAGTACCGTATCTTCGCCCTCGAACCTCGTGAGAACGGCGATCGTCTTGGTACCGACAATTCTTCTTCTCATCCAAACCAAACAATCCAATCCAAACCAAACAACACGCACTCTCTTGCGCGAGCTATCTCTTATCTCTAGCCGGCAAGGTACGCGAGACCACGATCGAGCGCTTCTTCTTCTACCACTACCTCCAGCCATCATCAGTACCCAGTCAGCGCCGCCACGCGTTCTTCCGGTCGCTTGATTTTTGCGTCGTGGCGTGGCGAGCTCGTCGCCTACGAGCTGGCACCCAGCAGCGTCGCCAACTGCTCGAGGTGGCCGTCGAGGAACGTGTGGATCGTTACCAAGGCTGAGCGAAGTGCATTGTCGCTGACACGAATGGGCACTTCGTTGTCGCTGCTGCGTACCGCAGTCTACATTACACGAAGTCGACTCGAAAAATTAGCTCGTGCCATTTGTTGGAGCGCTCGCTCGCACGGCCAACGTACCGAGCTGCGCAACAACGCACGCATGTTGGTGATGTTGTCGGTGAGGAAGACGTTGAGGCCAGACAATGGTGCGTCGCCGAACTTCTCCTCGCTCGCCAGGAAGTACAAGACGCGCGACACGAGCTTCAGGTTTCTCGTGACCTCGCGCGAAGGTTGTGCTAGATTATCGGTCGATTCCAGTGAGCGTCACGCTCCCTTTGGAGATGCTGCTGTTGCAGCAGACGACGACGACGACGCGAGGAACGTACTGTCGACGATTCCAAACTCGTAGGGATAAATGATGGCCGGGCAGTAGACGTGCAGGAACTCCAGCCGTCCAAGCACCGGGAAGCGACGCTTCTTGAAGCGCTCGGTGACCTCGGTGAAGACCGTCGAGTACAGCTTGGAGAACGCACTGGGTGCCAGACGTACGAGCGAGGTGTGAGCGATCGATTTGGGTTTGCGAATGCACACGCGATGCACGTACTTGGGCTGTACTGCCACGGTAGCCGTGATGGCATCGAGCAGACTCTTGCACGTGGCGAGGAGGTTGTGCTTGTTGGTCACAGCCTCTTGCGCCGATTTGAGCTTCAACGGATCGAGCTCGAACGATACGGGTTGTTGCAGGTAGCTGCAGCAAACGAAGCAGCCAATCAGCACGAGCAGGCGATGGCGTCTCGAGCGAGATCGAGAGAGCAAGCACCAACGAACGAACCGTTTCAATTCAGCACCCATGGCTTCTCGGAGGTAGACGCGCGCATAGCGCTTGGCGTACACCTGCAACAAGCGACCGGTCGGGCTCGCCTCTTGGAACACCTCCTGCGGCGTTGCGGCAGCTGCAATCTCGATCTCGGCGTGGTGCAGCAGCAGACGCGGCACCTGGTTGCGCGACTGGAACGCCACGATGATGGCCTGCAGCAGCTCCTCGGTGGCATCCTCGAGAATCACGGTGCCCGACACGACTGTCAGGTCGTCGCTCAAGAGCAACTATGCATGCATGCGTGCGTGTGTGGGCACACGAGTGAGCGAATAGCTCCCGATCGAGAGCCCTCTCGTGGCCAGCCGTGCACGTACATTGTGCAAGGCCGAGAAGTCTCCCTTGGAGGCCGAGCTGCTGACCGACAGCAGTGATTCACGCGGCTCGATGCGCTTCTTCTTGGGAGTACGTCGTGGCATGCTGGCGGCACTCGACGAGCCCATGGCGCTATCGGCCATCCAATCGTTCGACACCTGCGGATAGTGCTCTTGGTACGGCATGGCGCTCACGGCCGGGCTCACCGACGCGGCACGCACGTCGACCTCGACCACGACGTCGTCCGACGCCTTGGCGATCGACTTGGGCGGCGCCGAGCTTGCTGCCGCCGTGCGCGAGTGTGCCGACGCCAAGCCGCCCTGCGGCGGAGCCACGTGGCCTCCCACAGGACCACGAGGCACTGCGCGATTCGACGAGACCGTGGGCGGATGCGCCGACGAGATCGACGAGTGCTCGTTGATCTCGGAGGCGTCGGCGAATCGGCGGACGTTGGTGTCGAAGAACGAGCGTCGACGGTAGAAGGCCACGACCAACAGCGCCGGACCGAGAATCAGGAGGCTGATCAGCACGATCCACATGGCAATGTCGAACGATGCATTGTAGACCTGTTGTTTGGTTGGTTGGTTGGTTGGTTGGTTGGCAATGTCGGCTGGCTGCATTCACGACGATCGCTCACCAGCATCATGACGACGATACCTTGGTGATTGCGTAGGTCTTGGGCGGAATAAAGTTCAAGAGCGCCAGCACCAATGGCGTCGAGAGCGAGTACCACAGCACCTTGCACCACGACAATGGCGTCAACAACCATTGGTCCTCGTAGCTGATCAAGCGATGCAGCGTCTTGAGATGGGCACGCGCCAACAGCAGATCGACCACGACCGCGATCAATGGGAAGACGCTCTGCATGAACTCGAGGAACCAGATCAAGGCTTGCGAGTGCCCGGTGCTCGTGGCGCGTTGAGCAATGTAGTTCATGTTGGCGTACGCGACCACGAGCACGAAGATGCCGGCGCTCGCGAACGCGCCAACGAACGACACTGGATGCAACACGGTCACCAATGGCGCCCAGCGCTTGTCGGTCTTGCGCAGTGTTCCAGACTCGAGATACAACTCAAAGTACACGCTAGACAAGCGCGAGAGTGAGTCCACTGGCACCATGGTAGATATCGCTCGATCTCGCGCGACGTACATTTGTAGCAGCAACAAGGTCGAACTGAATGGATTGAGCAGCATCGGCTCGTAGAGATTCAACGCAAACAGCGCCACAAAGAGATAGAGCATGGCACGGCGCCATAGGAAGCTCCAACCTAGAAACACGATGGTCGCTTGGACACGAGAGCCAGCTGCACCGGAGCCTCCTGCGGCGTCCATGCGTCGCGCATTGGCCGAGCCGAGCCGGCTATCTGCAACGACGGACGAGAGGCCTGAGAGTGAATGCGGCAGCGTCGAAGACCGGCAGCAAACGTATCAGCCGCCGTGAGCAACTCGTGTGGGAGGGCGAGAGGAGAGTGTGGATGATGGCGCTGGGTGAGATCGAGGTCGAGAGAGAGGCAGCGAGCGAGCGAGGGCAACCAAACGAATGAGATCAACATCGAATGGACACTGATCACGCCATCCATCCAACGCGATGAATGAAATGACTGACTGACTGACTGACTGACTGAATGACTAGCTGAATGTATTGGCTTGTATGTACGAGAGGAAGCGAGTACAACATAGGAGCACTATCGTGGTTGGTGATATTGACCTGGCGGTGGTGGTGGTCCGCCACGGTACTGCTGCTGCTGCGGTGGTAGCTGCCCGCCGCCGTAGCCTGGCGGTGGCACGTTGAAGACTGCTGGCGGCGCTCCCATGCCTCGCATGCCTGTCGGCGGGGGATAGCCGCCGCCAGAGCCTGGCGGTGGCGGACCGCCGTAGCCCATCGGAGGCGGCGCGCCAGGCTGCGGTGGCATTCCGCCTGGGTGCATGCCGTACGGCGCAGGTGGCCGCTGCTGCGGCGGTGGAGCATAGCCGCCAGGTGCTGGCGCGCCGCCATAGCCACCCGATGGAGGAGGCGCACCACCGCCGTACGGGTGCGGCACTGGTGGTGGAGCTCCTCCAGGTGGCGGTCCTCCTCCACCGCTGTATGGCTGTGGTTGCGGTGCGCCCCCCGATGGAGGAGGCCCACCACCACCGCCGCCGCCGTACTGCGCAAACGGATTGTAGGGCTGCTTGGCGGCTGCTGCAGCGCCAGGCGGGGGTGCCGAGCGATACGGCGCGTTGCCACCACCACCACCACTGGGCCCACCCATCGGCGGACCTCGTCGACCTCGATCGCCTCCCGGTCCTCCGCGATCTCGGTCGTAGCCTCCACGGTCACGGTCGCGGTCGTAACCACGAGGCTCTCGATCGCCTCCACCGAAGCCGCCTCGCCTCTCGCGGCCAAAGTCGTCTCGGCCTCCGTCGCGCGCTCGCCCGAACTCATCGCGGCGGCCTCCACCCATCGGCGGGCCTCCACGACCTCCTCGATCGCCGCCTCCCCGGCCGTCTCGGTAGGACGGCGGCGGTTGGTCGTCAGGCAAGCCATCGAAGCCCAGGTCGTCGGTGCTGCCGCCGAGGCCTGGCAAGCTCATCTGGCCCTCAGCCTCGTCCTCGACGTCCATGCCGTTCGCGAGCGCTGCCGCCGCAGCCTCGGCCTTGCCGGCCGGCAGCGAGGCGGCGTTGTAGCGGTCGGTCATCGGGTCGCCGGGGCGATTGCGACACCAGAACTTGGTCGTGTGGTCGTTGCTGCCCGAGCAGAGAATGTGCCCGAGCGGATGCCAATCGAGCGACCACACCGAGTTCTCGTGCGCGTTCTTGATCTCGGCCTGCGGCTTCTCGGAGCCCACGACCCAGAACATGATCGAGCCGTCGAAGCCACCACTCGCAAACATGCCCTCGTGGAATGGATGCCACGCCACGGCTGTCGTGAGAGTGACGAGTGAGCGAACGAGCGAGCGACGTGCACGTCAAACCGACACCTGTGTGACGTACAGTTGACCTCCTTCTCGTGTCCTCGGAAGACTTGGAGCTCCTTCATCATGCGGATATCGAACAACCGTAGCATACAATCTCGCGATGCACTCACGAACCAATTCCCGTTATCGTTACACGCCACTTTGAGCACCGTGTTCTTGTGCCCGTGACTATCGATCCAATCCAATCCAATCCAATCCAGCACTCGTTAGATTGCTCGAGCGATACTTGGCTTGCTCTTGCTCGTGACATACATTGTGGCGACGTTCTTGCCACTCTTGGCATCCCAGACCTTGACGAGGTTGTCCTTGCTGCCCGACACGATCAGCGACTTGAACGGATGCCACGACACCGACTTGACGTCCCAACCATGACCCTCGAGCACTTGCTCCTGCTCGCCGCGCAGAAAGTCCCAGATCTTGATCTTGACGTCGTCCGAGCACGAGACGAACTTGGCATCGGTGGGCGAGAAGCTCAGGCCGCGAATGGCCTCCTCGTGAGCGCGGAAGGCCTTGACGTTGTTCATATTCGGCTGCCAGTACTTGATGTAGCCGCCAGTGTCGCCGCTGATCATAAAGTTCTCGTTGTGGCTCCACACCATGGTGCGCACTGCCGTGTCGTGAGCCTGTTGTCGAGCCACGGTTTCTGTGTCAGCACACAAGGTCGCTCACGAGCGATCGATCGATGCCACTGCGACGACGATGCACACCTGCAGGATCGTCTCAAAGTTGAACGTCAACCCATTCCATAGCGTGAACTCGCCACTGAATGAGCCCGTCACAAGGCGGCGACCTTCAGGCGTCCACTATTGATGATGATGAGGCAGTTCGCTCGCTTGCTCGTAAGTGACTGCGTGGGAGCACGCGAGTGTGTGAGATACGCACCAGCACTTGATTCACTGGACCGCGGACTTTGTTGGTGCTCGTGTGTACAAAGTGGGTGCCGATCGATGTGGCAGGGTTCTCTTCGTAAGCAATCGGCGGCATCAGCTGCACAACAAGACCGAGACCGAGACCGAGATTCGTCGTTGAGTGATCGAAGCAACGATGTCGCGAACGTGTGACGTACATCTGTGAGATAGGAGTTGCTCGGTTGGATCGATGGGTAGTCTCGATGATCGCGAAGATAGACTCGATTCTACACGCACAAAGCCAGAGATGCACGGGAGCTTCAGCTTCGATCGTGGCCGTGTGCGTGTGAGCTGCGGTACCTCGAGATATTCGACCATCGGACAGTTGTAGTCGACGGTCTTGCGTTGGATGGGCTTGCGCATTCGCTTGCCATCGAAGACCATCTTCTGTGGCGGCTCGCGGTAGTAGAAGCCATCGGTGTTTGGGTCGTACATGGCGGTGAGAGCGATGTGAACGAGCTATTCGCTCGTGTGCAAGAACAGATAGACCGATGGATCTCTTGATTGATTGATG
>ERZ778026.4656-NODE-4656-length-10486-cov-3.487585_pt1 | contig 10486 bp, 11 predicted proteins | sample MGYA00375756_ERZ778026 | MGnify/ENA primary metagenome ERZ778026 (study PRJEB29350, sample SAMN05389820) | bioreactor metagenome | isolation source: Ammonium sulfate bioreactor | place: South Africa: University of Cape Town | collected 2014-02-18 ... | reverse complement strand
GAGCTCAACTCCTATTTAATTGCGGCGTTATAGTCGCGCTCCCTGTCTCCCATTCCTTCCGCAAAAGTGCGTACTGCATGGTGTTTTCATAGATGGGAACCCCGTCATCGTCCTTCTTGAAGGATACGAATTCCCTGAACAGCCCTTCCTGACGCATTCCGAGTTTTTCGCAAAGCCGCCGGGAAGGTTTATTGTGGTCCTCCACATAGGCATAAAGCCGACGCGCCGCTCTTGCCGTGAAGAGATATGCAATCAGCGCCGTAGCGGCTTCAAAAGCATAGCCGTTTCCACCGAAAGCCGGATTGAAATTCCAGCCGATGGAGAAAGTGTCCTCTTCCGGGACAGCGAACAGATCACCGATGAGCTTGCCCGATCCCTTAAGGCAAACAGCGATCGACTCATCGTCTGCGCTTCGTCTTTGGGCTTCGGCTTCCGCAGCGCTCATGTCTTTGAGCGAAAGCGACAGAAAACAGCTTGCGGTCGGCTCACGCAGATACTCGAAAAGCCCCCTAGCGTCTTGCTTTTGAAAATTCCTCAGGACGAGTCGTTGAGTTTCAATCTTATCCATCGTGCAACGACATCCTTCACGTTACGGTTCTTTTTGATGGTAAAGGTTTTGCTCGTGTCGCGGCAATATGATTTGGAGCGCCGTCGTATCCGTGACGATGAGAGGCCGCGCACTCGATACGATAGCCGGGATAAGCCGGTGCGCGAGTGTCATGAAAGGCTACCACTTTGCTGAACAGGCGCGGCATCGCAAGCCGATATGTTGTTGTCATTCGCCTTCCCTCTTGCCAAGACTGGAAGTCGCGTTTTCGTTTCCTGTCCCGGCTAGGAGACCGTCTTTCAATCGGCGGCTGAACAGTCTCATGACCACGACATAGAAGACGGGAATGAAGAGCACGGCAAGCACGGTTGCCGATACCATTCCCCCGAAAACGCCGGTACCGATCGCGTGCTGGGTTTCCGCACTTGCGCCGCGGGCGATCATCAGCGGGACGACACCGAGGGCAAACGCAAGCGAGGTCATCAGGATCGGGCGTAACCGCAGCCGCGCCGCCTCGACCACGGCCTCCTGCAGGCTTTTTCCCTCGGCCCGCAAGCTCTTCGCGAATTCCACGATCAGGATTGCATTTTTTGCCGACAGCCCGATGATGGTGATCAGGCCTACCTTGAAAAAGACATCGTTTTCCAGCCCGCGCAGCAGCACGGCGGCAACTGCACCCAGCATACCGAGCGGCACGACGAGCATAACAGAAAGCGGTATCGACCAGCTCTCGTAGAGCGCGGCGAGAACCAGGAAGACGACCAGCATCGAGATCGCAAGCAGCATCGGCGCCTGCGAGGCCGACTGTTTCTCCTGATAGGATTGTCCCGTCCATTCGACCATAAAGCCTTGCGGTAATTGCTTCGCCAGCCGCTCCATCTCCGCCATGGCATCGCCGCTCGAAACGCCCGGCGCGGCATTGCCTGCTATGCGAACGGCGGGATAGCCGTTGTAGCGCACGAGTTGCAATGGACTGGTTTCCCAGACAGGAGTGACCACTTCCGAAAGCGCCACCATGCCGCCGGCATTGTTGCGAACGTACAGCTTCAGTACATCGTCAATCTGCATGCGGCTTGCAGCGTCCGCCTGGACGATCACCTGCTGCAGGCGCCCTGCATTGGGGAAGTCGTTGACATATGTCGATCCTATGGCTCCTGAGAGTGTATCGCTGATCATGGTGAATGGTACTCCAAGCACCTCTGCTTTCTGCCGATCGATCTTGAGCGAAACGCTGGGTCCAGCGGGCAGGCCCTCGGGATAAACGCCGTTCACGAGAGCGCTTTTTGCAGCGAGTTGGAGTAGCTGATCCTGCGCCGCCTGGAGGGCATCCTTGCCGCGATTGGCCCGGTCTTCGAGACGCAGCGAAAAGCCCGAAGTTGTCCCCAGTTCCTCGATTGCGGGTGGTTTCAGACTCATGACAGTGCCTTCGGGTGCAGCCGCCATAGCGGTCGTAGCCGACGCGATTTCCTCGTCGATCGTTCCTGTTCGCTCGGACCAATCCTTCAAAGTGGTAAAGGACATTGCAGTGTTCGGCCCGGAACCTGAAAAGCCAAAGCCCATGATAGACAGGTTATTCGCGACGTCCGGTCGTGAGGCGACGTGACGGTCATAGAGGTCCACGATTCTGCGCGTACGCTCTGCCGTCGCGTCCGCCGGAAGCGAGAAGGAAGTTATAAAGTTGCCTTGGTCTTCCTCGGGCACAAAGGCGGACGGAACGCGCGTGTAGCCGTAGGCGAGTGCCGCAACGATTACGGCATAAAGAATCATCATCCGTCCGCCGCGACGCACCAGAACCGAAACCCAGCCGGCATAACCTGTCGTCAATCGATCGAAGCCCCGGTTGAACCATCCGAAAAAGCCCCTTTTTTCATGATGACCAGGATCAATCGGCTTCAATAGCGTTGCACACAGCGCAGGTGTCAGGCTGAGCGCCAGAAACGCGGAGAAAAGAATGGATACCGCCATCGACAGTGAGAACTGGCGATAGATTGCACCGACAGAACCGCTCGACAGGCCCATCGGAATGAACACCGCCGCGAGAACCAGAGTGATCCCGATGACCGCGCCGGTAATTTCTTTCATCGCTTTTTGCGTGGCCTGTTTCGGCGACAGGCCCTCGGTCGCCATGATGCGCTCGACATTTTCGATTACAACAATCGCATCATCGACAATGATGCCGATCGCCAGCACCATGCCGAACATTGTGAGGACGTTGATCGAAAAGCCCGCCGCCAGCATCACCGCGAAGGTACCGAGGAGAGCGATCGGCGCGACGATTGCAGGGATCAAGGTGTAACGAAGCTTTTGGAGAAAAAGCAGCATCACCAGAAAAACGAGCACCATCGCCTCGAGCAAGGTATGGATCACCTTCTCGATCGAAACCTTCACGAACGGTGCCGTGTCATAGGAAATACCGTATTCCATGCCCTCGGGCATGGCAGTCGCGAGCTCGGCGAGACGCGTCCGAACGGCATCAGCTGTTCGTATCGCATTCGCTCCGGGCGTCAGCTGGATCGCTGCGCCCGTGGCTTCCTGACCGTCACTTAATATGGAAAAGCTCAGGGTCTGGGCGCCGAGTTCAATCCGCGCGACATCGCCGAGTAGAAGCTTTGACCCGTTCGGCTCCGACCGCAAGACGATTGCGGCAAACTCTTCAGGCGTACCCAACTGGCCCTGCACGGTCAGCGGCACGCTGATCTCCTGGCCTGGGACGGTTGGCGCATCCCCGACGCGTCCCGGAGCGATCTGAACGTTCTGAGCCTGTATGGCCTGGACAATTTGTGCCAATGAGAGAGAATAGGATACGAGTTTTGCCGGGTCGACCCAGACGCGCATAGCCTTTTCCGTGCCGAAAGACTGGACGCGGCCGACGCCAGATATGCGCTTCAGTTCTTCCGCAACGTTACGGATCATGTAGTCCCCGAGCGCCAGCCCGTTGTATCGGCCGTCTTTCGAACCGAGCGTCACGATCATCAAGAAGCCGGATGAAGCAGATTCGACCGTTAGTCCGGCCCTTCGCACGGCTTCCGGGAGTCGCGGTTCGACCGCCTTGAGACGGTTCTGAACATCGACCTGCGCCAATTCTGCGTCGGTACCCGGCTTGAAAGTTGCCGTGATGGTGGCACCTCCCGAAGTGTCGGCGGTCGACTCGAAATAGAGCAGGTTCTTGACGCTCGACAACTCGCGTTCGATCAGGCTGACGACACTGTCGTTGATGGTCTGCGGCGTGGCGCCGGTATAGGTTGCATAAATGCTGACGCTTGGCGGTGCAATGGTCGGAAAGCGCGATACGGGCAGTTGCGGAATGGAGATGACACCCGCGAGCACGATGAAAATCGCGATGACCCAAGCGAAGATCTGACGGTTAATGAAGAACTGCGGCATACCGTATTCGCTCCTTCAGTTCTTCTCGGGTGCCGCCGCGGCGACAAAGGCTGTTGTCTTGACCGGAATGCCGACTTGAACGCGGTCCTGACCTTGTACGATAACCGTTTCGCCAGCCTTGAGGCCCGATGTGACGATAGTGCGCCCGTCGATGGTATCGCCAATCCCCACCGGCCGGCGCGCAGCAGTCTTGTCATCGCCGACAATTACAAGCTCTGGACGCCCGAACGAATCACGGACGACGGCCTCCTGCGGGACCAGCAGCGCGTCGTCACGTACACCGCGCGGCAGCCGTGCCCGGACAAACATCCCCGGAAGCAACAAACCGTCGGGATTATCCACTTCTACGCGCACCGAAACATTGCCTGTACCCGGGTCGACACTGATTTCAGAGAAAAGGGCCTTCCCCGTGACTGGGTATCGCTTGCCGCTTGCGCCCAGGATTTCCACCGGCATCCTGGAAGGCTCATGGAGTTGCCCCGATGCCGCCGCATCGCGCATCACGTCAAGTTGCGAGGCGGGCTGCCGCACATCGACATAGACCCTGTCGATCTGCTGAATGATCGCTAGCGCATTTGTATTGGATGAGGACACCAATGCACCCTCGCTGACCATGGACTGTCCGATCCGTCCCGAAATAGGGGCGCGAACCGTCGCGAAATCGAGATCGAGGCGGCGGCGTTGTAAATTCGCGCGGGCTTCGGCGACATTGGCCTTGGCCTGGGCAACGTCGGCGATCGTTTCTTCAAATGCGTCCCGGCTTATGGCCTTGGTTTCGATGAGCTGTCTGGCGCGACCGAACTTGCCTTGCGCGCGTACGAGCACGGCTTCGGCGCGTTGCAGCGCCGCCGCCGCGCTATCGACTTCCGCCTTGAAGGGAGCGGCGCTGATCTGAAACAATTCCTGACCGGCCTGGACTTCGGAACCTTCCTCGAACAGTCTCTTTTCGATGATCCCACCGACCTGAGGCCTGATCTCCGCGGTTCGATAAGCAATCACCCGACCGGGCAACTCGTCGACGATCGCCACTTTCTCCGGCTTGACGGAAATAACCGCGACAAGCGGAGACGAAGCCGCCTTGGGTTTCTCCGCGGTGGAGTCGCCTTTGTTGCAGCCGGCAAGGACAAGCGCTGCAATGATAAGGAAAGATCTTGCGTTCGTGGTGAAAAGACGGACCATGCATTTTCCAAGCGATATTGGCGCGTCAGAACGCGCTTTGTCGATTTCCAAGCATTGCCGTAACGTTGTGAGCGGTCGATGGAAGCTTGGTGGAGAAACGATGGAGACAGCTTCAGAAAGCTCGACGCAGAGCCCACGCCGTGTCATCCTTTCAATAAATGCTTTGCGGATACTATTCATGAATGCGCTTGTTCTTATCGCCGAAGATGAGCCTGAAATTGCCGAGATTCTTGACGCCTATCTCACGCGAGAGGGATTCAGGACGGTGCGCGCCGCGGACGGCCGTAACGCGTTGGAACTGCATCTGGCCCTGAAACCGGATCTTGTCCTGCTGGATGTGACCATGCCACGCATGGACGGCTGGGCGGTACTGGCCGAAATTCGGCGTCGCGGTGAAACCGCCGTGATCATGGTAACGGCTCTCGACAAGGATATCGATCGTTTGCAGGGATTGCGTATTGGCGCCGACGACTATGTCGTCAAGCCATTCAATCCCACTGAGGTGGTCGCGCGCACCAAAGCTGTTCTTCGTCGAACCGGGCACGGATCATCCGTCGGAGTGCTCCGGATCGGCAGGCTCGCCATCGATCTGGACGCTTACATGGCACAGGTGGAGGATGGCGCGGCTACCCAAACCCTTCAGCTAACACTCACAGAATTTCGCATACTGGCCCATATGGCACGCAATCCCACGCGCGTCTTTACACGGGGAGAACTCGTTGACGCTTGCCTGCCGGGATCGGAGGCACTTGACCGCACCGTCGATAGCCACGTCAGCAATCTGCGTAAGAAACTCACCCAGGCAGGCCTGGGCGAAATGTTGTCGGGCATGAGAGGCGTGGGTTACCGTCTGGCGGCGATCAAATAATGTGGCGCCATGGTTTGAGCCGGCAGATTTTTCTGTCAATGGCCGCGGTCACCGTCATCGCGGCGCTCATCGTCTTCGCCGGTTCCTACATCGCCTTCGCGCTGGTTATATTCGTGTTCCCCGAAGCGTTGAACTATGAAGGTTGGGCGCCATCGGAACCGGAACTCCTTATCTTCATAATGTCGATTTTCCTCGCGCTGATTGTAGCTGGCTGGATCGCTTTGAGGCTTGCGGCACGCATTCTGGCGCCACTCAGTTCGCTCGCCGAAAGTGCACAACGCATTGCCGGCGGAGATCTCTCTGCACGTGCGATCGGAGGGGATGTGTCGCTCGGAGAAATCGCGCATCTCGTCGATGACTTCAATAAAATGGCCGAGAAGCTACAGGATATGGCAAATGGTGTGGTTTCATGGAATGCAGCGATCGCGCATGAACTCAGAACGCCGCTAACGATCCTCAGAGGCAGGTTACAGGGCATTGCGGACGGCGTATTCGTCGTCGACGATCAGATAGTTCGCAATCTTCTGGTGCAAATTGATGGGCTGGCCCGGCTCGTTGAAGACCTGCGGATGGTCACCCTGGCCGATAGTGGCAACCTCAATCTGCAAAAAGAACCTATAAATCTCAGGACAGAGATAAAACGGGTACTCGATTTTATCGGACCTTCGCTTGAAGAAGCCGGGTTCTCCGTTGAACCTGTCCTGTTCGATGTTGTCGTTCCGGCAGATGGTATGCGCATCCGCCAAGGCGTTGCTGGCGCTCCTTGAAAATGCGCGCCGCTACGCCACGCCTGGACGTATAGAAATATCGACCCTCAAGCTGTCCGGAGCGGTTATCATTCGTGTCGAGGACGCCGGCCCTGGCCTTCCTCCTGATTTTGCGAAGCGGGCGTTCGAACCTTTCACGCGCAACGAGCCCTCGCGGTCTCGCCGCTATGGCGGGTCCGGCCTGGGACTGTCGGTCGTTCGCGCGATAGCCGAGGCTCACGGCGGCCAAGCCTCTTATCGCACATCGTCCCGCGGGGGCGCCACCTTTGAAATCAGCTTCCCGGTAAACTAGGATTGGTCGGGTTGAACATCGAAGGTCATTGAAAACCCGTTTCATATCGGCTTGTATCAATGATCGTGAGTTTGCAGGTCTTTCTCTGTAACGTCGAACGCCAAGCCGGTATCGCCGCCGAAACGGATCATATTATTGCTGAAGGTACCCTAACTTCCGTCAATTGACGAATAATGATTTGATTCCTTACCGATCAATCCCTGAAGCATTCCGATTGAGCTGCCAATATAATATGTACAGGCGAGCATTGAGTTTCCCGGACGAAAAGGAAATCGGATAAGTGCAAAAGTCAGCTTATAGGATCGGGTTGCAAGCGATCCCGCCAGTCGAAAGAGTGACCAAACAGGTTCCTTTTTTTGGCGTTGCCGAAAAACGGTACGAGCGTGATCGCGATTCCTTCTATAGTAGTAACGTAAACATAGCCTGGAACTGGACAGGCTCTCGTATGCTATGGCATGGGGTGTCCATCCGGTACGCGCTCCCATGCTTTTCGCCACGTCATAAAGTTGCCAGTCCTCGCCTCCGGCCAGACCCAGTTCCCCATTGAACCGCAAACCGGTACGCCTGAAAAAGTCCAGATTACCCATCCAGCTTCCGGTTGCCAATCGGATCGTATTCGCACGCCCTTGATATCGTCTTTCTATACAACGCTTTTCCGCCTTCAAATTGATATCGTTGACCGCTTTCCATATTACTTTATTCCAATGCGAGTATTTTTCATCAACCGGCGCAACGCGAACAGGCGAGCCAACGATATCCAGATCGTGTGTGTCTCGCTCTTTCAAAAGTTCACACAACCAATCGCTTTCCACCTCTTCATCATCATCGGCGAAAGTCAGCAGATCAAACCCCTCATCGATCGCATGTCGTATCGCACGGTTGCGGGCAGCGGCAATCCCAAGGACAGGCTCAATGAGATAGTTGACCTGATGTTGAGGAACCTCATTGCTAAAGCCCTGAATTATGGGCCTCAAAGTTTCTGAGCCATTGTTTTCAACGATCAAGAAGCAGACGCAGACGTTGTCCGGAACCTTAATCCTCGCATATGAAGCTAACAAACGACTTAACATTAAAGGCCTGTTGCGGGTCACCGTGGCCACGGCTATTTTTCTGACAGAGGAAGTCATCGGCTTTGCTCATGCACGGATAATCAGCCAAAAATCGCTTTACGGCACGCCGCCATCCAACCATCGCTGTGGCGGATGTTTCGTCGCGGTAAAAGCAGTGGGTCATCTTCTGGACCAGCCTGGGCTTTTCTCAGGGTCACGGCCAATTTGAAACCGGACTTGGCGACCACATCCCTTATGTCTGGAGAAACATCGCCGTAAGGGTAGCTGAAGGAGGTGATGCGCTGATTGGAGATGTTCTCAAGGTGCTTTCTCGAGTCACAGATCTGATCGTATGCCTCGCTCAACCCGACCTGTGTCAGATGAACATGATCGACGGTATGGGCCCCGATTTCATTGCCTGCATGTGCCCATCCGCGGATCTGCTCCTGAGACATGCATCGCGTATAAGAAATGCCTTTTGATTCATCCCATTTGTTGAAGCCACCTATCTGACCGCTTACGAAAAAACAGGTCGAGGTGAATCCCAGATCTATTAGTACAGGAAGAGCATTTTCATAGATGTTGGAAAATCCATCGTCGAATGTAATGCCGAAAACCTTGCCTTGCTTTCGACCCATGATGTACGGATGAATTTCACGCAGAGACATGCCTATATACCCTAATCGGGAAAGCCATTTCATCTGTTTCTGAAAATTATCTGGAGAAACGAAAAGCCAACGAAAAGGGGATCCGGGTGGAGGAACTTCTGCTATTTGATGGTATGTTAAAATAGTTACTGCAGAATAGCTTCTCACTTTTGGTGAATCCTCTTGTCATGAAGGCATGTATTGCCGAACAATTGACAAACATACTTTATCGCATTTCGGGACTGGACGAATCCATCCCAATAAGCGAGGTTTTTGTGCTGGCTTAGCTCCAGACGATGCGGTTACCGGGTCGAACTCAAATTCATTCTGTTGCTGAGTCTTCGCTGGAGAAAATGCGACGTTTCCATCGAGAAAACGTGGAGAAATATCTCACGTTCAATGGAGCGCCACCGTTGGAACCTGCTTTTGAACGAACGTGACGGGTAACGCCGAAGCTGGCCCGATCACGCCGAAAGAACCCTTGTCAATCGCAGAACAGAACTCGCTTGCGCTGATAGTATCCGTACCGAACATTCCATACTCTCTTCCACACGCGGTAGCAGTCAGGGTCTTCCTGCACGATCACCTGTCCCAAGGCTTGAGGTCTGGGCGGAATGGCCCCGATTGCGACACCACCGATGACGCCAAGGGCAAGCGCGCCGCCGACATCTCGTCGAGAGTTTCGTGAATAATCGTCATAATATTCCCCATAACCGGGGTAGTCCAAATGGTCTGTATAGTCGTAATCATATACTGGGGGTCGCGAAGCATCGTCGTAACCATAGTCCTCCCAGTCCCCGGCCTGGGCGCCGCCGGTGCTGATGCAGAGCGCTGTGGCTATGAAAATTCCCGTTGCCTTCAGAAACCGAGCCATGATTTTCTCCTCGCCGCCTGATGCGACCCTATATGAAATCGTGAAGCTTATTCTGGCCCTGTTCTGTGGAGATAAGCTCATCGTTGCATGGAGAATTCGTGGGATTCCGGGACTTTCTCCGGCAATCGTCCAATCAGCGCGTGCAGCGCTCGTATGCGACGCCGGACGAATAAAGCAGACAAGCCATACGAATATTCGTCTGAGGAGCACCGAGCGGTTGGCTCAATATCGTCAGGAAAGTCAACGGCCCGAAGAAGAAGATAAGCACGATGGCAGAAGCGACAAACATCGAGAGTGCGACCTTCAACCGACAAACAACCCGCGAACGCCATCTGTCGTCAAGAACGGCTGCATACCGGAAAGTCGATCGCTGGCTCATGTCGCTTCCGTATTTCTTGGGTTTTTCCTGTCTCCAATTGTTAGATCAGAATCGCGCAGACTCCATGGAGACTTAATGTAGAATCCATAAACGAAGCAGAGACAGGTTCGCGAGCCGTACCGAAGCGCTGATCCGTTTCCGATCTGTCCGGCACGGCCGCTGCCCGACGGCGGAAACGCGTCTGACCATGTTTCAGAAATGTCGCGTCCGCCTGATGCTACAGGCCGTCGACGGACGCCTCAGCGGTGCGAAGTATCGCGAGACTACGGCCGCTTTGTTTGAACGCGGGCGGATCGATGCCGAAGCTGCTGCAGCCGTCACCGAAGAGCGCTCCGTGGTGTCGCTCATGTGCGGATTGTGACTAACTTAGGCATAGCTGCCCGCTTTTCCGATCCAATCCGACCGTCATGAAATAGGCCTCCAATGAGGGTATCTCGTCCGATGCGACAATCGCGCCGACGTACCCATCCGGCCGGATGAGGAGCCAGTCGCCACCGCGC
>ERZ778026.4651-NODE-4651-length-10490-cov-11.361667_pt1 | contig 10490 bp, 14 predicted proteins | sample MGYA00375756_ERZ778026 | MGnify/ENA primary metagenome ERZ778026 (study PRJEB29350, sample SAMN05389820) | bioreactor metagenome | isolation source: Ammonium sulfate bioreactor | place: South Africa: University of Cape Town | collected 2014-02-18 ... | reverse complement strand
GAATGGTTCTCGTTGATACAATGGTCATTGTGTTGATGCGGCAACTCGAGTTGGATGTTATCATCGGTGATGTACATCTGCGATACCGAGATCGGGAACGGGTGGTAGTTGTACAAGGTGATGGCCGGACGAACCAACACGCCGGCCGGGACTTTGTAGTTGATGAGCGGCTTCAGTCGATAGGGGCTGGCGATCGAGAAGCCGAACATGGTGCACAGAACGGCGCCACGGTTGGTCTCGAGGCGAATGTAGTCGCCGACGAAGCCCGGGATGCGCGGCAAGAAGACCACCGGAATGTGGAGATGCTGCAACGGCTCGATGGTGATTGGCAGCGCGTCGGCGAGCGCCGAGTGGTAGTGGAGGCTCTCGGTCGAGAGCGAGAGCAGCGTGAGCGGGCGCGATGGGTGCGTGTTCCACAGCGTAAAGTTGAAGCTCTTGGGAGCACCGAGCGGCTGCGGCGCGAACGTATGTGCAAACGGCTCGAGCAGCACGTGGATACTACGCAAACGCTGTCGCTCGGTGACAGCCTTATGCACGTACTGCTGCAGCTCGGGATCGTGCTCGGCGCGAGCGACCAGCGCCGCTGCGATGGTACCGGGTGTCGTAGCGCCGCCTTCTCGTGTGGCCATCAGTCCGAGGTCGGGGAGGCACACGCTGCTGCTGCCAGGATCGCGCGTTCGTGCTCGAGACATGGCGGCCAATGCCGATGGATTGGAGCTGACGATCGGAGGCAGCGGCCACGTGATGGCGAGAGCCGGGTCGTCGGGCCAAACGCCTTGCTCGGCGTGGTGGTTTTGTCGCGAAGCTACGACGATCGGCGACTGCAGGAAGTGGCGCTCCCAGCTGCGCATCTCGGCCCATGCCTTCTGGGTCGACGCAGCGACGAGGTCGCTGATGGCCGCCACGTCGACTGGCAACGGTGCGGTGCCAGGTGTCGGTATCTGCTTCGGTTGCGAGTAGCTCTGCTTGATGCAATACTGAATCAGCGCGTACTCGTGGTCACGCTCGTCGTCGCCGGTCGCTGGCAATGGCGCTTCGTTGTACAGCGGTATGATACTCTTGGATGATGTGTTATCCGTCATTGATGATGGCGACGATGACGGCGACGATGATGTCGAGGAGGAGGAGGAGGATGCTGGACGTCGAGACGACGCTGACCGTTTCGCGTCAGCGGTGACGTTGAGTTGAAAGCCAACGATGGTGTTCTCGCGCTTCATCGAGGGGACCGAAGTCGAGCCAGACGCTACGGTGGCGTCAGCAGCACCAACCGGTTGCTGATGTTGATGCAGTTGGTGCAGTTGTTGGTTGTTGTTGTTGTTGTCGTTGGGGAGCTGCTCGTCAGCAGCGTCCCACTCCAAGCGATAGCCGCCATTGAGAGCTTCAAACTCCCAGAGCTCTCGCGGATACAGCGTCGTGTCGATGCTCGGAGCAGCAAGCTGCACCATGAACAGGATGGCGACCAGGTACAATAGCACCGACGGCGGCGACGACGACGGCCGAGCGACGACTCTAACGTACGGCGGACGTGACGAGCGCATGATGCCTGTCTGACTCGCGCGGTCGGGTAACTCCGACAGCCGGCGACGATGGCAGCAAGCGTTCTGCTCACACGAGAACGACGAGGCGCACGCACACCAAGCGAGACAGTGGTGAGTGGAACTCGTCAGTGACAGTGAGCGTGTGAGCGATTCGCTGCAGAGCAACGACAACAGCGAGTGACAGCTCGTGACGCAGCGCCACGGTCCAACGAACAGAGGCGAGCAGCTCGCACTCTCGTCACTGCAACTCCCATCACGCCCATGCCTCAACGAGAGAGAATGAGAGCAGGAGTGGCTCGTCGCCTACATACCACGGAAACGACCGTAAGAGAGCGGCGACCGACCGACGTAGGCGACGATGGAGGAGGCGTTGGTGTGATGGCGACGATGAAGACGATGGCGGCGATGATGAAGGCGAGACGACGAGTCTCCCTATCGCTCTCTGCTGCTGTCCTGTGTTCCTCGTTCTTCGAACGTACGACCAGCAGCGGCTGAGGCGAGGGAGGTATGGATTGGTCACTCGCGTATCAATCAATGCCCCTCGTTCTGCACGGCATTCGGTGCTGCTCGTGATGTGGTTCCGGCTCGGTGTGTAATTGGCAGCAGCGAGCGGCACACCTCAGGTCGTTAGTGGTGGTGCCCGAAACTCCGGCAGCGCACTGCTGGAATAAACCGAACGACTCAATCCATCAATCACTCACTCTGGATCTCGCCATCTCTCGCCGGCAGCCAGCGTGCTGATGGGTTACTGGCCCTTGGCTGCTTGCGGCGTGCTCGCTGCTATTATTCCACGCGATTGTTGCGGAGTGCCGGGCTTTTTGAGCGGTGCCGATGGTCGGAAAAGTCGAGAGGAAGAGTCGAGGCAGAGTTTTCCAGTGGGCGCCACGAGAAAGAGATCGCCTCCGTGTCGATCTCCCTCTCGTATTCGCTTGCTCGCCTCGCTCCACACACCAGCCACACAAAGCCACAGCAGCAGCAGCAGCACAGAACCACCACGAGATGGCCGACTTTTACGACGAAGACGGCGATAGCAACTTGCAGTATCGTCCTGCGGCCACCGCCACGAGCAACGATGACTTTTACGCCGACGCAAAGGTGCGCACTGATACCGACACACAGACGCGAGCGAGCTTGATTGTTGGTTGGTTGGACGTGGCCTCCTTGGTCGGCGCGCCATTCACCTTCGTACGCGCTGCTCGTTGCGTCGTGGCCGATGCAGGATACTGGCGACCTCGAGTTCCAGGACTTTCAGCACACCTCCACGTACTCGGCGCCGCAGGGACCCAAGGTCTACTCCGGCATGGGCGGCGGTGGCTCGTCCGCCAGTGGCAGCGGGCTCGCGGGCGCCTCGAGCTCCTATGGCAGCAACTACGGCTCACGGCCTCTCGGTGGCTACGGCGCCACGCCCAAGGAGGCCACGTCGCCCGTGAGCAGCGATAGCTCGTCGTCGATCAAGTTCGCCGCGGCGCCTGTGCCTGTGGTGGTGCAAGAGGAGCCGGCGAGCCTCGAGGGCGACTACTCGGGCGTCGACTTTGGTAGCGTCATCTCGGCCGATCCCAAGCCGCCGCCGCCTCCAGTGGTGCTCGAAGGTGAGGATCCCACTGATGGTGGCAAGTTCTGGAAGATCGCCTTCTATCGGTACGCGTGCTCCACACACACGGCGCTCGACACTCGGCACTCAGCATTGCTCACCGAAGCCGACTCTAACATCGTCTCCGCACCATCAGCCCTCTGTTTAACGTCGATACGCTCGATGTACTGCAACGCCTGGTCCGCACCGTGTTCGTCTACCCGAGCTTGTTGGATTGCTTGGGCCAGAACCCTGACCTGTACGGCCGCCACCGCTTCTCCGCCTTCTCGTGCCGCTGGGCGCTTACCTAACGCGCTCGTGCGCACGCTTGCTTGGGTGCCTTCCTCGTTCAGCTACGGTCCTTTCTGGATCGCCTCGACGCTCATCTTCTTGCTGGGAGCGTTCGGCAACTTTGCGACCTATCTCGACGCGGCTGTCAACAACTCGGGCGCCGAGTGGCACTACGACTTTGCCAAGGTCACGATCGGCGCCCTGATCATCTACATCTACATCACCATCGTGCCCATCGGTCTGTGGACCGTCTTCAAGTGGCGCGACATCCCGATCGGACTCCTCGAGAACTGCTCGGTGTATGGCTACTCGTTGTTCCCCTACCTGCCCACTGCAGTACGTCACTCGCTCGCTCGCTCGCTTGCTTGCTTGATTGTCGCATCGCTGAGGGTGCGTACTCACCACCTCGTCGCCACCTCCTCAGTTGGTCATGATCGTACCATCCGGTATCGCTCGTTGGATCATCATCATGCTGGCATTCGCGCTCGTATCGGGATTCCTCGTGCGCAACTACCTGCCCAAGATGCGCGCGCAACTCGGCGCCGCCGTACCGCTGTTGCTCGTGATGGTGGTGCTGAACCTTGGCTTGGCCATCGCATTCCGCATGTACTTCTTTGAGTACGTCGCCACCGTCAAGCCGTCGCCCCCGCCGCCGCCGCCTGCTCCCGCACCGCCGGCCAATGCGACCTTAGCGTAGGCGCCGACATACCTTGCACGACGTCATCCTGCGCGCTTCCTCTCCTGCTCCTCGCACTCCTCCAAGTCGCTCCCCCCCGTAACTCTCGACGCTGCCCTCCTCTCCATCGATTATCTATTGTAAGTAGTCTTTCTCTGTCCGGTGCACCAGTAGACCGTGCCGCTGTCTCATCGAAAGTAAAGATGGTCACACGAACGCATCTCGATGCTCCTGCACTCATTCATTCATTCGCTCGTTCGCTCGTCTTCACACGCACATTCGCCGCTGCTGCTACTCCTCACGCCCGCCATGTCCGGCCCTCTCGGAGACAAAGACAAGTCGGTTGAGGGTGAAGAAGAGGCAGCGCCTACGATACCTTGGGGCTTGGATGCCTCGTCGTTGGCGCCGTCGTCCTCCAAGGTTCGCGCGTGAACGACGAACTCTCGCTGCTCGCTGCACTCTGCACGAGGTTGGATGATTGCTGATTCGATCGTCGTCATCGTCGTCATCATCCTCGAGTATAGATCATCGGTGGCAAGCTCGATACGTTCGGTGCCGAGAAGCAGAAGAAGAAGTCGCCATTCCAGAAGCACAAGGAAGAGGCAGAGCAGCGACGCAAGGTATATACACGCTGCATCGATCGATCAGGCTCGCTGCGTATCTCTCGGCTCATGTCGTCAACCATCGATGCAAATAGCGGCTCGAAGATGAGGCGGCGGCCATCTACGCCGACTTTGTGGACTCGTTCAAGGACGAGGACAAGACGGCCAAGACCTTTGTGCGTGGCGAGACCGTGCTGGGCAACAAGAAGCTCCCGCACGACGTCGATCGCGACGACGACGACGATGACAGCAACACCGCCACGAGCCGTATCTACAAGCCCAAGCCACTGTGGCTTCCGAGCGCCAGCGACTCGAAGCAATCCGACTCTACCACTGTATCGGCCTCGAGTTCGTCGGTGGCCTCCACCTCCTCGTCCACCTCCTCGTCCAAGAAACGACGCGCCATCGATGAACTCAAGGAGGAGCTCAGCAAGTACGACTCGGCGCCCTCATCGCTGCACATTGAATCAGAACCTCCACGTTTACTTACTCACATACATATATGGCGCCGATCTTGTATGCATATCGACGACGACCGTGTTGTGGATGCAGTCGCAACATGGCTCGTGGCGGCGATGGCAGTTCGAGCAGATCGGCTCTCGGCGAAGGAGGCTCGTTCGACGACGGCGACCCGAGCACCACCAACCTCTACGTCGGCAACCTCAACCCTCTCACGACCGAGGCCGTGCTGTTCGCCGAGTTCAGCAAGTTCGGACCTGTCGCGAGCGTCAAGATCATGTGGCCACGCACCGACGAAGAGAAGCGACGCAATCGCAACTGTGGCTTCGTGGCCTTTATGGATCGCCAAGATGCCGCGGACGCGATCGACCATCTCAGCGGTGCGCCGCTTCGCTCCTTCCTCGTTGGACTCTGCTTCGAGCGCGGTGATGTTGACAGAAGCCCTGGCTACGTTGTTGTGTACGATTGTTTGCTGGATGGATGGGTGTGGTGTAGGCTCGATCCTGATGGGCCAGGAGCTGCGAGTCGGTTGGGGCAAGGCGGTGCCGCTGCCTGCGAAGCCGCTCACCGCCAGCCAGTTCAAGAGCGGAGCACCTCCTGCCGTGAGCGGCCTGCTGCCGCTGCCACCTCAAGTACGCTCTCGAAACCACCACCCCACCTCAGATATACCAATCAGTGGAAGATGTAATTGTTGCTTCGACTTGATGTAGATCGTGGCGCCGGTGCCTGCAATGCTGCCGATCGCACCGCCTGCAGACCCGGTGCTCGCCAACATCATTGCCAAGACCGCCGAGTATGTCGCCAACAACCCGTCGTTTGAGGTTCGTGCTTGCTCGTGGGAGAGCGCGTGGTCACTCGAGCCGTACGCCAAGACTGGCCCTCGGCGCCCCGAATTTGCCGCCTTGCGTGCAATATCGTCGATGGCACTGCTGCGAACGATATCTGATAGTAACCAGCGTTGCACGATCACGACGAGCAGCAAACGATCCTACAGCGCGAGGCTGGCAATCCCAAGTTTCACTTCCTGTTTGCAATCGGCTCTCACGAGAACATGTACTACAAGTGGCTGCTTCATGACATGACGATGCACCTGGCACAGGGTGCGGCGGCCTCGGCTTCAGCGATCTCTTCTTCGTCGTCGTCTTCGTCATCAGCACAATCGAGCAGCAATCGCCGAGGAGGAGAAGACCTCGATCGCAGTCGAAGCAGAAGCCCCAGTCCACGAAAGGAGCGAGAGCGACACAGTAGCAAGGATTCCACCTCAGTACGAGACCACGACCGTGATCGCGACTCGGACCGAGATCGAGACCGAGATCGAGACCGAGATCGGCATCGATACGACACGAGCAAAGACGACGATCGACACCATCACAGCGATGAACGCGATCGTGAGCGCGACCGAGATCGAGACCGAGATCGGCATCGAGACCGACATCGAGAAAGCGACCGAAGCCGAACCAGAGATGCAGATGCTCGAAGGAACCGAGGACGCAACGTACACAAGTCCCTCCCGCCTCAAGCACGCGAGCTGTTCGAGAACATGCTGCGGGTCCTCAGGTACGAGATGGCGGTTGCCGATGGCGTGGTGATCATCGAGCGCACGACTCACGGCTCACGCGGTGCGCTACTCTTGCGATGGCTGATATGCAGCTTCGAACGGCGCAAGATTGCCGATGCCATGGCATTCTCGTTGGACCACTCGGAGTTTGCGTACCAAGTGGGCGAGATGATCGCCGAGCTCGTGAGCGCTCCCGAGACACCGCTGCCGAGGAAGCTCGCGTGTCTGATGCTCGTGTCGGACATTCTACACAACATAAGCGGCGTTCCCAATGCCTCCTCGTATCGCTCGTTGTACGTGTGGTGGCGATGCGGAGCGGCGCGTCTGTGTGCGTGTGTGCGTGTAAATACTGACACGAGCGAGCGGCGGCAGCTTCCAAGAGAACCTGCCGCGCATCTTCGAGGCGCTCGGCGTGGCGTACCGCAACATTGTTGGTCGTATCGCGGCCGAGAATATGAAGGAACGGGTGCTGAAAGTACTGCGCGTTTGGGAGGGCTGGTCGATCTATCCGCCGGCATTCCTGACTGGCCTGCAAGCGACCTTCCACATGGTGCCGACGAGCGCCAAGAGCGCCGCGCCGAGCGCCACTGTCGTGCCAGCCGCGGTTGCAGCGCCGATACGCCCAACAGCAAGCGTGGCGCCGACGGTGGCCGTGACCGCAGCAGAGACACGAGCTGCCGTCGTGGAGCAGAAAGTCGGCGGTGGCAACGAGGACGAGGACGAGGATATCGATGGCGTTCCGCGTACGTCAAGCGATAGCGGCGTTGTTGTGCGTGGGCAGGTAGCGATACTGACGCTGGAGCATTATTTGGAATGTGCGTGGATGCGTGCGTGCAGTCGAGCAACCGGTCGTGAGTATGTCGCTGGTGGAATTGCGCAGCAAGAGTAAGAAGGAGCTCGAGTGGCTGTGTAAGCAGCACGGCCTGCCGGGTACGGGAAGCGAGGCCGAGCTCTTGGCGCGGCTGGCGCGGCTGTTCCAGTTCGCGCAGGAGCAAAGCAAGCCTCGTGGACCCGCTGCTGCCACCGATAATGACGATGACGACGAGGATCTCGACGGCGAGCCGCTGGATGGTGAGCCGATCGAGTGAATATGAAGTATAAAGGGTGGCGATGTCTGTTGCCGTGTACACTGCGCGCACTGGTGCATAGCAGAGTCGCTCGCGTGCAGGAACGGAGCAGCGATGGGGCGGTTTTTTGATATTTTGGTTATTATTGCTAAAGGAGCCATTTGAACAAATCCGACGAATGCCTTACGCCTTGGGCTTGGCGGCGGGCTTCTTCTTCTTGTCGCCTCCCTTGGCAGCGGCGGGCTTGGCAGCACCAGCGGCGGCGGCGGGCTTCTCGGCGGGCTTCTCAGCAGCAGCGGCCTTCTTGGCGGGCTTCTCGGCAGCGGCGGGCTTGGCAGCGGCGGGGGCCTTCTCGGCGGGCTTCTCGGCAGCGACGGCCTTGGTGGCCTTGCCGGCAGCAGCGGCGGCGGCCTTCTTCTCGGCCTTGGTGAGCGGCTTCTTCTTGGCCTCGGCGGCGGCAGCGGCCTTGGCCTCCTGCACCTCGGCGGGGTTGGCGAGACGGGCGGCGACGCGAGCAACGCGCTTGTCGCGCTCCTGCTTGGTCTTGAGACGGCGGGCGTCGGCCTGCTCTTGCAGAGTGCGCTGGGCGTTACGCTCATCGCGCTGCTTGTGGATGTACTCGATCAGAACGCGCTTGTTCTTGAAGACGTTACCCTTCGACTTGAGGTACAGCTCGTGGTACCTAAGAGAGGAGAGACAAGTAACGGAGGGGCGGCGCATGAGAAGATGGTGAGAAACGAGCTCGTTTTCGATCGATCTATCTGCGTGCGTTGGCAGCAGCAGCAGCAGACAGAGAGAAATATCTACTCTCGCATGGACAAAAAACTGAACGCGCGAGCGAGTACGCTTGCCGATATTCACACGACACAGCTGGAGATACGCTACGCAGGCGATGGAGATGGATGGATGGCGCGGTGAGCGGGAGCGTACATGTGCTTGTCGATCTTCTTGGCCTCGCGGTACTTGCGGAGCAAGCGACGGAGGACACGTTGACGTCGCATCCACAGAACCTTGTCGGGCATGCGGGCCTGGCGCGAACCGTGGCGCTTACCGGGACCCTGGTGGCGACCCTTTCGCTTGGCGGCGAGCCTTCGGCGCGTGCGGGCCTTCGAGTGCACGATCGGGAGCTTCTTGATGATGAAGCCATCCTTGATCAGGCGGCGCACGTCCTGGCCTGTAGGTATCGCGCGATACAGCAACAGCAAGGGCAAGCCACGACGCCACAGCCACCACCACGAGGAGAAGAACAATGATGAGAACCCAAGCTGGTTGCTGGCAACGAGCGCGCAGGAGGCCTACTAGCGGCGAGAGCGAGGGGCAGCAGCACGACGACCCAAGCGCGCAGTCGTGACGATATCGCGGCGTGTGCGTGTGTATGCGCTGCTGCCGCTGCCGCTGCGTTGGTGGCTCACGTACGCGAGTTGGCCAACGAGATGTCGCTAATCTCGTTCGGGTCCAACCACACCTTTCGCTTGCCGCAGCCGAGCACGGAGGCGGCCAAGCGCTTCTGCAGCTTCAAGGAGACCATGGCGGTGGTGGGTGAAGCGGAGGGCCGAGAGGGGAAGAGGAGCGAGCAGAGGCGCGCGGCGCACGAAAAAAGGAGAGATCGCGAGGCGTTGGCGGCGAGACCCAACGCCCTTGCACCCTCGCCCGATAGCAAATCTGGGGTACGGACTTGCCTCTATGCTCGCGCTCTCTGTTCTTGTCCTCCTCTCAGTCTCTCACTCTCACGCACACACACAATGCCTGCCGTGGCTGAGCTCGGCCATGCCCTGCCTGGCGCGCTTGTGTTGGCGCTGCTCGCGTACGTGTGGTATCGACTCGTGACACGGTTCGAGTTCACGGCCGGCGGCGACGTGCACTGCAAGGGACTGCGCGCGTCGCCGACGCAACGCTTCGTGCACGAGCTCGTGCGCAAGGGCGCTGGGCTCGTGTTCGTCGCTTGCTGGCCACTGCTCTATCCGCCGCCGTCGGCCTGCTGGTCTTGCTGCTACTGGGCGGCCTTGGTGCCGTTGGCCGTCTCGTTACGCCTCGTGCTCGCTGGCGAGGGCGTGTGGCCCAGCTACGCGCTGCGCTGCTCGCTGTCGCGCTCGTGCTCGAACGCCGACCTGCTGCTTGGCCCGCTCCACTACGGTGCCATCTTCACGCTCGCGACGTGCATCTTCTGGGGACGCTGGCCACCGGCCATTCTCTCGCTGCCGTTCCTGTGCATCGGCGACTCGGCCAAGGCCGTCGCGTGGCTGCTCGTGCACGAGCGCCGCTCGCCCGCCGAGCACGGCCCGTTCCGTCTGCAACTGCCCTACAACGACCGCAAGAGTCTCATGTCGCTGGCCGCCTTCGTGGTGCTCGGTACACTGATCGGCGCCGCGTGCCTTCACCTATTCGACTCGTTCGGGTGGTTCGAGCGCAATCCCTTCGACCTGCCGCGAATTCTGCTCGTGTCACTCATGACGGCCGTCGTCGATAGCTTCCTCGGCCCGTCGTTCGTATACTACAACGCCGTCATCGCGACAACGGCCGGTATCTTTTCCACAATAGCCTACGCACTCTGAAACACTGAGTGCGAGATTGTTGTGGTGGTGGTTTCGTTTCAGTTTCGATTCGGTTTGTTGCGAGTTATTGTGGACTGTGCGCGATGAGATGTGCTTCTTTGACGAGTGTATTTATTCCCGAGCCTCAACAAACTCCTATCTGATGCTACAGTTGCAAGAGCCTCGATTCACAGACAT